>WNGQ01000201.1_pt1 | contig 58250 bp, 53 predicted proteins | sample 5407661 | NCBI WGS metagenome assembly WNGQ01 (sample SAMN13153382, study PRJNA577476) | soil metagenome | isolation source: 60 cm soil or saprolite under Garry oak tree replicate 2 | place: USA:California | collected 2016-06-15 | reverse complement strand
GCAACTCGCTGGACAGCCCGGCAACCCGACCAGGACGACCGCCATCGACCCAGACGAAACGACCGTGCAGGGCGGCTCGGCAGGAAAGAAGACAACGACCCGCACCGCGCCCAAGTGGGAACTGGAGGCTCGCGACCGCGTCAAGGCCGCCATCCGCCGCTACAACAAACACCTAGCCGACCTCGCCGACCGCGACGCCAACGAAGGCGATACCCGCCTGTTGGTCACCGACTTCCTGTGCGACGCGCTCGGCTTCGACAAGTACGCCGACCTCACCACCGAATACCAGGTCAAGGGCGAGTTCGCCGACTACGGCGTGCGGATCGAGCGGGAGCTGATCGCCTTCATCGAGGTCAAGCGGGTGGCGACCAAGCTTGCCGCAAAGCACCTGCGCCAGGTGGAGATGTATGCGGTCAACGAGGGCGTGGAGTGGGTCATCCTCACCAACGGCGCGGTCTGGCAAGTCTACCACCTCACCGGCGGGCTGCCGGTCGTGATCGACCTTGCTCTTCAGGTTGACCTGCTCGGCGACCAGCCAGGCAGCCACAAGGCCAACCAGCTCTTCTACTTGACCCGCGAGTCGCTCAAGCGGCGCCAGATCGACGAACTGTGGAGGGCCAAGCGGGCGACCTCGCCCAAGTCGCTGGCGGAGGTGCTGGTCTCTGAGAGCGTGACCGAGGCGATCCGCAAAGAGCTGCGGCGTCAGACCGGCCACAACGCTGACAGCAAGGAGTTGGTGCGGCTGCTCAGGGAGACCGTCATGCGGCCTGAGTGCCTGAGCTAGCACCCAAGTCGCAGCTGAGAGTGGACGCTTGTACCCGGCGTGCCCAAGCCCACCGAGAACGTCTGCTGTTGTAGCCCGGCCAGCGCGAATCCGCACCGGTTGACCTTCACCGGACTTGGATCAGCCTTGCCCGGCTGTGCAGGCTGATGCGGGTGCCGAGCATTACAAGGTGTCGCTCTCCGGGTCACGAGCGCCCAGGTGCAAGTTGCTGAGCCAGCTACGGCGGCGGCCGTGCCCGCCTCCTAGGCCTCGACGCGGTCGCTGTCGTCAGTCTGCTTCCGGACTGCCGATGAGCGGGTGTGCCTTGGCCCACTCACGGGTCTGGGTGTGCATACGCTCGATGTACTCCTCGAGCTGCTGGCGATCGACGCGCCAGACCCCACGACCACCCAGCTTGACGGCAGGAAGGTCACCGCTTCGAACGAGCGCGTAGACCTGGGCAACCCGAACATTGAGGATTGTCGACACGTCTTCGAGCGTGTAAAACCTCGGCTCGACGCCGGGAGTGGACATTCGGCCTCCTGAACTGACCGGCCCGTTGTCACGGCCCGGGACGGCGGTCTTCTCAAGCGACGGGTGAAGCGGCTTTGAGAGATGCTCCACAGTAGCAAGAACCCCGTTTGCTTTCAATAGCTCTTCGTCGCATGCTCTTGTAGCTGTTTCCTTGTAGTAAACGAGTGGTATGCCTGATTTAGCCCCTACTGAAACTCAAAACGAAAGACGTCATGTTCATCACATACGCCGTGATCGGGTCGGCTCTGCCGTGGCGGCGACGCCCGCCGCTGGCGGCCCGGCTCGACCCGTACCTGCGGGGGTTGCGGCCGCTCCGTTCCCGGCTGTTGCACCGTGACGAGGTCCCGCTGACGCCGTTCCCAGCCGTTGAGCGGCTGCTGCGACCGCTGCTGGCCGAGAGCGCCCGGACGGCCGCGCGCTGGCTCAGCGGCAGCGGCACCGCCGCGGTCGCGCGGCGCCTGCGCGAAGCCGGAGCCAGAGGCGGAAAGTTCGTGCTGCGGTTGGTCGCTACATCTGTGACTGTCGGTATCCATCAGCGATGCTCACGTGCATTGTGATGGTTGCCTGCTATGCTATCGAACATGCGTTCGCTCGCCGCCCCCTTCATCGCCGCACCACCCACCGGTGCCCGCATCCGCACCCGGTTGCGGGTGGATGCCACCGACGCGCAGGTGCTGTGGCTGGTCGGCGAGCACCTTAGCAGCCTGGCGGGCCTGGACCTGGCGATCCGCTGCCAGCTCGGCTACGGCGACGGTGATGACCAGCGCACCGAACGCAAGCAGGCGCTCACGGCAGTGTCGTCGAGCCGCTGGGCAGGGTCGATCACCCGCACCTCCAACGACCAGTGGCAGCGGGGCTTCAAGAACCTGCTGGATGCCCAGGTGGGGCTGCGCCAGGCGATCAAGGCGGTCCGGGCGCGGCTTGGGGTGCCGGTCGGCAAGGTCCAGGGGCGTGGCCGCGGGCGGGTGCGGGGTTATGCCAGCCAGGCGGAGCGGTTCGAGAAACGGCGTCGCCTGCAGAAACTCGAAGCCAGGCTCGGGGAGGTCGAGGCGCGGATCGTGGCCGGCTGGGTGTCGGTTTGCCGGGGTGGCCGCCAGCTCGCCAAGCTGCGTCACGCCTTGGACTGTGACGACGTGGCGTTGACCAAGGCCCAGTGGCGGGACCGCTGGCAGGCCGAGCGGCTGTTTCTGACTGCCGACGGGGAAGCCGCAGTCCTGTGGGGTAACCAGACGATTCGCATCCACCCCGACGAGGGGTGGCTGGAGCTGCGGCTGCCAACCTCGCTGGCCTACTTGTCGAACACGCCGGGACGAACGCCGACCTATCGGCTGTCCTGCAAGGTGCCATTCACACACCGGCAGGCCGAATGGGCCGCGCAGGCCAGCAGCGGCGCCGTCCGCTACGACATCACCTTCGACCCCGCCAAACACCGGTGGTATGCGGACGCCTCCTGGCAGCAACCCAAGCGCACCCCGCCAAGCCTTGCGGAGCTGCGCCAGTATCCCAGCCTTAACCTGGACCTCAACGCCGACCACCTCGCTGGCTGGATCCTGGACCCCTGCGGCAACCCCGTCGGTGACCCAGCCACCATCCCACTCCAGCTCGCCGGCCTGCCCACCACCACCCGCGACGGGCGACTCCGGGCTGCTGTTGCCCAAGCCATCCAAGCTGCCAAAGCGGCGGGGTGCCGGTCGATCGTGGTGGAGAACCTCGACTTCACTGATGCCCGCCACAGCGGCCGCGAGCGCCTCGGCCGAGGCCGGCGAGGCAAGCGGTTCCGCAGGATCATCGCCGGGATCCCCACCCGGCAGTTCCGCGACCTGCTTGCCGGGATGGCCGCCAACGCGGGCCTGTGGGTGATCGCGGTGGATCCTGCCTACACGTCCAGGTGGGGGGCGTGCTACTGGCAGGCCCCACTCATGCAACAGACCAAGAAGCTGGTCACTGTCAGCCGTCATCATGCGGCGGCGGTGGTGATCGGAAGGCGCGGCCTTGGGCTTGGTGCCCGGCGACGGCCTGGTGTGCCCCAACCCCACCAGCGGATGGGCAAGGGAGAGCTACCGGCCAGGCCAGGCGACCAGACCCGGGGCTGTGAGGGACCTGGGCCTCCAGGAGGCCAGCGGGCAGCGGCACGGCCACACCATTTGGCACGGCCGCAGAAGACCCAACTGGCTGAGCGGGTCGGGCCTGGCGATCAGGTGGCACAAGACCGTTTGGTGCCACCCGTCAGCGCTGCCGTTGACAGACGCTGATGAATCAGGAACGGTCTCCATGGCGCTGCTGGAAGTCGAGGCCGGCTGCCGCAACGCCACCCAGCTGGCGCGGCTCTGCGCCCCGGACCTTTGGGACCGGATCGGGGAACGGCTGCGGCGGCCGGGCACGGTGGCGCCCACCGCACTGCTCCGCGTGCTCACGCAGGAGCCCGTGCCAGGGATCGCCAACACCGTCTCGGTGGTCCGCCGCGGCCTGCGGGTCCAGCCGGTCGCCATGCGCCTGGACGCCCGCAGCGGCCGCTGGATCGTCACCGAACTGCGGTATTGAGCGCGGTATTGAGTTGTGCTACCCCGCCGGCACGACGCCGCTTGAGCGTGCGAGAGGGAGAGGAGGAAGCACCATGCTACGCAGGAGGGACACCCGGACGGCCGTGGCAGTTCTTGTACTTCTTGCCGGAACCGCAGGGGCAGGGCTGGTTGCGGCCGACCTTCTGCTGCCGGCCGGATTGGCCCTGGGCGGCGCGGGCCTCGTCCTCGGTGGACGCGGAGGACAGGCGGGTCTGTTGCTGGGGTGCGCTCTGGCGCTGCTCCTCGGCCTGCTCGGCGACCTGGACGGAGGCGTTGAAGACGTAGGCGACCGCCTCGCTCTTGATCGATTCCTGCATGGCCTGGAACATGTCGAAGCCTTCCCGCTGGTACTCGACCAGGGGGTCACGCTGGCCGATGGCACGCAGGCCGATGCCCTCCTGCAGGTAGTCCATCTCGTAGAGGTGCTCGCGCCAGTGGCGGTCGAGCACCGTGAGCAGGACGGCGCGTTCCAGCTCGGCGAGCAGCTCGGGGCCGAGCTCGGCGGCGCGGGCCTCGTAGGCACGTTCGGCGTCGTCCAGGAGCAGGGCCTGGAACTCGGCGTGGTCGGTGGTGGTGAGGTCGATGTCGTCCTTGCGGAGCTGCGTGGGGTAGACCTGGGAGACGGCGGTGAAGAGCCCGTCCAGGTCCCACTCTTCGGGGTAGACGCCGAGCGGGCAGTACTCGGCGGCGAGCGACTCGACGACGTCGCCGAGGAACCCCTGGGTCTGCTCGCTGAGGTCTTCGCCTTCGAGGATGCGTCGGCGGGTTTCGTAGATGACCTCGCGTTGCTTGTTCATGACCTCGTCGTACTTGAGGACGTTCTTGCGTCGCTCGAAGTTCTGCGACTCGACCTGGCGCTGCGCGTTGGCGATGGCCCTGGTGACCAGGCGGTGCGTGATGGGTACGTCGTCGGGCAGGCTGAGCCGCTCCATGAGGCTGCCGACCGTCTTGGTGGCGAACATGCGCATGAGGTCGTCTTCCAGGGAGAGGAAGAACTTCGATTCGCCGGGGTCGCCCTGGCGGCCGGAACGGCCGCGGAGCTGGTTGTCGATGCGGCGGGACTCGTGGCGTTCGGTGCCGATGACCGCGAGCCCGCCGCGGGCGATGACCTCGTCGTGTTCTTTGGCGACCTGGCGGGTCATCTCGGCGGTGGCTTCCTGGCGGGCCTGGTTCCAGACGGCCGGGTCGGTTTCGGCGGGGTCCATGCCCTGGGCGCGGAGGGACTCCTCGGCGAGGTACTCGACGTTGCCGCCGAGCATGATGTCGACGCCGCGGCCGGCCATGTTGGTGGCGACGGTGACCGCGCCGAGCCGCCCGGCCTGGGCGATGATGTGTGCCTCCCGCTCGTGGTGCTTGGCGTTCAGGACCGAGTGCCTGATGCCGCGCTGGTCGAGCTGGCGCGAGACCCGTTCGGACTTCTCGATCGACACGGTGCCGACCAGCATCGGCTGGCCTTTGGCGTGCCGCTCGGCGATCTCCTCGACCAGCGCGTTGAACTTGGCCTGCTCGGTCTTGTAGATGACGTCGCCGTGGTCGGCCCGGATCATCGGCTTGTTGGTGGGGACCTCGACCACGTTGAGCTTGTAGATGTGGTTGAACTCGGCCGCCTCGGTCTTGGCCGTACCGGTCATCCCCGCCAGCTTGTCGTACATCCGGAAGTAGTTCTGCAAGGTGATGGTGGCGTAGGTCTGGTTCTCCTCTTTGATCCGCACGCCCTCCTTGGCTTCGATCGCCTGGTGAAGCCCTTCGGAGTAGCGGCGTCCCTCCAGTACCCGGCCGGTGAACTCGTCCACGATCAGCACCTCGCCGTCGCGGACGATGTACTGGTCGTCACGCTTGTACAGCTCCTTGGCGCGGACCGCGTTCTGGAGGTGGTGGACCAGCGGGGTGTTGAGGGAGTCGTAGAGGTTGTCGATGCCGAGGATCTCCTCGACCCGGGCCACGCCCTCCTCGGTGACGGCCACGGTCTGCTTGCCCTCGTCGACCTCATAGTGGACGTCGGGCTGCAGGCGCGGGGTGATGCGGGCGAACTGCTGGTACCAGCGGGCGCCCTGCTCGGCGGGACCGGAGATGATCAGCGGCGTGCGGGCCTCGTCGACCAGGATCGAGTCGACCTCGTCCACGATGGCGTAGGAATGACCGCGCTGGACCATCTCCTCGACCGACATGGCCATGTTGTCGCGCAGGTAGTCGAAGCCGAATTCGTTGTTGGTGCCGTAGGTGATGTCGGCGGCGTAGTTGGGCCGCCGCTCCCACGGGGTCATCTGGGCGAGGATCACGCCCACCTCGAGGCCGAGGAAGCGGTGGATGGCGCCCATCCACTCGGCGTCGCGCTTGACCAGGTAGTCGTTGACGGTGACCACGTGGACGCCTTCGCCGGTGAGGGCGTTGAGGTAGGAAGGCAGGGTCGCGACCAGGGTCTTGCCCTCGCCGGTGCGCATCTCGGCGATCATGCCCCAGTGCAGCGCCACCCCGCCGACCAGCTGCACGTCGAAGTGGCGCTTGCCGATGGCGCGCCGCCCCGCCTCGCGGACCAGCGCGAACGCCTCGGGCAGCAGGTCGTCGAGGTCCTCGCCGTCGCCCAGCCGCTTGCGGAAGACGTCGGTCAGCTCGCGCAGCTCGGCGTCGCTGCGGGCCCGCATCTCGTCCTCGAGGGCGTTGATCGGCCCCACCATCGCCTGCGCACGCCGGAGGTCCCTGCCTTCACCGAAGCTGAGGACCTTGGACAACACCACGAGTTGGACGCCTCCTTGGGGGATCCGATCGGCAGCTCGTTCAACTGGCCGCCACTGCCATCGGAAACACAAAAATCAAGATCGAGATTCCATTTTAGGGGCTGCGCCGGTCGGGCGGGTCGGGTCGGCTCCTGTGTCCGGATCCCACCCATAATGCCCGGAATCATGCACGAACGCTGCAGCGCCGAGCAGCGGGGCGTCATCGAGGAGCTTGCCGGGCACGACCTGGCAGGCGGCGGCGAAGTCCATGCGGGCATGCGCATGGAAGGCCTCCTGCAGGGGTTCCCAGAACTGCGCGCCGGACTTGGAGAACCCACCCACGATCGCAACGACCTCCAGGTCGAGCAGTGCCGCACAGGAAGCGACGGCGACGCCGACGCCGCGACCGGCGCGGGCAAGGTTCCGGACGGCGACCGGGTCGCCGGCGCTGGCGGCGGCTGCCAGGGCGGCGCCGTCGGCGGGACCGTCGGCGGGACCGTCGGCGGCGCCGCTCGCAGGCGCGGGTGGTTGCCAGCCCTCGGCGAGCGCACGCCTGACCGTGTTGGGGCCGGATGCGACCGCTTCGAGGCAGCCGCGGCCACCGCAGACACACGCCGGCCCGTCGCGCTCCACCACCACGTGGCCGACGTGGCCGGCGTTGCCGCTGCTGCCGTGATACAGGTGGCCGCCGAGGATGAGGCCGCCGCCGACGCCGGTCGAGACGGTCATCCCGAGGAGGTTGCGGGTGCCGATACCAGCGCCCTTCCAGTGCTCCCCCACGGCGACGCCGACCGCGTCGTTGTGGATCAGCACGGGAGCGACGCCGAACTCCTCGATCAGCCGGCGGCGCAGCGGGAACCCCCGCCACGCGGGCATGTTCAGGGGAGAGACCTCCCCCGCCGGCCACGCCATCGGGCCGGCGCAGGAGACGCCCACCCCGGCAAGCTCGCCCGGGGTGGCGTCAGCACCGCGCAGCGCTGCGATGCAGCAAACGAGCAGCGCCTCGTACAAGGCCTCCGGGTCATGCCCGACCGGCGAGGGGACCCGGCTGCGGCCGAGCACCCTGGCGCGATCGTCGACCACAGCGGCCGCCAGCTTGGTGCCACCTACATCAAGCGCCAGGACGGCACCCACAGGCGACCTCGCCTACTTGATCTCGAGGAGCTTCTCGCGCACCGCGTAGACGACGGCCTCCATCCGCGAGTGGAGATGGAGCTTCTCGAGGATGTTGCGGATGTGGTTCTTGACGGTGTTCTCGGAGATGTAGAGCTCTTTGGCGATGTCGCGGTTGTTGTGGCCCTTGGCGACGAGCTTGAGGACCTCCATCTCGCGGTCCGTGAGCCGGGGTGTGGGCAGCTGCTGCTTCTCGTCGACCCGCTTGACCATGCTGGCGAACTCGTTCAGCAGCTTCGACGCCATCGACGGGGAGATCAGCGACTGCCCCTGCGCGACCGAGCGGATCGCGTTGGCGACCTCCTCGATCGAGATCTCCTTCAGCAGGTAGCCGTTGGCGCCCGCCTTGATCGCGTCGTAGAGGTCGACCTCCTCGTCAGAGATCGTCAGCATCAGGATCTTGGCGTGCGGAAGTGTCTCCTTGATGGCCTGCGTCGCCTCGATGCCGCCACGCCGTGGCATGCGGACATCCATCAGCACCACGTCAGGCATCAGTTCCTGCGCCTTCTCGATCGCCTCGGCGCCATCGCCTGCTTCACCCACAACCTCGACGTCGTCCTCCTGCTCGAGGACCATCTCGAGCCCCCGGCGGAACAACGCGTGGTCGTCCACGATCAGCACGCGTATGGCGTCGCCCGCCCCTCGCGGTCGCGGCGCCTGCCGGTCGTCGGCCACGCTATCCCCTCTCAATTCCTGCAGAGGCTTCCCGTGCGAAAGCTACGGCAGCGTGTAGAACGCTCCCACCTGCAACCTACGGCATCAGCGCCAGAACTGCTGCAGTAGCTTTCGTGCGGGTACCTCTGATGCTCCTGCCCCTGCTTCACGATCACACGTCGGGTTCGATGAGCCCGAAGTCGCCGCTACGGCGACGGTACACGACGTTGGCCCGCTCAGTCTCGGCATTGGTGAACAAGAAGAAGTCATGTCCGAGCAGATCCATCCGTTCGACCGCTTCTTCCGGGGTCATTGGCTTCATCTCGATCTGCTTGCGCCGCGCGAACAGGGCATCTTCGGTCCCCGTTGGTCGTCCTGGCGCGCGCTGGTCCTCGTCTCCGTCATCCAGCAGCGCCGCCATGGCCTTCACGCCCTCGGCGTTCTGGGTGCGGTCGACGCGACGGCCCTTCAGCTTGGTGATCTGGCTCTTCAGCCGGTCAAGCACCTGGTCGATGGCTGCCAGCGGGTCAGGCGCGCTCGCCTGTGCCCGGACCAGCCGTGATTTTGTGGTGACGGTGACCTCGACCCGATGGGAGTCGGCCACACGCGGGTTTCGCTCTTCGGAGAACTCCACGTCCATCGCCAAAATGCGGTCGTCGAAACGCTGCACCTTGGCCAGTTTCCGTTCCGCATGTGCCCGCAGCTTCTCGGACACGTCGGTGTTCTTACCCTTCACCGTCATCTGCAATGGGAACCCCCCGCCTGCGTGACCAACGGCTCGGACCGCTCGGAATTCTACAAGAAAACGCGCCCACAACTAGACAAACAACGTGGCACTCCACCTGCATCTGCGGGAATGCCCGATCCGAAGGCTGCTGAAGCGGAGGCAAGGACGACGCCTTCGACCTGGCGGGCGCCGGCCTGATGGAGTGCCAGAGCAGCCCCGGCCAGCGTACTGCCGGTGGTGGCGACATCGTCGACGAGCAGGATGCGGCCACCGGCCAGGCGCCGGCGGACCCGCGGCGGCGGGCGGTGGGCCGCGCCCGCAGGCCGGGCCAACGTCCGGTCCGTGCCGTCGTCCACCGCCGGGGGCCCCGGCCGCTCCCGCAGGGCGTTGCGGGCGCGGCCGAGGTCTTTCCCGGCGTTGGGGGTGAGGAGGCCGAGCAGGGGCAGGTCCAAGGCGGCGGCGATCCCGGCAGCGATCTGCCTGGCGTGGTCGCGGGGGAGGCCCCGGGCGGGGCGGGAGGCGATCCAGGTGACCAGGTCCGCTCCGACGCCGGCGGCAAGCAGCGCCGAGCCGAGGTGGCGGCCGAGGGCGGCGAGCGCGGCGGGCTGGCCGCGGAACTTGCCCGCGAGCACCGCGGCCCGTAGAGGACCTTGGTAGAGGCCGAGCGTCCAGAAGGCCAGCGCGGGATCGGCGGCCAGCCGCCAGGGACCGGCCCCCGCTGGCTCAGGCCGCAGGCAGGCGGCACAGCACGGCCAGGCGTCGGCGGCACCACAGGCGAGGCAGGCCGGTGGCCGCAGCAGCCGCCCGAACGGCCCGGCCCTCCTGGTCCTGGCCGGCCCAGCTGATACGAACACGTCGAGCAGTCCCATGCAGCGGAGATTACCTGCCGAAGGAGACAGCCCGCGCCGGTTGTCCACAGGGTAAGGAACCGCCACTAGGCGGCGGGCGAACCCTCAGGCTCTCGTTTGGGCTGCTCAGGGGCGTCGCCGTTGGAGGAGGCCGGTTGGGGCTTGGCAGCGGGGAGGACCACGGTGAAGACCGAGCCTTCGCCGACCTCGCTGCTGACGTCGATCGAGCCGCCGTGGAGGTGGACGTTCTCCAAGGCGATGGCGAGACCGAGCCCGGTGCCACCGAGGGTGCGGGCGCGGTGCGCGTCGGCACGGTAGAAGCGTTCGAAGATGTGCGGCAGGTCCTCGGCGGGGATGCCTTCGCCTTCGTCCTCGACCTTGACGACGACGTCCTCGCCGTGGCGGGCGGCGCTGACGCGCACGGCGCCTTCGCTGGTGTGCTCGACGGCGTTTTTGACGAGGTTGGAGAAGACCCGGTCGAGGCGGCGTGGATCGGCCGGGACCAGCGGCGAGCCGGCCTCGCGGTCGACCTTCAGGGCGACGTCGACCTTGCGGCCGTGGGCGATCGGGTCGAGGGCGTCGATCACCTCGTCGAGCAGGTGGCCGATGTCGACCTCGACCGGCTCCAGCCGCACCACGCCGGCGTCGAAGCGGCTGATCTCCAGGAGGTCCTCCAGCAGGTTCTCGAACCGTTCCAGCTCGCGTTCGAGCAGCACCGCGGCGCGCTGCGCGTCGGCGGGCAGGCCGGTGCGGGCGGCGTGGATGTAGTCGGCGGCCATGCGCACGGTGGCGAGCGGGGTGCGCAGCTCGTGGCTGACGTCGGAGACGAAGCGGGCCTGCAGGCTGGAGACGTGCTCCAGCTCGCCGATCTTCTGCGCCAGGTTGTCGGTCATGCGGTTGAACGACTCGGCGAGGCGGCCGAAGTCGTCGGCGGCGTTGGCGTGCGGGATGCGCGCCTCCAGGTTGCCGGCGGCGATCTCTTCGGCCACGTCCCTGGCCCGCTGGATGGGCCGCAGCACCCGGCCGATCGCCAGCGCGGCGATGACCACCACGGCAGCGAGCAACCCGATGCCGACGACCAGCATGAAGTCGCTGGCGCGCTTGAGGACCTGCTCCTGGAAGGTCAGCGGGTAGAAAAAGTACGCCTCGATGTTCTTGGGGGTGGACCGCAGCGGAGGCTTGGGCGGCGCCTTGATGGGGATGCCGACCACCAGCACGCGCCCCGAGCCAACCGGCGAGTCGATATAGGCGAAGACCGGGCCGGCATGGGTGGGGACTTGCCTGACCAGCTTGGGCGGCACTTGGGCGATCGAGTAGCGGCCGGTGGGGTCGGAGGAGGTCGTCAGGTCCGAATCACGCACGATCACGGCGTTGAAGGGCGGGGATCCTCCGCTGGAAGCGCCGCTGGAGGCGGTGTTGAGCTGGTTGATGAGCTTCTGCTGCAGCTCGGGCTCGCCGCTCAGCGGCGGCTGGGTGTCGAGCAAGTCAACAAGGTCGCTGGTTCCCTGGGCGGCGATCGCCTTCACCTGGCGGGAGGCCATGCTGTGCTGCTGGCCGTAGAGGGAGCGGGCCAGCACAGCGCGCAGGGACAGGCCGAGCAGCAGCAGTGCGCAGATCGCCACGGCCGAGCAGAACAGCACGACCCTGGCGCGCAGGTCCAGTCGAGGGGGACGAAGCTGACGCACTTGGGGGCGTCTATCCCTTCGCGTCGACGGCTGCAGCCGGTGGCTCTTCGGAGCCGGTCTCCGAGCCGATCCGGTAGCCGACCCCGCGGACGGTCTGGACCACCCTGGGGTTCTCGGGGTCGTCCTCGATCTTGGCGCGCAGCCGCTGGACGTGCACGTTGACCAGGCGGGTGTCACCGGCATAGCGGTAGCCCCAGACCTGCTCCAGCAGGACCTCGCGGGTGAACACCTGCCGGGGGCGGCGGGCCAGGGTGGCGAGCAGCTCGAACTCGAGCGGCGTCAGGTTGATCGGCTTGCCGCCCTTGGTGACCTGGTGGGCCATGACGTCCATCTCCATGTCGTGGAAGCGGAGCGTCTCGGCGCCTTCGGTGTCGCGGCGCCGCAGCCTGGCCCTGACCCTGGCAACCAGCTCCTTGGCCGAGAACGGCTTGGTGATGTAGTCGTCGGCGCCCGACTCCAGGCCGAGCACCACGTCGACGGTGTCGGTCTTGGCGGTGAGCATGACGATCGGGACACCCGACTCCATACGCAGCTCCCGGCAGATCTCCAAGCCGTCCTTGCCCGGCAGCATCAGGTCAAGCAGCACCAGGTCGGGCTTTGCCTGGTGGAACGCGGCGATTGCCTGATCGCCGGAGCGCACGAAAACGGGCTCGAATCCTTCCTGCCGCAGGACGATGCCGAGCATCTCGCCCAGGGACGGGTCGTCGTCGACGACCAGCACTCTGCCTCGCAACCGAAATCCTCCCTCCCCAACTGCAACCGGCCAAGGATGTCACGTCAGCCGCCCGGAGTGGAGCCGCCCCGCCAAAATCCTCTAGCCGCCATTGACCAGCATGGATACGACCATAACAATGCGCCGGAAAGATTGCCCTGGCGTAACGTTTGAACCTACAGGAAAGGCTCAATCATGGACGACAGTCCCGAGCAGCCTCCGGGGACGGGGAGCCACGAAGGCGACGCCCAAGGCGACGCCGGTTGGGTCACACCGCCGGGCTGGGGGGAACCGGGTGGGCCGTGGGCGACGGAGCCTGCGCCAGCCGCGGGGCCGCCACCCCAGGCTGGCGGGCGGCGCACCGGACCCTTGCCGCTGTACCCGATGGCCCTGGGCGACCTGCTGGACAGTGCCTTCCGGCTGCTCAAGGCCGACCTCAAGACCCTGCTGCTGGTCACGGCCGCGCTCATCGTCCCGCTGGAGCTGATCAGCGCCATCCTGGCCCGCGACCTCCTCAACGCGCGGGGTGGGCCGCTGCTGTTCGACTCGACGGCGTTCAGCGACTCGTCTGTCACGGTCTCCGGGGCGGAGATCCTCGGGATCGCGCTCGCCTCGCTGGGGCTGCTGCTGGTGACGCCGCTGATCGGCGCCGCCGTGACCAAGGTGGTCGCCGCCAGCTACCTGGGCCAGGAGCTGACCGCCGGCGACGCGCTGCGCGCGGCCGTGCGACGCTTCCCCGCGCTACTCGGCGCGTTCGTCATGATCCATCTACTGGAGATAGTCGCGACGCTGTTCTGCCTGCTGCCAGGGTTGGTCGCGATGGCCTTCTTCCTGTGCGCCACCCCGGCGATCATGCTGGAGGACCTCGGCGCGTTCAAGGGGATGGGCCGGTCCGCGTCGCTGGTGAAGTTCCGCTTCTGGCCGGTACTCGGGATCGGCGTGCTCAGCGGCCTGCTCGGCCTGCTGCTCGCCTTGATCCTCAGATGGCCGTTCACGCTCATGAGCACGGCCGGCTCGAGCTGGGCCTTCATCCCTGCGGCGCTGGGGTCGATCGTGCCGGAGCTGCTGGTGATCCCGTTCGTGTCGATCGTGGCCACCCTGGTCTACTACGACATCCGGATCCGGTTCGAGGGCCTCGACCTGCAGATGATCGCGCAGGGGCTGGCCGGTGGCGCAGCTCCTGCCTGATCTTTCGGTGCCTCTTCCGGTGGCGCTGCCGGCACCGCAGCGAGACCCCGGCGAGGTGCGCCGTGCGGTCCGCGAGGTGCTCGCACGCCCGGAGTTCCGCCGCGCCGCCTCCACCTCGCTGCCGGGGCGGATCCGCGACTGGCTGCTGCAGCACGTCATCGGGTTGCTCGCCAGGATTATCGGCACCGCCAGCGGCGCGAACCTCGCGCTGGTGCTGTTCCTGCTGCTGGTCGCGGCGGTGGCGGTGCTGGTGTGGCGCTTCTCGCGCGGGCTCAGCCGCAACCCGGAGCTGGCTGCCGCGCTTCCGCTGCTGCCGCGCCGCAGCGCCGCCGAGTGGCGGGCCGAGGCCGAGGCGCACGAGCGGGCCGGCGACTGGCGCCAGGCGGTACGTTGCCGCTACCGCGCCCTGATCGCCGACTTGGCACGCCGCGGCCTGGTCGAGGAGATCCCGGGCCGGACCGCCGGGGAGTACCGGGGCGAGGTCGGCCACGCGGTCCCCGCCGCCGCGGCGGAGTTCGCCGGCGCAACCGAGCTGTTCGAACGGGCCTGGTATGGCCGCCGCCCAACCGGCCCGGACGAGGCCGCCCACCTCCGCGACCTGGCCACCCGCGTCCTGGCACGAACAGGATCGGACGCATGAAGGGCAGGGGTCGCGCGGTTGCGGCGTGGGCGCTGCTGGCGGCCGGCCTGCTGGTCGTCGTGGTGGTCGGGCACCAGTCCGGTTCGGGCCTGCCCCTGGACCCGAACTCGCCCGGCCCGGACGGGACCAAGGCGCTGGTCGAGGTGCTCAGGGAACTCGGCGCCCAGGTGCGGATCAGCGCCGCGCTGCCGTCGCCGGCCAGCGCCGGCAGCGCTACCGCCCTGCTGCTCAGCGACAACCTCGACGACCAGGGGCGGGCGCGGCTGACCGGCTGGGTGCGCCAGGGCGGCACGCTGGTGGTGACCGACCCCGCCTCGCTCATCACCCAGGTGACGCCGGTGGGGTCAAGCGTGTTCGGCTTGGTCGACCAGACGCTCGAACGGGACTGCGCCGAGCCGGCGCTGCGCGACGTGGGGCGGGTGTCGGTTCCCAGCGGGGTGCTGTTCGCGGTGCCAGCGGACACCCAGGGCTGCTTCCGCCAGGGCGACGCCCAGGGCGACAGTGCCTGGATGGTGGTGCAGCCGCTGGGGGCTGGCACGGTGGTCCGCCTCGGCGGCGCCGACGCGCTGGTCAACGCCCACCTCGGCGAGGCCGACAACGGCCTGCTGGTGGCCAGCCTGCTCGCCCCCAGCGCCGGGACCAGCGTGACGGTGCTGCAGCCGCCCTTGCCAGGTGGTGGGCGCCGGGGGCTCACCGACCTGATCGCACCGCGGGTCAAGCTGGCGCTGTGGCAGCTGGTGATCGCCTTCGCCGTGCTGGTGCTGTGGCGGGCGCGGCGCCTCGGCCAGCCGGTCGGTGAGCCGCAGCCGGTGCGGCTGCCCGGCTCCGAGCTGGTCGTCGCCGTCGGCAACCTGCTGCAACGGGCCCGCAAGCGGCGCCAGGCAGCCGACCTGCTCGCCGCTGACCTGCGCCGCACCATCGGCGAACGGCTCGGCCTGCCCGCCTCGGCGCCACCCGAGCAGCTCGCCGCCACCGTCGCCGCCCGGACCGGTATGCTCCCCGAACGAGTGCTCGCAGTGATAACACCCGCACCCCCGCACGACGAGGCCGCGCTGGTCGCGCTCGGCCAGGCTGTTGATTCCATCCGTAGGGAGGTCACCAGTGCCCGCTAGGGAAGCCGTGCTGCGTGTCCGCGAGGAGATCGCCAAGGCGGTCGTAGGCCAGGACGGTGCGGTGTCAGGGCTGGTCGCCGCGCTGCTGGTGCGCGGGCACGTGCTGCTGGAGGGCGTCCCGGGGACCGCCAAGACGCTGCTGACCAAGGCGCTGGCCGCGAGCCTGGACCTGGAGTTCAAGCGGGTGCAGTTCACCCCCGACCTGATGCCCTCGGACATCACCGGCCAGACCATCTTCGAGCAGGACCGCGCCTCCGGCGCCGGTTCCTTCCGCTTCCGCGAAGGGCCGGTGTTCACCAATCTGCTCCTTGCTGACGAGATCAACCGCACCCCGCCCAAGACCCAGGCGGCGCTGCTGGAGGCCATGGAGGAACGCCAGGTGACGGTCGAGGGCGAGGGCCTGCCGCTGCCCGAGCCGTTCATGGTGGTGGCCACCCAGAACCCGGTCGAGCACGAGGGCACCTACCCGCTGCCCGAGGCGCAGCTGGACCGCTTCCTGTTCAAGCTGCTGCTCCCCTACCCGAGCGCCGAGCAGGAGCAGGAGGTGCTGGCCCGCCACGAGGCCGGACTGGACCCCCACGACCTCGCCACCCTCGGCATCGCCGCGGTCGCGGGCAGGGACGACCTGGCCGCCGCGCGCAAGGAGGTCGCAGGGGTCACCGTGGAGCCCCGCGTGCAGGCCTACATCGTCGCCGTCGCCCGTGCCACCCGGGAGTCGCCCTCGCTCACGCTGGGCGTCTCGCCGCGTGGGGCGACCATGCTGCTGCACGCCGCCAAGGCGTGGGCCTGGCTCGCCGGCAAGCCGTTCGTCACCCCCGACGAGGTCAAGGCGGTGGCCAAGCCGACCCTGCGGCACCGGGTCGAGCTGCGGCCCGAGGTCGAGCTGGAGGGCATCAGCGCCGACGGCGTCCTCGACGGCGTGCTGGCCGCCGTGCCGGTGCCGCGGTAACCGCGACCGCCATGTCGCTGCCGCAGTCGCTGCCGCTGCCCACCTGGCGCCTGGCCGCGGCAGCAGTGGTCGGCGCCGGAGTAGTGCTGCTGCTGCCACTGCGGGCGCCGGCCGGGCTGCTGCTGGTCGACGGCGGGCTGCTGCTGGTCGCGCTCGCCGACTGGCTGCGCACTGTACGGCCAGCGGAGCTGGAGGTCACCCGTGCGCTGCCGGCGATCGTGCCGCTTGGCGCCGAAGCCCAGGTCACCTGGACGATCGCCTACCAGCCAGGCCGAGGTTCCAGGCCGGCGCGGGTGCGGCTCGCCGACGAGCTGGCGCCGTCGCTACAGGCCGCGACCCGGCGGGCCAGGCTGGTAGTGCCGCCGCGAGGGAGGGCCAGCGCGGCGGCCACCATCCGGCCCACCCGCCGTGGCCGCTTCACCCCCGCAGAACTGACGCTGCGGGTGGAGGGGCCGCTCGGGCTGGTGGCGCGCCAGGGCATCCGCAGCCTGCCGGGCACCCTGCGGGTGTACCCGCCGTTCCATTCCAAGGACGAGGCCGAGCTGCGCATCAACAAGGCGCGCATCCTGGAGGTCGGCCTGCGCTCCGCCCAGGGCCGCGGTGGCGGGACCGAGTTCGACTCGCTGCGGGACTACGGCGTCGACGACGAGTTCCGGCGCATGGACTGGGCCGCGACCGCCCGCGCCGGCAAGCCGATCGTGCGCACCTACCGGGCCGAGCGCAACCAGACCGTGCTGTTGCTGCTGGACTGCGGGCGGACCATGGCCGGGCGGGTCGCGGAGGTGCCCCGCCTCGACCATGCCATGGACGCGGTGATGATGCTGACCGCGGTCGCGACCCGGCTCGGCGACCGTGCCGGGCTGGTCGCCTTCGACGCCGAGGTGCGGGCGATGGTCAGCCCTGGCCACGCCCGCGACCAGCTCACCCGGGTCACCGAGGCGATGTACGCGCTGGAGCCGGTCCTGGCCGAGAGCGACTACCGGGGCGCCTTCGCCACCACCCTGGCGCGCTTCCGGCGGCGCACCATGCTGGTGGTGTTCACCGAACTGGCCGAGCAGGCGGTGGCGGAGACGCTGCTGCCGGCCCTGCCGCTGGTCGCCCGCGACCATCTGGTGGTGGTGGCGAGCGTGACCGACCCGCAGGTGCGCGGCTGGGCGCTGGCCACCCCAACCGAGGCGAGCGCTGCCTATCGCAAGGCGGCGGCGGTCGCGGCGCTGGCCGAGCGCCGCCGCACCGTGGCCCGGCTGCGGGGGCTCGGCGCGGTGGTGGTGGACGCCCTGCCCGGCCGGCTCGCGCCGGAACTGGCCGACACCTACCTCAAGGTCAAGGCAACCGGGCGGCTCTGAGCGCCGCCGGACCGTTGCCACCGAGCCAGCCGCCACCCTCCTCCTCGCCGAGCGCGCCGGTCAGCCCCTGTGCCGCGGCACGCCGCCCGTAGACCGTGATGTAGGCGAGGAAGGCCACCTCCGCCAGCACGCCGATCCCGACCCTGACGGCGGTCGGCCAGGGACGCCCGGTGACAAAGCCCTCGATCGAGCCGGCGACCGCGAAGCTGAGCACCAGGCCGAGGACGATCACCACGGTGCGGCGGCCCTCCTCGGCGAGAGCGTCGCCACGGCGGCGGTCGCCCGGGTCGATCAGCGTCCAGCCGAGCCGCAGCCCCGCCGCCCCGGCGATGAACACGCTGGTCAGCTCCAGCATCCCGTGGGGCAGGATGAGGCCCCAGAACTTGGGCTGCTGGCCGACGGCAGCGAACAGCCCCGCCGCGACGCCGAGGTTGGCGCCGTTCGTCAGCAGCACGTAGAGCGTGCCGACGCAGCCGAGGATGCCGAGCGCAAACGCCTCGAAGGCGACCAGCACGTTGTTGGAGAAGACGTGGGCGGCGAAGTCGGCCGCTGGCTTGGAGGGGTAGTAGTCCTGGAAGTCGTGATTGACGTAGGCCTCCCGGACCGCCGCCGGAGCGGTCGCCTGGACCGCCGTGGGCGAGCTGGCCAGCCAGATGCCGAAGGCAGCGGCGGGCAGCAGGCTCACCAGAGTCGCCACCAGCACGAAGAAGCGTGCGGACCAGACCGCCGCCGGGAAGGTGACGGCGAAGAAGCGCCCCAGCGACCGCAGCGTCCGCGGCCGGCTGCCGTAGACGACCGCCCCAGACCGCGCCACCAGCCGGCTCAGCTTGGCGCTGAGCGCCGGGTCGCGGAACTCGGTCCGGGCGTAGGACAGATGGGTGGCGACCCGCTGGTAGAGGCGCACCAGCTCGTCCAGCTCAGCCCCGTCGAGGCGACCGACACCCCGCCGTTCTGCCCGGGCAACCAGTTCTGCTAGCTGGTCCCAAACCTGGCTGTTTGTGCCGATGAAGCGGTCGATGTCCATCGCTGCATCCTACGGGTTATAGAGTCGGTACCGTGCGGACGAACCAGCATAGGAAGAGACACAGGCCCAAGGCGAACGCGGAACCCGAAAGGAAGCTGGCCGGCAATGGCGCGACCCGAACCCGAGCCGCCCCGGATGGTCACTCCGGAGGCGGTGGCGCTCGATTTCAGGACCGCGAACGTCGGCTCGCGCCTGCCGGCCTACGCGCTCGACATGCTGATCGTGGTGGCGGTGCTGGTCGCGGTGGTGCTGATGGTGCTGCTGAGCGGCACCACGCTGCCGCGAACGCTGGCGATCACCTTCGCGGTGATCCTGATCCCGGCCTGGTATCTGGGATATTTCATCGCCTTTGAGACACTTTGGCGAGGCCGGACGCTCGGCAAGGCCGCCTTCGGCCTGCGGGTGGTGACCAGGGAGGGCGGGCCGATCCGCTTCCGCCACGCGGCTGTGCGGGCGCTGGTGGGGCTGGTCGATTTCTCCTTCAGCGGGGGCTTCCTCGCGGTGGCGTTCATCGTGATGACCCGCGACAACCAGCGCCTTGGCGACATCGTCGCGGGCACGCTGGTGCTGCGCGAGCGCAGCGCCCTGGGGCCGCCCGCGCCGGTCAGCTTCCCGGTCCCGCTCGGCCTCGAGTCCTACACCGCCACCCTTGACGTCTCCGGCCTCACCAGCGAGGAGTACCAGGCGCTGCGCTCGTTCCTGGTGCGCGCCAAGGGCCTGCGACCGGACCCGAGGGCGGCCCTCGCGCGCCAACTCGCCAACCCGCTGGCGGCCAGGCTGCGCCCCCCACCCCCGGCGGGGGTGCAGCCGGAGACCTACCTCGCCTGCGTCGCTGCCGCTGCCCAGCGGCGCCAGCGCCTCGCCGCCACCGTCACCCGCGGCCAGCCACGGCCGGAGCCATCATTCCCGCAGCCGCCGCTATCGCAGCCGCACCCGCCGGCGCCGATCCCCGCCGGACCAGCACCAGCACCAGTACCGGCGCCGGCGCCGGCACCGGCGCAACAGGCCAGCGCGGAGACCGCCGAGGAACCTGATGGCCAGTTCAGGCCACCGGACTAACGACAAGCCGGGCAAATCCGTCACTCCACGCAGTCGTGCGACCGCGAATTGTGCGATGATCCGCTACTGTATTAGGCAACCCTAACCCGGAGTCCCAATCTCGCAGACGCAGGACAAAGGAAGACAGCCAAGACCCATGGACGCCCTCGACTGCATCCTCACCAGGCGGAGCAGCGGCCGGCTGAGCGAGCCGGCGCCCAGCGGCGACGAGCTCGACATACTGCTCGCGGCGGCGGCCGCCGCGCCCGACCACGGGTTGCTGCGGCCCTGGCGCTTCGTCGTGCTGCGGGGGCATGCCCTGGAACGGCTCGGCGAGGTGTTCGCCAAGGCCGAGGAGGCCCGCAGCGCCGAGAGCGGGACGCCGGTGGCGGAGGAGGTGCTGGCGCGCACCCGCGGCAAGCCCCTGCGGGCACCGCTGATCGTGGCCCTGATCGCCAGCCCGAAGCCAAGCCCGAAGGTCCCCGCCTGGGAGCAGGTCGCCTCGGCGGCAGCAGCGGCGCAGAACCTCTGCCTGGCCGCCCACGCCCTCTCCTACGGCAGCATGTGGCGCACCGGCTGGTACGGCGACGCTCCCGAGGTCCGCACCCACCTCAACCTCTCCCCCAACGAGACCGTGATGGGCTGGCTTTATCTCGGCACTCCCCCGCCGGGCGCCCCGCTCCCCCCGCGCCCTCAGGCCGACCTGGCCGCCCTGACGACCACTATGGAGGACTGACTCGTTCGGGGGAGAACCCGAACAGGCTCCCCCCCGAACGAGTCGTGAACTACGTCCCTTCGGTCCAGGAGTGGAGGTAGCGGTCCTGTGCCTCGGTCAGGGCGTCGATCTCGATGGCCATGGTGGCGAGCTTGACGCGGGCCACCTCGGCGTCGATCTCGGGCGGCACCTCGTAGACCTGGGCTTCCAGCTGCTGCTGGCGGGTCAGCCACTCCAGCGACAGGGCCTGGTCGGCGAAGGACATGTCCATCACCGCGGCCGGGTGGCCCTCGGCGGCACCGAGGTTGACCAGGCGGCCCTCGGCGACCAGGTTGACGCGGCGGCCGTCCTCCATGAGGAACTCCTCGACGTTCTCGCGCACCCGGGTGACCTGGGTGGCCAGCTCGCGCAGGGCGACCTTGTCGATCTCGACGTCGAAGTGGCCGGAGTTGGCGATGACCACGCCGTCCTTCATCACCTCGAAGTGCTCGCGGCGGAGGATGTCGCGGTCGCCGGTGACCGAGACGATCACGTCGGCCTCACGGGCGGCCTGCGCCATCGGCGCCACCTGGTAGCCCTCCATGGCCGCCTCCAGCGCGCGGACCGGGTCGACCTCGGTGACGGTCACCTTGGCGCCGAGGCCGCGGGCGCGCATGGCCAGCCCCCGGCCGCAGTAGCCAAAGCCGGCGACCACGAAGGTGGTGCCGGCCAGGAGGAGGTTGGTGGCGCGCAGGATGCCGTCGATGGTCGACTGGCCGGTGCCGTAGCGGTTGTCGAACAGGTGCTTGGTAGGGGTGTCGTTCACCGCGATGATCGGGTAGGCGAGGGCGCTCTCGCGCTCCATCTGGCGCAGGCGGATCACGCCGGTGGTGGTCTCCTCGGTGCCGGCGCGGACCTCGCCGAGCTGCTCGCGGCGCCTGGTGTGCAGCAGGGTGACCAGGTCGCAGCCGTCGTCCATGGTCACGTTGGGATGGGTGTCAAGGGCTGCTTCAAGGTGGGCGTAGTAGCCGTCGGTGTCCACGCCCCGGCGGGCGTAGACGTCGATCCCATAGTGCTGGACCAGCGCCGCAGCGGTGTCGTCCTGGGTGGACAGGGGGTTGGAGGCGCACAGCGTCACCGTCGCACCGCCCGCTTTGAGGGCGCGCATCAGGTTGGCGGTCTCGGTGGTCACATGCAGGCAGGCAGCGACCCGCAGGCCGGCCAGAGGCTGCTCCTTCTCGAAGCGAGCGCGGATGTCCCGGAGGACCGGCATGTGGCGGTCCGCCCATTCGATCCGCAGTCGTCCCTCATCGGCGAGGGCGAGGTCAGTCACGTCGTACGGCAAAAGTTCCTCCTTGAAACCAGGCCGGGGCGGCGGTGAACCCGTTCTATGCCGGTTGAGTGTGCCCGACCTGCTGCTAGCACTCAAACCGCTGTCCACAGGCGCCGAATCAATTCTCAGGTGGTATCACGGATCGCCTGGCCTGGGGGACGCGAATGCGAACGGCGGCAAATCGTCAGACAGCGGGAGCGGGAGGGCGGTCGCTCGCGCAGGTTGCCTGGCTGCTGCACCGCTCCCTGGAGACGCCAGTGGTGGTGGAGGGCGTACTGGTGGCGGCCAAGCGGCTGCTGCAGGCCGAGATGGCCGAGGTCAGCCTGGTCCGCGCCCCTGGCACCGGCACCGATGGGGCGCTGGCCCTGGGGGGTCGGGGCGGCTGGTGGCGGGCTCGGCTCAATGAGGATGGCTGGCTGGACGCCCGCGAGGATGCGGCGCTGGAGCCGCTGGCGGTCGCCTCCGTGGCCTCCAGCCACGCGCTGTTGGTCCCACGCCGGCCACGGACAGCGGCCGAAACGGACTTCCTGGCGACGCGTGGGCTGCGTGACGCCATCCTGGTGCCGCTCAGCGGCAGCGAGCTGACCGGCGTGCTGCTGGTCGGCAACCGCCGTGGCCGGCTCGGCCGCTCCACCAGCTTCAACCTGGATGAGGGCGAGCTGCTGGAGGAACTCGCCGCGGAGGCGAGCAACGCGCTGGACCACGCGCTGCTGGTAGCACGGCTGCAGGCGGCAAACCGCCGCAAGGACGACTTCGTGGCTGCGGTCTCCCACGAGCTGCGCACCCCTCTCGGAGCGGTGGAGAGCTCGCTGGCCACCGTGGCCCAGCGCGGCTCCAAGCTGGACGCCGGCACGCGGCGCTCGCTGCTGACGACCGCCGAACGCCAGGCCCGCCGCGCCCGCGACCTGCTGGAGAAGCTGCTGGCGGCCTCCCGGCTGGAGGCGCCAGCGGCCGAAGGCGTCGCGGTACGCCTCGACGCGCTCGCCGCCGAGGTGGTCGAAGACCTCGCCGACCAGGCCCGGCGCCATACCGTCGAGCTGGCCTTCGGCGCGGAGCTCCCCACGGTGCGCAGCGACCCGTGGCGCCTGCGGCAGATCCTCGGGAACCTGCTCGCCAACGCCCTCAAATACGCCCCCGCCGGCAGCACCATCACCCTGCGTGGCCGCCAGCGCCGCGACGGCACCGTCACCATCGAGGTCGCCGACGAGGGCCCAGGGATCCCCCCAGCCCTGCACGACCAGATCTTCGAACGCTGCTTCCAGGCCCAGGCCAACAGTGACGGCGGCAGCGCTGGCATCGGCCTCGGCCTCTACCTCTGCCGCGAGCTGGCACGCGGCATCGGCGCCCAAGTGCTCCTGGAACGCTCCGGCCCAGACGGCTCAGTATTCAGCGTGCACCTGCCAGCCCCGGCGCTGGCGCTGGTCCCGGCAGCCGCAGCCACGCAGGGACGCCCGATGCGCCAGCTTCAGGAGCCTTCGGGGGCCTGCCAGCCATAGAGCCACTCGATATAGGTGTGGTCGTTGGGGTGGCGGCGGAGGAGGAGTTCGTCGCGGAGGAGTTTGGCGAGGCCGTCGGTATGCCAGATGTCGCCCCAGAGGCGGGCGGTGCGCTGGACCTGAGTGGTGCGGGGGACGCGGACTTCCTGGTAGGTGCGGAGGGCCGCGTCGATGCCAGCATCGTCGTCCATCAAGGGACCGGGGGTGTGGCGGCGCAGGGAGGCGGCGAGGGTGGCGGCGTCCTCGATGGCTTGGCAGGCGCCCTGGGCGAGGTATTGCAGCATGGGGTGGGCCGCGTCGCCGAGGAGGGCGACCCGGCCCTTGACGAAGGTGTCGATGGGGAGCCGGTCATACATCGGCCAGCGCTGCTCGCGGCCGAGCGCGGGTAGCGCCTCCTGGATGTGCTGGCAGGTGGCGGAGAAGCGCTCGTCCAGCTCCTCCGGGCCTCCCCAGTCCGGTTCGCCGCGCTGGTAGCGGTCGCTGCGGAACACGGCGACCTGGTTGTAGAGGCGGCCCGAGCGCAGCGGGTACTGGACGAAATGCAGGCCGGGACCGATCCAGGCAATGACATCGCCGAGGTCCGCGCGGCGGGGAGCCTGCTCCAGCGGCACCGCGCCACGGTAGGCGACGTAGCCGGAGCAGATTGGCTCGTCGTCGCTGCACAGCGGGCGGATCCCCGAGTGGAGGCCGTCGGCCCCGACGAGCAGGGCGCCCTCGAAGACCCGCCCGTCGTCGGAAACGGCCCGTGCGCCCCGGCCGAGGTTCTCGACCCGGACCACGAAGGTGTCGCTCTCCAGGGCGACGCCGTGCCGCTGGCACGCCTCCAGCAGGATGTGCAGCAAATCCCCGCGGTGCAGCACGACGTACACCGCGCCGTAGCGCTGCGGGAAGTCGGTCAGGTCGAGGGCGCTCAGCTCATCGCCGCTGAGGGCGTCGCCGAGCACCAGCCGCCGGGGCAGCACGGCGACCTCCCGGATATGCTCCATCACGCCGAGGGCGCCGAGGACGCGGGTCGCGTTCGGGGCGAGCTGGATCCCAGCGCCGATCTCACCGAACTCCTGCGCCCGCTCCAGCACCCGGACCGCGCGCCCGTCGCACGCCAAGGCTAGCGCGGTGGTCAGCCCGCCGATGCCACCGCCGACCACCAGGACCTCAGCCCGCTCCGCCTTCGCCACCGCTCCTCCAGCCCGCTGCTCCTAGCTCCTCGCCATCACCTAGGATGCCGCAGCGGGGAGAAGGGCGAGGACCAGGTCGCGGAAACGGGGCTGGATGCGGGCGGTGACGGCGAGGACTTCCTGGTGAGTGACGGGGGTGCCGCCGACTCGGTGGACGTTGGTGATGGCGGAGATGGCGGCGACCCGGAGGCTGTGGGCGCGGGCGGCGATCACCTCGGGGACGGTGGACATGCCGACGGCGTCAGCACCCCAGCTGCGGAACATGGCGACCTCGGCCGGGGTCTCGTAGGTGGGGCCTGGGGCGGCGAGGTAGACGCCCTCGCGCAGCGGGATCCCCCCCTCGGCCGCGATGCGGGCAGCCTCCGCCCGGAGGTCCTGGTCGTAGGCGCCGGCGAGGTCCACGAACGAGGCGCTGCCGCGCAGCGGGTTGTCGGGCAGCATGCTGATGTGGTCGTGCAGCGCCATCAGGTCCGCCGGCTCGAAGTCCAGGTTGAGGCCGCCGGCCGCGTTGGTGGCGAGCAGGGTGCGGCAGCCGAGCAGCGCCGCTAGGCGCGTGGCAAAAGCGGCCTCGGCGGCCGAGTAGCCCTCGTAGAGGTGCACCCGCCCGGCCAGCACCAGGACCGGGACGCCGCCGAGCCGCCCAGCCACCAGCGCGCCCGCATGGCCGGGCACGCGTGGCACCGGCAGGCCAGGCACCTCGGCGGCTGGCACCCGCACCGCGCCCTCCACCTCGCTGGCCAGGCCGCCCAGCCCCGAACCGAGCACCAGCGCCACCAGAGGCCGCTCCGGCAGCCGCGGAGCCAGCGCCGCCGCAGCGGCCGTGACCCGCTCGGGGACCTCGAAATCCGGGAGGCCGCTCACGGCTCAGGCGCGGTTGTAGGCGTCTTCCAACCGGACGATGTCGTTCTCGTCGAAGTACCCGAAGGCGATCTCGAGCACCCTGCCGCGGGGCCCGGCGGAGGCGAGACGGTGCCTGGAGCCACGCATGATGATGATCTCGTCGCCGACGGACGGCTCCAAGACGTCGTCGTCCACCTGCACCCGGAGCCCCTCGTCCAGCACGATCCACAGTTCGTCGCGCTTCTCGTGCTGCTGCAGGCTGAGCGTCTGGCCAGCCTCGACCGTCAGGATCTTGACCGTCGACTCCTGGTTGTGGGTGAACTGCCGGAAGTTCCCCCAAGGCCGGTTGTCCTGGATGATCGCGCCGAGAATGTCCGAGGCGCTGAGCTCTGGCATTGCGTGGATTCCTTTCGGGAGCTAAGCGCTCGGCTTCTCCGCCTCGTCGACCAGCATGATGGGGATGTCGTCACGGACCGGGTAGCGGTAGTGGCAGGCGCGGCACTCGATCACCTGCTCCGCCTCACGGTAGTCGACCTCACCCCGGCAGTTCGGGCAGGCCAGGATCGCGAGCAACTCGGCACTGACAGCCATGTGGGTCTCTCCTCAATCTCTGGTGGACGTCAATCTACAGTAGACGTCGAACCTTCAAGCCGGCTCCCCGTCGACCAGGTCGAGGACCCGGTCGCGGACCGCTGCCATGCGCTCCTCGGAGCCGGCCTCAACGTTGAGCCGCAGCAGCGGCTCGGTGTTGCTCGGGCGCAGGTTGAACCACCAGCCGCCATCGTCACCGTTCGCCGCCACGGTGAGCCCGTCGGTGCGGTCCTGGCGCTGCTCCGCGAAGGCCTCGGCGACCTGCTCGATGACCGCCCTGGGGTCGTCGCCCTGGACCCGCCGGTTGACCTCGCCCGAGTCGGCGTAGCGGCGGTAGGGCGCCAGCACCGCCGACAGCGGCGCCTGCGCGCGTGACAGGACCTCCAGCACCACCAGCGCGGCGATCAGCCCCGAGTCGGCGCGGTAGTTGTCCCGGAAGTAGTAGTGGCCGGAGTGCTCGCAGCCGAAGATCGCACCGGTGTCGGCCATGATCTGCTTGATGAACGAGTGTCCCACGCGGGTCCGCACCGGGGTGCCGCCCGCCTCGCGGATGGTCTCGGGCACCACCTGCGAGCAGATCAGGTTGTAGAGGACGGTCGCGCCCGCCTCGCGCTCGCACATGGTCCGCGCCACCAGCGCGCCGACCAGGCTCGACTGCACGATCCCGCCCTGCTCGTCGACCAGGAACACCCGGTCGGCGTCGCCGTCGAAGGCGAGCCCGACGTCGGCGCGCTCCTCGAGGACACGGGCCTGCAGGTCCTTGAGGTTGTCGGGGTTGATCGGGTCGGCCGGGTGGTTGGGGAAGTTGCCGTCCAGCTCGAAGTACAGCGGCACCAGCTCGTACGGCAGCCCCTCGAAGATCTTGGGGAGCACGAAGCCGGCCATGCCGTTGCCGGCGTCGGCGACCACCTTGAGCGGCCGGAGGGCGGACAGGTCCACGAAGCTGCGCACGTGGGCCGCGTAGCGGTCCACCAGGTCCTCGCGGAATTCCAGCTGCCCTGGCCGGGCCGCATCGGCAGCCGGCTCACCGGCCGCCACCAGCTCCTTCACCTCCCTGAGCCCGGACTCCTCACCGACCGGGACCGCGCCAGGCCGGCAGAACTTCAGCCCGTTGTAGCGGGAAGGGTTGTGGGAGGCGGTGAGCATGATCGCGGCCACGTCCAGCGACCCGGACACGTAGTAGAGCATGTCGGTCGAGCACAGCCCGATCCGCAGCACGTCCGCGCCCTGGCTGGTCGCCCCTTGGCCGAGCGCGTCGGCCAGCGGCCCCGACGACGGCCGCATGTCCTGCCCGATCGCCAGGGTCTTGGCGCCGGTGAGCGCGATGAACGCCCGCCCGATCCGCTCCGCCAGGCCCTCGTCAAGCTGCTCGGGGTACTCGCCCCGCACGTCATAGGCTTTGAAGACCTTGTCGAGGTCCTGGTCGGCGGCCACCCTGACTCCTTAGGCGCTAGCTTGGTCGAGCGGCGATCTTACCGGTCTTCGCGCCCCTCGAAGCGCCTCCCCGGCGGTCGAAGCGGCGCTCGGAGGCCAGCGAGAGGACGTCCTTGAGTGCGACGGTGCGCTCCCCCTTGTACCAGCCCTTCCATTCGCAGTCGCGGCAGGAGGCGAAGGTGCGCTGCTCCTCTGGGGCGAGCTGGATGGTGATGGAAGTGAGGCGGTGACCGGTGCAGTTCGGGCAGGCTGACATCGGGGTCTCCTCGGCGGGCGTCGGCGTGGCAGGCGTGGCAGTCTTGTTGGCAGAGATCTGCTGCCTTAGTCGGATGGGCCAAGCCGTACCTTGAGGCCAGTCCCCCGAGCGGTCGCCAGCGGCGGCCAGGTGGGCCTATCGTTATCTGGTCCTAGCCCCGGTCCGGGGCCCGTTCGAGGAGGTCAGGCTGTCCCGTCCCCGCCACGCGCGCCGGCCGCCGCGGCCGCGCCTGACCCTGCCCGAGGTGCAGCCAGCGGGCACTGGGGAGAGCGCCTTCATGCGGCTGGTCGAGGCGGCGGTGGCATCCATCCCGGACGAGTTCCGCGAGCGGCTGGACAACGTGGAGTTCGTGGTCGAGGAGATCCCCCGGGGCGACGAAGTGCCTGGCGAGGGCATCCCCCTCGGCCTCTACCTGGGGGTGCCGCTGACCGAGCGCAACGCTGGCTACTACGGGGTGCTCCCCGACCGGATCGTGATCTTCCGCCGGCCGATCGAGGCGCGGGCCGCTTCGGAGCGCGCCTTGGCCGCGCTGGTCCGCGAGGTCGTCATCCACGAGGTGGCCCACTATTTCGGGATCGACGACGACCGCCTGGACGAGCTCGGCTGGTAACCGAGCCCGCTATCCGGCGGCGGGTCCCTGGACCACCGGGCCGCCGGCGGGGACGCCGCCGACCAGGGCGCTGGGGATGGCGGAGCCGCTGCCGAGCTGCGCCACCAGCACGCCGGGCTCGCCCGCCTCGACGTCGAGCGCGCCGACCTGCGCGGCGATGTTCCGCACCACCACCCGGCCGGGGGGCAGCGTCAGGGACACGGTGGCCGGCGCCGCCGCGGTGGCGCTCTTGCCAGCGGTGCTCTTGCCCTGGTTGGCGGTTTGGCCGGCGGGCTGGCCGACGGGAATGAGCTGCGCGTTGACGGCGCTGGTCGAGGTGTTGACCAGGACGACCTGGCCGCCGCCGGCGCCCGGGACCAGCCAGCTGCGGTCCGGGAGGGCGCTGCCGGGATCGACATAGCCGATCTGCTGCGCGCTGCCGAGCACGGTCGAGACGCGCAGGGCGGCGATAAAGCGGGTGCCGTCGCGGGACTGGACCTCGACGCCGAAGGCACCCGCCGCCGAGGTGGCGCTCGTGCTGATCGGGATCTGTGCCATGGCGCCGCCAGGGACGGGCTTGTCCAAGGCCGAGCCGGGCAGGTTGAAGGCACCTTTGTCGCTGATGATCCGGGCGCTGACCTGCAGGGGTTTGGAAGACGGATTGGCCAGCAGCAGGGAGGTCTGATGGCCGTTGCCGGTGAGGCCGCCGGCGAACGACCAGCTTGAGCGGGGCGTGGACGGGCCGGGGACGAAGGTCGGTGGCTGGGCCTTCCTGGTGATCACCGCGCCGGTGACGACCCGCCCGGAGCGGGCCACCACCTCAACGGAGAACTGCAGGCCAGGGCCCAGGTTGTCGCCGACGCCGACCTTGGTCGTCTTGGTGGACCGGTGGGGTACGAAGATCTCCTGGGTGCTGTTGACAATGGAGCCGTTGGCGAGGTGCGGCACCAGGTCGACGACGGCGTCCTCAGCGTCGGGGTTGGCGATCACCACGCTGGTGGTGGCGTCGCCGCTCAGGTCGACGATCGGCAGCCAGGCATGGTCGGTCGGACCGGGCATGCAGGCAGGCTGGCCGGTGGCGCTGACCACGACCGGGGCGTTGAAGGCCTCGACCTGGACGAGGCCGGGCCGGTTGGTGGTGTTCGCCTTGAGGAAGGTGGTCTGGCCGGCGGCGAGCTGGCTGGTGGCCTGGGTGGCCGTGGGGTCGTCGCCCATGCGGGTGGCGGTGTGCACCGTCGCGGGGGCGCTGCCGATGTTGGCGACGGCGACGGTGGCGCTCTGCTGGGGCAGCAGCGGGCAGACCCAGCGCTGCGAGTAGGGGTCCAGGGTGGCCGGGGCGGCCAGTGACTTGGGCCGCGGCAGGACGCTGGTGACCCCCCCGAACCCGGCGGCCACGACCACCAGGACCGCCACCAGCGCCAGGCTGGAGCGGGCGAGCCCGGACAGCTCGCCCGGGAGCTGCACGGGCATGGGGCGGCGGCGGATGCCCGGACGGATGCCCGGGGCGGAGGGCCCTGGGGTGGAAGGCCGGTGCGGTTGCCTGGAGGGGCGCGACCGCCGCGGCATGGTCGGCATGCTGGGTTTGGGCAGCCTCGCCGCCGGCCGGCCACGTCCCTGGTGGCGGCTGGCGCGGCTGGGGATGGCCGAATCCGGGTCTGCCGCTCCCGCCTCCGGGAACGGCTCCGAGAACGGCTCCGGGAACGGCGGAGCGGACGGCGCAGGCTCAGGTTGACGTTGAGCCTCAGGCGCAGACGCGGCCTCCGGCTCGCCGACGGGTGGCTCGGGTGCCCGATGAGTTTCCCAATCGGGTGCCCGGTCAGGCGGCCAGCCGGGTGCCTGCTCGGGATCCGGCCTGGGTGGGAAGAGCGGCGGCGGCTGGCGGCGCACGGCGGCGACCGGTGGGCCGTCACCGACCGGCCCCGGTGGTGGCGGCCCCTGCCGGTCGCGGGGTTCGTGCGCCGCTGGCGGCGGTGGTGGCGGCTGCCGCGGCATACGCGGGTCGGTGTGGGGGTCTGCCACGCCGTCGGCCAGGCGTTCGATCAGCGCTTCGGTGAAGTCCGCGTAGCGCCCGGAGGCATCGGTGTCGTCGTAGCCGCCGTGCCCGTTGCCATGGCCGTTGAGCGAGCCGGTGTCGCCGGCGCCGGGCGGCGGCGCTGGCGCTGGCGGCTCCGGTGCCGGTGGCGGCTGCGGCTGCCAGAACCGCCCGAGGTCGCGATCGGCCGGAGGATGGCCGCCGTGGGCCTGGCCGGCGCCACCGATCGGCGGGTAGGGGTCGAGCGGACCGGTATCGCCGAACGGGTCGCGGGCTTCCTCGGACTGCGGCGTGTCCCAGCTGAACGGCTGGTGCCATGGGGTCTGGGGCTGGTCAGGAGCCCGCCTCCGAGGACGGCCGCCCTCGCCCTCCTCCGAGGGGTCCCAAATGAAGTCGTCGTACTCCATGCGCCCCTCGTCGTCGTCGCCGCTGCCGCTCATCTCGCCCCCTCACGGACCCGGGTATTGATGCGGAACTCGCCGGTGGTCTCGTCCGCGGTGCTCGGGGCGACCGGCGGGGCGACCTTGGTGGGCCGGGCCATGGCCGCCAGGGCGACGAGCACCAGCAGTCCCTCGACCAGGAGCAGCACCGTGCGGCGATCCTGGCCGGTGCGGCGCAGCTCCAGGGTGCCGGTGGCGCCGTCGGGCACGCGGAACGCCTGCTCCCAGCCGAAGGCCACCGCCCGCTGGAGCCGCGTGCCGCCAACGGCTGCCTGCCAGGCGGGGTCTGCCGGGACGGGCAGCACGATCGTGGTGGGGCCAGCCGCAGGCAACGCGGCGGCCGACCGCGCGGGCAGCGCGGCGCTCGGCCCGTTGAGCGGCGTCTGCGCACCGATCACGGCATTGAAAATCGGCCCGGTGAGCATGCCCTGGACGGTCGCGGGGAGGCCGTCGCTTTCGACCTGCCACACCGACGGGGTGGCGATCGGCCCGGTCCTGAACATGGCGGCCTGGTTGCTCGGCCCGGAGCGCAGGTCCTGCTGCCGGCTGACCAGCGCGACCAGCCGTTCCTCCTCGGGGCCGTGCCTGACCACCACATAGCCGATGCCGAACAGCTGCAGCATCTTCCCGGCTGCATGGGTGCGCGCCTCGACCACGTCGGTGACCAGCGAGCGCAGCGCGCGGGCGGCCGGCCCGGAGGCGATGCGGCCGTCGTCCATCAGGGTGCGCCCGTCTGACCCGGTGACGCCGAAGTCCACCCCATGATCGGCGCGACCCGCGAGCCACAGCACCCGCGCGTCGCGCTGCACCGTGGCGGGCAGGACCCGCTTGCTGACCCCCTGCAGCGGCGCCCACGAGCCACGCGCGAACTGCCCGGTGACCAGGACGGCGGTCAGCACCGTCAGCAGTGCCAGCACGCCAGCGCCAAGCCGGCGCGGGTCGAGGCGCTCGGCCTGGCGCCACAGCTCGGGCAGGCGGGCCAGCGCCATGCCGGCGGCGGCGGCCCAGGCGACCGCGCCAGCCACCAGCACCCCGCCAGGCCAGTCGGTGATCAGCGGCGACAGGCCGTGCGCCTGCCAGGCCGCCACGGCCGCCGCACTGACGAACCCGGCCACCAGCCAGAACGCCTGCAGCCGGCGGGTCGGCAGCACCAGCGGGATCGCCGCGAGGGCGAGCGCGGGATACACCGGGCCGACCAGGCCGCCCGGCAGGCCCGGCCCACCCGGCCGCAGCTGCAGCAAATCGAGCAACCCGGGGGTGGCCACCGGCGGATCGTGGCGCAGCAGGCCGGCGAGCAACTCGGCGCTCCACGGCAGCAACAACAACAGCGTGCTCCCCATGGCCGCGGCCAGGAACAGCCCCTGCCGGGCAGCGAAGCGCCGCCCGCGGACCGGCCGCAGCGCCGCCGCCACCAGGGCTGCCGCCACCACCAGGCCCAGCACCACGAAAGCTGGCGGGTACAGCGCGATCGAGGCGGCGGCAAGCACCAGGAAGCGCAGCGCCGGCCGCCACGGCTCGCGCGGCTGGTCAGCGCGGAAAGCCAGCAGCACCTGCACCAGCGTCGGGGGCGCCAGCACCAGGAAGAGCAGCTCCCCGAGGCGCCCCTGGGCGACGGCGCCAAACGCCAGCGGCGAGCTGGCATAGAGGAGGCCGGCAAGCGCCCGCGCGGGCCGCGAGTCGACCATCACCCGCAGCGCCCGCGTGCAGGTCGCCGCCGCCGCCGGCAGCGCCAGCCACAGCAGCAGCTTCTCGCCCAGCAGGGCCTTGTTCAGGGTCAGCGTTGCCAGCCCGCCGAGGAGGGCGAAACGGGGCGGCGCCGCCGCGGTTGAGCCGAGCCCGCTCTGGTGGAAGGCGGCCAGGAACTCGCGCAGCAGCGCCTGGCCGCTGGCCGGGAACAGCCCCAGCGCGCCGCCGGCGATGCCCGGCGCGAACAGGAGGCTCCGCAGGCTGACGGCCATCAGCACGGCGAACCCCACCACCGTGAAGGCCACCGGGTGGCTGGCGATGATCTTGCCGAGGGTGTTGCCCTGCTGCTGCAGGTCCTGCTCGTCGGGGTTGCTCGACACCTGCGCGACGTGCTCGCCGACCTCGCCGTAGACCAGGTCCAGCAGCCCGCGCAACGCCGCCCGCAGCGGCTGCCCGCCCGGCGCCCGCAACCCGATCAGGGCAGAGTCGGGGACTTTGCGGCGGCTCTGCAGCCGGCGCCGCTGCACGATCGTGACCGGCAACTCCTTCACGTTCCAGCCCCACGCCCCCAGGATCTGCAGGGCGTCGGCGGGACGGCCGGTCAGCGCCAGCGCCAGCGCCCGCAGTCCCCCACCAAGCAACGCCCACGCCAGCACCAGCGGCAGCCGCCGCAGCGCGGTCGCCTTCAGCAGCGCCGCCAGGGTGTGGCGCTCGGCCAGGTAGCGGGGACGGCTCACCGAGCGCGTCCGGCGGGTCCGCGACGACGCCGCGCCGAAGTGGCGCACCCGCGCGCTGGGCACCACCAGCACCCGCCCGCCGGTCAGGTGGGTGCGCCAGCACAGGTCCAAGTCGTCGCGGAAGGCGGTCATGCGCTCGTCGAAGCCGCCGACCCCGACCAGGGTGCTGCGCCGCACCAGCATCCCGGCGGTCGACACGTAGAACACGTCGCGGACCTGGTCGTGCTGGCCCTGGTCGATCTCGTCGTCCTCGATCGGCGACACCGCCCGGCCGGTGCGGTCCACCGACCAGCCGACCTCCTGCAGGCGCTCGGGGTTGGACCACGCCACCAGCTTGGGGCCGAGGATCGAGGCGCTCGGCCGCGACTCCGCCTCGTCGAGCAGGCGCTCCAGCGCCTCGGGCTCAGGCGCCACGTCGTCGTGCAGTAGCCACAGCCAGTCCATCCCGGCGGTGCGCGAGTCGCGCAGCGCCGCCATTACCGCGCGGCCGAACTGGCCCCGCACGGCCACCACCGCGTCCTCGCCGAGACGGGAGCGCGCCCAGTCGGCGCTCCCGTCAGTCGAGCCCGTGTCAACGACCAGGATGTCGTCGATGGGACGGCTCTGCGCGGCAAGACCACGAAACGTCTCCCGCAGAAATGGCCGCCCGTTATGGGACACCACCACGGCGATGACACGGGCTTGACTCGTCGCCACGACCTTCCTCTCAAAGCGGTCTGGGGGTACCGCCGCTACAGCTCAGCGAAGCGCCCGCAGGAGCGGAGTACCTCCCCACGGGCCCCGCGATGCTAACACGGAGCCCCCGAGCCATCTCAAACCGGGTCACTCGAAACGGCGCCGCAAGGCACGCGAATCTGGACAAACGCCGAGCTGGTCGGCAGGGCTGCTGGGCGTTGCACGCACGATCAGCAGGCTCGCCGCTTCAGACGACGGCGCTCGCGCTCGCTCAGACCTCCCCAGATGCCGAAGCGCTCGTCGTTGGCGAGGGCATACTCGAGGCATTCGGTCTGGACTACACAGGTCTGGCAAATCCGTTTGGCGGCCCGGGTGGATCCGCCCTTTTCCGGAAAGAAGCAGTCTGCGTCCTTGCCCAGGCAGGCCGCGTGTTCGTACCACGGCTTGATCTCTGGGGAAAGCGGGAGAAAGACTGCTGGGCTCATCGCTGCCTCCTTGGTTCCGCACCGATGCCCATGTCGGCGGTTTGCTTGCACTATTACCAAAACATCATCTTCGTAATTACATCATTGGCATTCTCTTTGAACTTGAGGCTGCTGGCAAGGAGCGCTATTTATTTCGCAGTTGCGGCGGAATCCGCGACCGCGCAGCGCTAGCCCACCACCGAACAAATCGGTTAGCCTGCCGCGGTCGTGCACTGTGACCGCTCTGGGGGGGAATGTTTGTTCGGGTCGGGGGCGCAGAAAGCGCTGGGACGTGCGCCGTTGGTGGAGGCGGACGTGGTCGCCGCGCGGCGGCGGGAGCCGGCGGCAGTCGGGCGGATCTATGCGGCCTACGCGCCGGCGTTGTTCCGGTTCTTTGCCGCTGAATTGGGCGATCGGCATATGGCGGAGGACCTCACCGGCTCGGTCTTCACCGCGGCGATCGAGGCGCTGCCCCGTTTCCGCGGTCCGGTCGAGGCGCTCGGCGGCTGGCTGTTTCGCATCGCCCGCCACGACCTGTACGACTACCGCCGCCAGGCCGCCCGGGCCCGGCTGGACCGCCTCGACGACGTGCTCGACGAGGCGGCGGCAGCGGCGGGCGCGGCCGACCCGGAGGAGCTGGCGCTCGACCGGCTGGAGGGCAGCCGGGTGATGGCTGCGCTGGAGTCGCTCTCGCCCGACCAGCGGGAGGTCCTGCTGCTGCGCATGGCCGCGGGGCTCACCGCCCCGGAGGTAGCGGCCGCCGTCGGCAAGACCACCGGCGCGGTCAAGGCACTGCAGCACCGCGGGCTGGCGAGCCTCGCCCGCGTGCTGGGCCTGCGGCCAACATCAGAAACCCCTGGGCAACTTGATGGCCGGCAGCCGTATCCATCCGCGCCCGCCGCGCGCCTTCGCAGTTACGAGGAGGAGTGAGATGCCACGGCATGAGGACTTGGACGACCGCCTTGACGCCCTGCTCGACGGGCACGAGGAGACTGTCGTCAGCTATGAGATGGCGCCGCTGCTGGCAGCGGCGGCGGCCCTGCGCGCCAGCGTGGCGCCCCTGCGGCTGGACCCCGCAACCGCGCGGCGGCACCTGCGCGAGGCGCTCGCCGGTTCGCCACCTTCCGCTTCCCACCCTTCCCGGTTCCCCGAGGCCCACCCGGCAACGGCGTCACCTACGGCGTCCCGGGCCTCCCGGGTCTCCGGGTCCGAAGCCCGGACGCACTCGCCACAGCGCTCGCTGCGGCGCCTGGCCACCCTCGCGCTGGCAGCGGCACTCGTCCTGGTCCCGCTGGTCATGTTCGCCGGGGGGGCCCTTCCCGGCAATCCTCTCTACCAGGTGAAGCTGGCGACCGAGCAGGTCCACCTGACCGCGCTATCGTGGTCGCCACCGCGTGCGGCCGACCTCCACACCAAGATCGCCAATGCCCGCCTCGACGAGCTTGAGCAGCTGGTCGCCTCCGGCCAGCTCGACCAGATCCCCCAGGCGATCGGCGCGCTCGACAGCGCGGTGAGCCAGGCGGAGCATGCCGCCAGCGCCCCCAACCTCAACGACCCAAGCACCCACAGCGCCCTCAAGCAGCGCCTCGGCACCCTCCAAACCGAACGGGTCGCCCAGCTCAGCGCCCTGCTGCAGCGGCTGCCCGCCGCCACCCCGACGGCCGCCAGGGTCCGCATCCAGGACGCCGTGCGGCACTCCCTCGACCAGCGGTAACCGGTATCCTCCCTGGAGAACCGCCCCTGTCCACACGGTCGATTGAGGTAGCACATGCTCGTCGCGCTCGCCGGCGGTGTCGGCGCGGCCCGTTTCCTGCGCGGCCTGATCCACGTCCATCCGCCCGCTGACATCGTGGTCATCGGCAACACCGGTGACGACCTGCGCCTGCACGGCCTGGCGATCTCGCCGGACCTGGACTCGGTCGCCTACACCCTGGCCGGGGTCAGCGACGAGGAGCGCGGCTGGGGCCTTGCCGGGGAGACCTGGAACGTGCGGGACGCGCTGGTGCGCCTGGGCGAGCCGGGCTGGTTCGCGCTCGGGGACCGCGACATCGCCACCCACCTGCTGCGCACCCGGCTGCTGCGCGAAGGCGCCCCGCTGTCGGCCGCGACCGCCGAGGTCTGCCGCCGGGTCGGGGTGCCCGTGCGGCTGCTGCCCATGAGCGACCAGCCGGTCGAGACGCGCGTCGAGGTCCAGGGCCCGGCGGGCCTGGAGGACCTCGGCTTCCAGGAGTACTGGGTGGGGCGCCAGGCGCGTGACCCTGTGCGGCGCATCACCTTCGCCGGGGTCGAGCGGGCACGCCCGGCGCCTGGCGTGCTCGACGCGATCGCCGGGGCGCAGGGCATCATCCTGTGCCCCTCCAACCCAGTGGTGTTGATCGCCCCGATCCTCGCCGTTCCCGGCATCCGCGCCGCCATCGACGCGGCCGAGTGCCGCACCGTGGCGATCAGCCCGATCGTCGGCGGCGCACCGGTCCGAGGCATGGCCGACAAGCTCCTGCCCGCCTGGGGTATCGAGGTGTCCGCGCGGGGGGTGGCCAGCCTGTACGCCGGCCTGGCCCAGGCGTTCGTGCTCGACCAGGTCGACGCCGCCGAGGCCGCCGACGTGGCCGCGCTTGGCCTGGAGGCAGTAGTGGCACCGACCTTGATGCACACGGTCGAGGACGCCGCCGCGCTGGCCAAGGTCGCCCTCGCCGCCGTCGCCGGCCCCAACGGGAACGGGAGCCTGGACAACGACGGGAGCGCGAGCGGCACGTGACCGTCAAGCCGGAACCGGCGCTCGCCGTCTACGCGCTGCCTGGGCTGCCGGAGATCCGGCCCGGCGACGACCTCGCCGCGCTGCTGCTCCAGGCGGTGCGCGCGGCTGGGCTGGAACTCGCCGACGGGGACGTCCTGGCCGTCACCTCCAAGGTGGTCGCCAAGGCAGAAGGCCGCGCCGTGCCACTCCCGGCCGACCCGGCCGAGCGGGAGCGAGTCCGCCGCGAGACCATCGCCGCCGAGACCGTGCGGGTGGTCGCCCGCCGCGGCGACCTGGTGATCGCCGAGACCCGCCACGGCCTGGTCGGCGCCAACGCGCTGGTCGACAACTCCAACGCCGGCGGCGACGCGCTGCTGCCGCTGCCGCTGGACCCTGACGCCTCGGCAGCGCGGCTGCGGGAGCGGCTCGCCGAACTGGACGGCGGGAACGACATCGCGGTGGTGATCACCGACACGCTCGGGCGGCCCTGGCGGGTCGGGGTCACCGACGTCGCGGTCGGCCTCGCCGGCATGGGCGCACTGGAGGACTACCGCGGCCGGCCCGACCACCACGGCCGTCCCCTGGAGGTCACCGAGGTCGCCGTCCCGGACGAGATCGCCGCCGCCGCCGACCTGGTCAAGGGCAAACTCAGCCGCACCCCGGCGGCGCTGCTGCGCGGCCTGCGCCTGCCCGAGGGCGACGGCCGTGCCCGCGACCTGGCCCGTCCAGCCGCAGACGACCTGTTCCGCAGCGGCTCCAGCGCCGAGGACCTGGTCGCCTTCCTGGAGGGCCGCCGCACCCGGCGGCGCTTCCTGCCCGACCCGGTGGAGGCCGCCGCCGTCGAGCGGGCCGTGCTGGCGGCGGTCACCGCCCCGTTCCCCCACCACACGCGCCCCTTCCGGGTGGTGGAGGCCGCCCCCGGACCGGGCCGCGACCGCTACCTGACCGCGATGGAGGCCGCCTGGCGCGACGATCTGGGCGGCGACCGGACCCCGGCGGCGGTGGTCGAGCGGCGCATCGCGCGCTCCCGGGAGCTGCTCGGCGCCGCGCCGGTGCTGCTGGTCCCCTGCCTGGCCCCGGGAGGCCGCCACCGCTATCCCGACCCGCGCCGCCAGAGCGCCGAGGCGGCCATGTTCGCGCTGGCGGCAGGCGCCGCCGTGCAGAACCTCCTGCTCGCCCTCCACGCCCAGGGCCTCGGCGGCGCCTGGATCTCCTCCAGCCTGTTCTGCCAGGAGGCCGCCGCCCGCGCCCTGGACCTCCCCGGGGGCTGGCAGCCGCTCGGCTCGGTCGCCGCGGGCCACCCCGACCCGGCGGACCATCCCCACCCGCGGCCTCCCGCCGAGATCGCCCAGGTCCTGCTGCAACGCTGAGCCGTCCAGATCACGGGACGGTCAAATTCGGATGGGATCAGGAGATGCCGAGCAGCGTCTTCAGCGGTTCGATCGCGAAATAGACCACGAAGGCGATGCTGACCACCAGCAGCAGGGGGTGCAGTTCGCGGAAGCGGCCACGCGCCAGTTTCAGGACCGCGTAGGTGACGAAGCCGGCGCCGACGCCGTTGGTGATCGAGAACGTGAACGGCATCAGCACGATGGTCAGAAAGGCCGGCAGGGCGACGTCGATGTCGTCCCAGGGGATGTCGCGGATCAGGGTGAGCATGTAGAAGCCGACTAGCACCAGCGCCGGGGCGGTCGCCTCCGGGGGGATCACCCCGGCGAGCGGTGAGATCAGCAGGCTGGCGGCGAACAGCAGGCCGACCACCACGGCGGTGAGGCCGCTGCGCCCGCCGACCGCGATGCCGGAGGCGGCCTCGATGTAGCAGGTGTTGGAGGAGGACGAGGCGGCCCCGCCAGCGGCGGCGGCCAGGGAGTCGACCACCAGCACCCGGTTCACCCCGGGCAGGCGGCCGTGCTCGTCGAGCAGGCCGGCCTCGTCGCCGAGGCCGATCACCGTGCCCATGGTGTCGAAGAAGTCGCTCAGCATGACCGCGAACACGGCCACCAGCGCCGACAGCACACCGATCTTGGCGAACCCGCCGAACAACGAGAAATGGCCGACGAGGCTGAAGTCGGGGGTGCCGACCAGCTTGTCCGGCATGGTCGCCACACCGGCCGGCCACAGCTTCCCGCCGCGTGCGGCGTTGACGATGATCGCCAGGATGGTAGTCGCCAGGATGCCGAGCAGCAGCGCCGCACGGACCCGGCGGGCGACCAGCGCGGCGGTGAGCAGCAGGCCGAACACGAACACCGCCAGGCGGAGCCCGTTGATCGGGGCCAGCGTGACCGGAGTGGCGTTGCTGGCCGGGTGCACCACGAAGCCGGCGTCGACCAGGCCGATGAAGGCGATGAACAGGCCGATGCCGACCCCGATCGCCTTCTTGAGGGCCATCGGGATCGCCTCCAACACCGCCTCGCGCAGCCCGGTGAGCACCAGCACGGTGATCACCAGGCCCTCCAGCACGATCAGGCCCATGGCTTCCGGCCAGGTGAGCTTCTGGGTCGCCACGAAGGTGAACGCCACCACGCCGTTGAGGCCGAGCCCGGCCGCGAGCGCGAACGGGTAGTTGGCGTACAGGCCCATCGCGAGCGTGGCGACCGCCGCGACCAGCGCGGTCACGGTCAGCACCGCCGCCGGGGCGAGCTTGCGGCCGCTCGGGTCAGCCACCGCCCCGAGGATGGCCGGGTTGACGAACAGGATGTACGCCATGGTCATGAACGTGGTGAGCCCGGCCACCAGTTCCGTCCGCAGCGCCGATCCCCGCTGGTGGTACCCGAAGTACCGGTCGAGCATCCCGTCCAGCCCGCCGCGCTCCTCGCGCTCGGTCACCGCCGCCATCGCCCGCTCCTCCCGATCCAGTCGAGGTGACAGGTCCCTCGTTGAACCTGTGATTCTGGATCGGGAGGCTACAGGGCGCGACGCCTATCCGAATAGTGCGAAGTGTGCCTGGGCCTTGCCGTCGACCTTGGTGAAGTCGCCGCCGACGGCGACCTTGCCGAGGCTTGGGATGGCGGCAGCGGACCAGACGCCGAGGGCGCTGTTGGCCTTGGGGGCCCAGCTGTTGATCGAACCGTCGGACTTGGCGACGCTGAAGAGCTTCTGGCGCAGCAGCGGAGTGTTGCAGACCTCGGGGGTGGTGTTGCTGCCGGTGTTGCCGACGCAGTAGTTCTTGAAGTGCCCGCCAGCGTAGATGCTGTCGCCGAGGGCGGTGACCGCCTGCACGCCACCGTCGGTCAGGTAGATCGGCTGGTGCAGCGAACCATCAGCGTCCCACCACACCAGGTGGCCGCCGGTGCCGCCGCCAGCGGCGTAGAGGCCGTCGGCGTCGGCCGCCAGGCTGAAGAGCTTGAAGCCGGGCTGACCGCCCCAGCTGGCGGTGAAGCTGGTGTCGAGCGCGCCGCTGCCGGCCGGGGTGAGGGCGGCAGCGAACGCGGCGGCGGTGCTGCCGTTGATCGACTTGAAGGACCCGCCGGCATAGACCCGGCTCTCGTCGGGGGCGAGCGTCAGGGTGTTGACCGCTCCGGTGGCCTTCGGCTTCCAGCTGGCGTCCAGCGCGCCGCTGCTCAGCGAGAAGGCGGCGAGGCGGACGCGGGTGGCCGCACCGATGGTTTTGAAGTCGCCGCCCGCGTAGAGAAGGCCGTTGACCGCCGAGGCGGCCAGGGCTCGCACGGTGTTGCTGGCGGCCGGGTTCCAGGACCCGAGCGTGCCGCTGACCCCGTCGATCGCCGCCAGGCGCGTGCGTGCCTGGCCGTTGACGGTGGTGAACTCGCCACCGGCGAAGACCGTCCCAGCGGCGGACACCGCCAGCGCGTCGACCGGGAGGTTGGTGCTCGGCGCCCACGGCAGCAGGTCGCCGGTGGTGGCATCCACCGCGGCCAGGTGGGCGCGCGGCTGGGAGGACCCGCCCACGGTGGTGACGTGGGTGAACTGCCCGCCGAGGTAGATGGTGGTGCCGCTGATCGCGATGGCCGACACCCGGCCGTCCGGCTGCACCGCCCCCTGCGGCGCCTGGCCCACCAGCGCCTTGGCCACCAACGGCAGGGCCAGTGCGGCAAGGACCCCCATAACGGTCAAGACGACGAGCACCGGTGCACGACGTGACATTCCCCGACTCCTCCCTATCAACTGTTGAAAGGGAGTTATTCAGACGCCCGAGCCCTCAACCAGCGACAGACGCCTGAATTGCCGGATCCTTCAGGGGTAAACCAGCTACGCCGCTCGGATCCCTCAAGGATCACGGAGGAAGTCTAGTCATTACCCATCAGGCAAAGAGGGCGAAATGGCCTTAGTTGCGGCCGCCGATCTTGGTGAGGCCACTACCGCCACTTCTCCTCAGGGGCCGTGGAGGCTTTGCTGTGGCGGATCGCGCGTCGGCGCAGGGCGTGGACCGTTACGGCAACGACGTTCACAAGGACGACCGCCAGGAGGACGTTGGCAGCCCAGCCCGTCCATGCCGCGCCCGCCAGCACGGCTCCACCCAGCCCGAGGTGGGCGGCGACGGCCAGCACGCCGGCTGCTGTGAGAACGATCGTCCTGCGGTGCCCTCGACGTGCCACGGTTCCTCCTGTGGACGTGGGTCGTCTGCCTATGCGCACTCGCCGGGCTGCGCTGCGGACCCGTTAGGCTGGCTCCAGTTCACCTTCAGGTGGTCGCGCCGGCCGATCTGTTCGAGGCGTCCGGCGACGAGATCTTGGATCCGCCGCAGGTTCTCCTGGTCGGTGGCTTCCGCGCGCAGCGTGAGCGTGCCCGGGGTGGCCTGCATGGTCCACTGGCCACAGCTCAAGGTCACCGTCCCGTGCGTGTCGGACCATTCGGCGTGCTGAATCTCTGGGGGCGCGTCGCCGCCGGCGTGGATGCGCGGCCGATGGCGCAGGTGCCGGCCCATCTTGCTGGCGTGCCGGCAGAGCTGGACGAGGTAGCGGCTCGGGTGCTCGGTCTCGATCTGGGCTTCCGCGGTCAACATGGCATTCCTTTCTGGCACTGCTCTGGAACTGCGGATGCTCAGCTCCTGGTGAGGGCGACCAGCCAGGCCCGGATGCCATACGGGTCGGTGGCGATGTCGATCGTGGCCGGCTCGATCGAGTCGACCCGCCACCCTTCGGCGAACGAGGCCTTGATCTCGTCCTGCGTCACCTTGTGCACCCGTCCCCACTCGCCCGCCTGCTGGTCGCTGAAGCACAGCATGTAGTAGCGGCCGCCCGGCTCCAGCACCGACCGGAGGCTGCCAACGTAGGCGGTGCGGTCGTCGTCGTTGAAGATGTGGAACAACCCGCAGTCGAGGACGGTGTCGAAGGATTCCCCGAGACCCGCCAGGTGCCGGGCGTCCCATAGGAGGAACCGCGCCGTGAGGCCCCGGTCGCGCCCCTTCTCCTCAGCCGAGCGGAGTGCCACGGAAGCAAGGTCCACGCCGGTGGCGTCGAGGCCGAGGGCGGCACACATGAGCACGTGCTCGCCGGTCCCGCAGCCGACGTCCAGCACCCGGCCCTGGATGGCACCCGCCTCGGCGAGGGTGAGGAACGCCGGTTGGGGCCTGCCGATATCCCACGGCGGCGGGCTGGTGTACAAGTCCTCGGGCCCTCTCGGAGTCGTGGAACCGGGGTAGTGGAGGTGGGGTGCGCCAGCCATGCGGGTGTCCTTCCCGTCGTCCGTGAGCGTCCGCGTCATCGCGACTGCGAAAGATTATCGAGACAATATGTCTTTAGCAAGTCATTGTGTATTGGCAAGGTCGAAACGTATACACTGAGGTCATGCCGAAGCTATGGACCCAGACGGTCGAGGAGCATCGTCGTGCGGTGCGCGATGCGACCTTGGACGCCGCAGCAGCGCTGGTAGCCGAGCATGGGCTGGCATCGGTGACGATGTCCCAGATCGCCGCAGAGACCGGCATTGGACGCGCCACGCTGTACAAATATTTCCCCGACGTCGAAGCGATCCTCATCGCCTGGCACGAACGCCAGATCAGCGGCCACCTCGAACATCTCGCCCACGTCCGGGACCACGCCAGCGACCCCAGCGAACGGCTCGAAGCTGTTCTCAGGGCCTTCGCGCTGATGACCTACGAGCGACCCCACGGCACTGAGCTCGCGGCACTCCTACACCGAGGTGAGCATGTCGCCCACGCGCAGCAACGGCTCAGCGACCTCATCCAAGACCTGCTGACAGAGGCCGCAAAGACCGGCGACCTCCGCGACGATGTCGCACCTGACGAACTCGCGAGCTACTGCTTGTACGCCCTCACTGCAGCCGGCAGCCTGCCGTCCAAGGCCGCAGTCGAGCGGCTCGTCACGGTCACCCTGACCGGGCTGCGCCCCCGCGCTGGCTAGGCTAGACCCGGATTGCTCCCGGAGGCAGATGGACGCCGGGGGCGATGCGGAGGCCGCCGGCGAGGACGTTGCCTTCGTCGATGACGACGTTGTCGCCGAGGACGGCGCCGTCGCCGACGATGGCGCCGGAGCCGACGATCACGTCGGCACCGATGATGGAGTCGAAGACCTTGGCGCCTTCCTCGATGCGGGCGCCGGAGAGCAGCACGGAGCGTTCGCAGCGGGCGCCGCCGGCGACGACCGCGCCGGGGCCGAGCACCGAGGGGCCGAAGACGCGGCCTTCGGCCTCCACCCGGGCGCCGGGGCCGATGAGGACCGGGCCGCGCAGGACGGCGCCTTCGGCGACTTGGGCGCCCTCCGCGAGCCACTGGCCGCGGTCGTGCTCGGTGGCGTTGATCGGCAGGTTCAGGCGGCCCTCCAGCAGGTCGGCCTGCGCGGCCAGGTAGGCGATGGGGGTGCCGAGGTCGCGCCAGTAGCCGTGCAGCTCGTTGCCGACCACCAGCGCGCCGGAGGCCAGCAGCGACGGGAACAGATTGCGCTCGAACGAGGACGGCCGCCCGGCTGGCACGTGGTCGAGCACCGATGGCTCCAGCACGTACACGCCCGCGTTGATGAGGTCGGTGACCCAGGCCTCCTCGTCGGGGCCAGGCTTCTCCAGGAACGCCTGGACGCGCCCGTCGGCGTCGACCGGGACCAGGCCGAACGCGCTCGGGTCCGGGACGCGGACCAGGGCGAGGGTAGCGGCGGCCCCGCGGCTGTGGTGGAGCTCGACCAGGCGCTCGAAGTCGAGGTCCACCAGGATGTCGCCGTTGAGGACCAGGAAGGTGCCGTCGAGCAGGTTGGCGAGCCGCTTGACCGCGCCGGAGGTGCCCATCGGCGTGTCCTCGGAGGACAGCGTCACCTCGACACCGAACTTGCGGGCGGCGGGGATCACCTCGTCGAACGCCTCCGGCAGGTACATGGTGGACAGCACCACCTCGCTGAACCCGCCGGCCGCGAGCTGCCGCAGCATGTGCAGCAGGAACGGCTCGTTGGCGAAGGGGATCAGCGGCTTCGGCCGGGTACTGGTGAGCGGACGAAGGCGGGTCCCAAACCCCCCAGCCAGGATCACTGCTTGCACGGCGGTCACCTCAGAACCTGTCATCTTGGACGGACCATTTACTGGTTACTGGCAAAAGAGCGGCTGCGATGCAGTCTATTGCCTCGTCCGGCCGCGCGGCCGCGGTGACGCGGCGGCGCGGCGGTAGGCGGCGGCGGTCAGGGCGGCGCAACGGTCCCAGGTCTGGGTGGCGGCGCGGGCCAGGCCCCGGCGGGCCAGGGCGCCGGCGCCCTCGGGGTCGCCGAGCAGCTTGGCGATGGCGGCGGCGAGCACGCCGGGGTCGCCGGGCTCGACCAGCAGCGCGCCGTCACCAGCGACCTCCGGCAGCGACCCGCCGGTGGTGGTGACGGCCGGGACGCCGCAGGCCATCGCCTCTAGCACCGGCAGGCCGAAGCCCTCGTAGCGGCTCGGGTACACGAACACGTCGGCGCCGCTGAACAGGGCGGCCTTGTCGGCCTCGGGGACGTAGCCGGTGAACAGCACCCGGTCGGCGACGCCACTGGCGGCGACCACTTGGTGGAGAGGGCCAGCGCCCCAGCCGGCCAGGCCGGCGAGCACCAGCCGGTGCGGCAGGTCGTGGGCGACCAGCGCGAACGCCCGCACCAGCGTCGGCAGGTCCTTGCGCGGCTCCAGGGTGCCGAGACCGAGCAGGTACGGCTCCCGCTCGCCGAGACCGAGGCGACCGCGCAGCGCCGCCACGTCCCCGTCCGGGGCGCGGCGCAGGTCGGTGCCGAGGGGGGTGACGTCGATCCGTGCCGGGTCGATGCCGAGCTGCTCGCTGAGGTCGCGGGCGGTGGTGGCGGAGACGCAGAGGACCCGTTCGGCGCGGGCGACGGCACGCCGCATGGCCCAACGGAACCAGCGCACCTTGGCGGCCTCGTGCCATTCCGGGTGGGTGATCAGGGTGAGGTCGTGGACGGTGACCACCTGCGGGACGCCGGCCTCCGCCCGCAGCGGCAGCTCGTAGTGGACGCCGTGCAACAGGTTCGCACCGGCGCGCCGGGCGGCGCTGGCGGCGGCGAGCTGGCTCCAGGCGATCCGCGACGGCCGCCCCCGCCCGGCGGCCCGTACCGCGTGGAGCTGCAGCCCGGGCGCGGCAAGCTCCGCCAGCGACCCGGGCGCGGCGAACACCTCCAGCGCCAGATCCGCCTCCGGCCCGGCCATATCGACACGACCGGCCCCGGCCTGCTGACGCTGGATTCGCTCGGCGAGCGCGGCCAGCATGCGGGCCACGTAGATCCCGGCGCCGGTCAGCCGGGCCGGGATCGCGGTCGCGTCCACCGCCACCCGCAGCGGCGCCGCCGCCGCAGCCCCGGCGGCCTCAGCCTCGGTCACCCAAGACCTCCTGGTAGGCGGCCCAGGTCGCCGCCGCCGTAGCCTGCCAGGTGAAGCCTGCGGCGCGAGCGCGTCCGGCAGCGATCAGGCGCTCCCGCAGGGCGCCGTCGCTGGCCAGCTCCATCAGGCCCTTGGCGATGGCGTGCTCGTCGAAGGGGTCGACCAGCAGCGCGGCGTCGCCAGCGACCTCCGGGAGGCTGGAGCGGTCGCTGGTCAGCACCGGGGTGCCGTGCAGCATCGCCTCCACCACCGGCAGGCCGAACCCTTCGTAGGTGGAGGGGTAGGCGAGCAGGTCGGCCGCCTCATACAGGCCGTGGAGGGTGGCCTCGTCGACCGGCCCGGCGAGCAGCACCCGTGGGGGGACCGCCTCGGGCCGCAGCGACTCCCCCCAGCCGGCCGGGCCGGCGACCACCAGGTGGTGCTCGGGCAGCTCGGCGGCTGCCTCGGCGAAGGCCGCGACCAGCCGCAGGAGGTTCTTGCGCGGCTCCAGGGTCCCCACCGCCAGCAGGAACGGCCCGCGCACCCCCAGCTGGCCGAGCAGCCGCCGGGCCTTGCCCGGGTCCGGCGCGGGCGGCAACTCGGCACCGAGCGGAGTGACGGTGATCCGCTCCGCCTCCACCCCGTAGAACTCGGTGAGGTCGCGGGCGGTCGCGTCCGAGGGCACCAGCACCCGGACCGCCTCGGCGGCGACGATGTGGGCGGCGCGCTCGTGGAATCGGCGGCCGGAAGCCGGGTAGGCCTCGGGGAAGCGCCGGAAGGCGACGTCGTGGACGGTGGCGACCAGCGGCCGGCCACGCGCGGGCGGCACCGCCGCGCTGGTGGCGTGGACCAGGTCCAGCTGGCGCAGCAGCCAGCCGGGCAGCCGCGGCTGCCGCGCCTCCACCCAGGTCCGGGTCAGCACCCGGCCCGGCAGTGACAGCGTCACGGTGGTGCCGCCCTCGGCCTCGCCTTCGACGCCGGGATGCCGCTCGGCGGGCAGGCCGGCCCGAGTGATCTCGGCGGCCGGGTGGCGCGCGACGATCCAGCTGACCGCTCCCCCACCCTCGGCGGCTTCGGCGACGGCGGGCAAGTGGCGGACCAGCGCCTGCACGTAGCGGCCGACCCCGCCAGGCACCGGCCCGAAGAGCTGCTCGGCGACCACCCCGACGCGCGGCGGCCGGGGTGGTGGCGCTGGCAGCGGCGGCCAGGACGGCAGCGTCGTCACGGTCGGCCGCCTCCGGCTCCAGCCGCCAAGCGGTAGGCGCCCAGGGTCGCGCGGGCGGTTGCCTCCCAGGTGAAGGTGGCTGCCCTGGCGCGGCGCGCGGCCCGGGCGGCCGTGCCGCCGTCGCCCTCGGCCAGCACCTTGGCGAGCGCGGCGGCGAGCCCGTCGGCGTCGCCCGGGTCAACTAGGTCGGCCTGGCCGCCGGTGACCTCCCGGATGGCGGGGATGTCGGCGGCCACCACCGGGGTGCCGCAGGCGAGCGCCTGCAACGGCGGGAAGCCGAACCCCTCATACCAGGACGGGAACACCAGCGCGACAGCGCCGGCCACGACCCGCACCAGGTCCTCGTCGGGGAGGTAGCCGGGCGTGATCACGCCGCGCAGGTCGAGCGCCTCCCCCCAGCCAGGCGGCCCGGCCAGCACTAGGGAGGGACGGTCAGCAGGCAGCGCGCGGTAGGCGGCCTGCAAGATTTGAAGATTTTTGCGCGGCTCCCGGCTGCCGACGAACAGCAGGTAGCGCGCTGGCAGGCCCCGCTCGGCCAGCCAGGGCCCGTCCGGCGGTTCGGCCTCAAACCATTCGGTCCCGACCCCGAGCGGCGTCACCACCAGCCGCTCCGCCGGGACCCGGTAGGTCTCCGCCACCTCGGCGGCGACCGCGGCGGTCGGGGTGCAGACGACCGCGCCGCGCACGATCCCCAGCGGGACCAGCTCGCGGTAGCGCGCCGAGGCCTCGCTGACCATCTCCGGGTAGCGGAGGTAGGAGAGGTCGTGCACGGTCACCACCAATCCCGCGCGTCGAGCCGGTGGTGCGACAAAATTCGTAGCGTGAAATACGTCCACCCTACCCGCGAACCACTCCACCGGCGGCCACGGCGTCCGCTCCCAAGCGGCCCTGAGCAGCCGCGCCGGCACCCGCCGCTGCCCGAAGCGGATGCGCGGACCTCGTGGTGCCTCCGCCGGCAGGTCGCGGGTCCCGCGCCAGGAGAACGGGACCAGGGCGACCTCCTCCAGATCCGATTCTTCCGGCCCCAGATCGGCCAGGGCCCGCACCAGGCAGGTCACGTAATGCCCGACCCCGGTGCGCGGACCGAGCAGGGGGGTGGCGTCGAGTCCGACCTTCATCGTGTCCTCGGCCTCGGGGTCGGGCTCACCGTTCTCGGGTTCACCGTGGGACGAACCAGCGTGCCAGCTCGCGGCGGCTGACGGTGGCACGGGCGGCGATGCGGCGGCGGCGGACCAGCATGCGGGGCAGCATGCGCAGGTAGGAGGCCATCACCCGCAGGCGCAGCAGGGTCGGGCGCAGGGGAGGGCGCCGGTGGGTATGGCGGGCCTGGGCGATCCCGCGCAGAAACAACGACGCGGTGGTCAGCGGGTAGCGCAGCACCTCCCGCAGGGCCAGGGCGGCGCGGGCGTTCTTGGTGAGCATCAGCAGGCGGTTGCGGTCGACGTGGAAGACGAACAGCGGCGACCACTCCTCCGACGAGGCCGAGTGGATATGCCGCACCACCGAGTCGGGCTGGTAGCGGATCGCCCAGCCGCGTGAGCGCAGCCGCCACGCCAGGTCGGTGTCCTCGTAGTAGAGGAAGAAGTCGTCGTCGAACAGGCCGGCGTCGGCAAGCGCCTCGGTGCGGAAGCAGACCGAGGCGCCGCAGAAGGTGAACACCTCCTCCGGCCGTTCGAACTGGCCTCGGTCCAGCTCCTGGTAGCCGCGGTCGGCGCCGTAGCCGTCGCCGAACACCATGCTGCCGGCGTTGTTGAGCACGTCGGCGAGCCTCACGCCTTGCGCTACCGTGAACTCTGCCTCGCCGGGCTCGGTGCCCGCCTTGACGGTCGCGCTCCCGCCTGCCCAGGTCAGCTCGACCGGTTTGGCGGTCTCGGCGGCGAGCCGCAAGGTGACGCGCAGCGGCGCGGCAGTGGTCGCGGCGCCGTTGCCGTCGGCATCGACCGGCACCAGCAGCTCGCCGGAGGGGCGGGTCCAGCGGAAGCGGCCTGGGCCCTCCCCCTCCGGCCCGTAGGCGAGCCGGTCCCACAGCACCTGGTCGGTGACGTCCTGCCCGTCGACCAGCACCTGGTAGACGCGCACGCCCAGCTCGCGGGTGTCGAGCGTGCCCGGCACGAAGCTGGGCGTGGCCAGCTCCAGCGGCAGGAAACGCGGTAGGAACACCAGCTTGGAGGTGGTGGCGCCGAGCTTGGCCTCGGGCGGCGCCGCCTCCAGCGGCTCGATCAGCCGCCGCAGCCAGTCGGGCTCCGGCCGGGCGTCGTTGTTGACCAGCGCCACGTAGGGCGTGCCGACCTCCCGCAGGGCGAGGTTGTTGCCGCCGGCAAAGCCGTCGTTGCGCTGGTTGGCGAACACCCTGACCCAGGGAAAGTCGCGCCGCAGCAGCTCCACCGAGCCGTCGCCGGAGGCGTTGTCGACCACCCAGACCCGCACCGATCCGGCGGGCAGGTCCTGGGCGGCGAGCGCCTCCAGGCAGGGTGGCAGCAGGTCGGCGCGCTTGTAGTTGACCGTTACCACGGTCACCAGCGGACGCGCCTCAGCGCCCGTGTCAGCGTCAGCGCCTGGGCCGGCCGGGTCGGCTCGGCCCTCGCCTGGCGCTGCCGCTGCTGGTGGGCTTGGCACGGGTTCCCTCCTCGAATCTGCCACGGTCGGCGGTCCAGGCCACGTCGATCAGGCCGCGGTCGTCGGACCCGATCGCACGGAAGGCCTCGCCGAAGCGGCGGGCATCGTACGCCACGCCCCGCACCGGGTCGCGGAGGGCGACCGCGAACGCGTAGATGCCCTGCAGCGGTGGAAGCTCCTTCACCGTGAACCGGATGGTCGAGGTCTGTCCCGCCTCGAAATGCTGCGGCTCAGTGTCCATCACCCACATGGGCACGTCCGCCGGCCCGGTGATCGCCAGCCGCATCGCCGCGTCCGCTGGCGGCTCCGCCCCGGCGGTCACGTCGATCTCAATCCCCATCGGCTCGCCCGCGCGGAACTCACCCTTCTGCGCGGCCGTCGCCGGGTCGTACAGGCGCGCCCCGGAGATCCGCAGCCGGCTCGCGGCCGTGCCGGCACCGCCGGCCTGGTCCGCGGCGGTGCCGAGCAGGCCGCGGAGCTTCTCAGCCGCCTCCAGCGGGTCGCCGTCATGCAGGATGCGGCCGTGGTCGAGCACCACCCCGCGCGTGCAGAGCTTCGGGATCAGGTCGAGCGCGTGGGTCACGAACAGGATCGTGCAGCCGCGCTGCTGGAACTCGGTGATCTTGGCGAGGCACTTCTGCTGGAACGCCTCGTCACCGACCGCGAGCACCTCGTCGACCAGCAGGATGTCCGGGCTCACGTGCACCGCGATGGCGAAGCCGAGCCGCACATACTGGCCGGAGGAGTAATGCTTGATCTGGTTGTCGATGAACTTCTCCAAGCCGGAGAAGGCGACGATGTCGTCGAAGGAGCGGTCGGTCTCGCGGCGGGACAACCCCAGGATCGAGGCGTTCAGGTAGATGTTGTCGCGCCCGGACAGCTCCCCGTTGAAACCGGCGCCAAGCTCCAGCAGCGAGGCGATCCGCCCCTTCACCGCGACCTTGCCGCAGGTCGGCTCCAGGATCCCGGCGAGCAGCTTGAGCAGCGTTGACTTCCCCGACCCGTTGGCGCCGATCAGCCCGACCGTCTGGCCGACGCCGATCTCCAAGTCGATGTCGCGCAACGCCCAGAAGTCCTCATGGGTGACCCGCTTGGTCTGCAGCAGCCGCTCCTTCAGGCTGGTCGCGCGCTGGTGGTAGACGAGGAAGTGCTTGCCGACGCCGCGCGCGCTGATGACCGCCGGCCCCGGTCCTGGCACTGCGTCGCCCATCACAGCTCCTCGGCGAAGTCGGCTTCGAACCGGCGGAACACCCACAGCCCGACCGCGAGCACCACCAGGGCGGTGATCCCGGCAATACCAAGCCATTTGAGGTAGAAGCCGTAGCCGTCGGCGGCAAGAACCTGGTACGGCTGGTGGTTGTCGGTCCTGAGCACGGTGGGCTCCCGGTAGATCGCCCGCTGCATCGCGGTCACCACCGCGCTCATTGGGTTGCCCATGTACACGTACCAGAGCAGGTTGTGGAACCGCCCGAGCAGCTCCGCCCGGGCCAGCGTCACCGGATAGACGATCGGGGTGAACCAGAACCAGGCGATCAGCGCGATCTCCAGCAGGTGCTCGACGTCCCGGTAGCGGACGTTCAGTGACGAGGCGAGCAGCGCCATCCCGACGGTGAACACCAGCACGACCACGAGCGCTGGCAGCACCAGGACGATCTGCGGGCCGAAGGCAGGCCGGTAGAGAGCAAGCAGGGTCAGGAGGAGCACGCCCGTCTGCAGCAGGAAGTGCACCCCGGCGAAGCCGACTGACGACAGCGGCAGCACCACCCGTGGGAAGCGCACCTTGCGGACCAGGTTGGCATTGCCGATGATCGAACCCGTGCCGCTCAGCGTGGAGAGGTTGAAGAAGTTCCACACGAGCAACCCGGACATGAACAGCACCCAGAAGTCAGGGATGCCGTTCTTCAGGAACTTGGTGAACACCACCCCGAACACGGCCAGGTACAGCAGTGGGTTCGCCAGCGACCAGAGGAAGCCAAGCGCTGAGTTCTTGTACTTGACCTTGAGGTCCTTGCGGACCAGGTTGCTCAGCAGCTCCAGGCGAACACGCGACTGCGCGATGGCCCGGATCTCGGCCGCGCCTTGCGCCGCGCTCTGCATGACGATCTCTCTTCCAGTGCGAGTCTTGGGACATTCCAAAGCCAGGGACAAATCGAGCGTATACCGGGGCGAGGCCCGAGTTGGGGCAGTATACCCAGCCGTTCGCTGAGAGTTAGCTTAGGCCGAGGCGGTCCTCCAGTTCGGCCCAGCGGGCGGCGAAGGCGTCCTCGGAGAACTCCTGGGCGCGGGTGGCGGCTGCGGCGGCGAGGCGTTCGCGCAGGGCGCGGTCGGCGGCGAGGACCCTGGTGTAGGTCTCGAGTTCTTCGAGGGTGGACCAGCGGTAGCCGTCGACGCCGTGGCGGACGATCTCGCGCTGGCCGGCTTTGTCGATGACGACGGGGACGCAGCCGGCGCCCATGGCTTCGGCGGTGGTGATGCCGAAGTGCTCGAAGACCCAGGGTTGAGTCCGTTCGTCCTCGCCGAGGCCGGTCGCGGTCCAGAAGATCGAGCTGGTGGCGAACAGCTCGTCGACCAGGGCGCGGGGCGCGTTGGCGTGGATGTGGACGGGGAGGCCTTCGGCGGCCCGGCGGACCTTTTCGAGGTAGGGCCGCTGCCCCGGCTGACAGCCGCCGGCGAGGTGCAGTTCCCAGCCGTCGAGGGTGCCTTTGCGAACCATCTGCCCGAAGGCCTGGACCTGTTCGAGCTGTTTCTTGGCGTGGCCCATGCCGGGCGGGAAGAAGCGGCCGACGGTAAGGATCTTGCGCTCCTTGACGCCCGCGTGGGCTCCAGTGTGGGCCCCGGCGCCATGCCCTGGGATCCGGATGGGTGGGAACAGCACGTCGGAGTCGATCTTCCAGTACCGGCGGATCCAGCTCCTGGTGTACTCGGAGTTGGCGAGGACGCGCTGGTAGTGGTCGAGGAAGGAGCGGTCGTCCGGGTTGCGCAGCAGCCAGGGGAAGCGCTCCCCCAGCAGACGGCGGAGGTCGCGGTGGGCGCCAGCCATATGGAGGCGGCTCACGGCCACGCCGAGGGTGCGGTCGTCGCCGTCGCCGGGGACGAAGGTGCCGCTCTCGAAGGTCACCTCGTGCTCGCCTGGGTTGGCCGGCAGCGCCACCTCGTGGTGCTCGAAGCGCGCCGGGGCGGCGCTGAGCTGGGCGAGCTGGAGGCCGTGCTCGTCGCGCATGACCAGCTCGGTGGGCTCCGGCGCGCCCGGACGGCCGAGGTCGAACACCACCCGGCGGCCCTCTCCGGCTGGCAGCCGCAGGACGGCGTGCCCGCTGGTCCAGACCCAGCTCCGCCGCCGGCCGCCCTCTGGGGGGAACCAGCCGGTGCCCCAGCCGACCAGGTCGGGTTTGCCGCGGCGGACCTGCGGGCCGAGCAGCTTGGCGAGGCGGCGCTGTAGGGGCGAGAGGTCATGGTCGAAGGGTGTGGGGAAGTAGCACAGGTACAGGTTGTGCTTGGCCCGCGGCTTGACGCGGCTCATGTAGGAGGCGTTGACGAACAGATCGTAGGGGGGCGTCAGGGTGGCGAGCTGCTCTTCCCCCTTGTCCGGCACGATCCGCAGATTGACCTTCTTGAGATTCAGGCCCAGATGGTCGCCGAGAATCTCCTTGCCGACGTCCTCATGGGCGATCAAGTCCACGTCGTGGCCCTCTTCGGCCAAGACCTGGGCGAGCATGCAGGAGTGCCGCTCTCCTCCGCCCATCGACGGCAGGAACCGGTTGTAAATTGCCACCTTCAAGGACTCAGCCACCTCACCGCGGCTCTGGTCGCCGCGGCGGCGGACCTGCCGGTCAGCCTCTGGCGACGACGTAGATTTCGTTGCCTTCGTACAACCCCCACACCAGGTTGTCGTGCGCCCGGTGCAGCTCACGCAGCGCTTCGGTTGCCTCCTGCAGGCGATCACCGAGGACCTTGACCAGGTGGGCCATCTCGTAGACCCAGGCGGTCTGTTGCGGGTCGGGTCTCCGGCCCCAGCGATTGCGGCGCGCGAGCGACTCCGGAAGCTTACCTACAGCATTATCAACAAGATCGCCAATTCCCGGATGAACAACTGGAGATGCGGTGAGGAACGGCGGTGGCGGGCCCGGATGGTTCAGCGGGTTGGTGCCGGCGCTCTCCACCTCCAGGCCGGCCTGGCGGCAGAAGAACTCCAGCAACGGCAGGTCGTAGAAGCGGACGTGGGTGGGGTCGCGCCAGAAGTCGTGGCTCAGCACCGCGTAGCAGGCCGGGTTCGGGGTGACCGCCACGAACCGGCCGCCGGGAGCAAGCACCCGGCGGACACCGGCAAGCAGGTGGGTGACCTCGTCTGGGGTGAGGTGTTCCAGGAAATGCGCGCAGAACACGCCCTTGTAGGGCCCTGGGGCGGGTTCGCGATGGAGGTAGGCGGCCGCGTCGGAGAGGACGATCTGGTGGCCGATACGGGATCCTGCCTCCGCCATGCCCTCGTCCGAGTCGACCCCGACCGCCTCGATCCCGGCGGCCTTCAGCAGGCCGAGGAACTCACCCCGGCCGCAGCCAAGCTCCAGCACCGGGTCCAACCCGGCGAACATCGGCAGGTAGTGCTTGAGGACCTGGCGCGTGTGCTCCGAATCGAAGCCCATGTGCGCGTAGTACTCACTCTCCAACCGGGTCACAGGCCGTCGACCTCCCTCGGCAGACGGAGGAGAACCGCCCCCCCAAATGCGCGACCCCCGTTGCCGCGCATCGAACGGCACACTCTACGATCCTTTGCGGGGACGGTTCCAGCGGGCGAGCGCCAGCGACACCGCGCCGCGCGCCGCGAGGGTGGCGGCGACCAGCGGCGCCAGCAGGATCCGCGGGTCGCGGGCATAGCGACGGCAGTAGAAGCGCAAGGCGCTGCGGTGGTGGTTGAAGACCTTGCGGTAGGGGGCGCTGCGGGTCGAGCCACCGACGACGTGCTGCACGGCGGCACGCGGCTCGAACACCACCCGCCAGCCGACCCGGGCGAGCCGCAGGCACAGGTCCATGTCCTCGAAGTACATGAAGTACGACTGGTCGAAGCCGCCGGCCGCCTCGAACGCTGAGCGGCGCACCAGCATGCACGCACCCGACACCCAGTCGACCTCGACCGGCCGGGTCCGGTCCAGCTCGGTGAGGTGGTAGCGCCGGGTGGCGGGGTTGTCCGGCCAAAACGGCGCCAGCAGGGCATGCAGGGTGCCCATCAGCAGCGACGGGAAGCGGCGGCCGGTCGGGTAGTCGGTCCCGTCGGGGTTGCGCAGGCGGGGCCCGACGCAGCCGACCTGCGGATCGGCCTCACCGCAGGCGACCAGCCGCGCCAGCGACCCGGGCTCCAGGCGCGTGTCGGGATTGGCGACCAGGATCCAGGGCGCACCGGTGCTGGCGGCACCCAGGTTGACCGCGCGCGAATAGCCCAGGTTGGCGTGGTTCTCCAGCACCTTGACGTCAAGCTGGCGGGCCAGGCTCACCGACTCGTCGGTGGAGGCGTTGTCGACCACCACGATCTCGAGCTCGTGCCCACCGGCCGCCAGCGGCAGCGACGCCAGGCAGCCGGGCAGGTCCGCTGCGCTCTCAAAGGTCACCAGCACCACCGCGACCGCGCTCGGTGTCGCGCTCGGCGTGGCCCCCTCGGTTGGGTCTCGATCAAACATGCGGAACATGCTAACCCGACGCCGTCACGACCCGGACACGGGCAGGTCCCAGAGCACACCGCGAGTCTCGGCCAGGAAGGCGTGGAGGGCCTCCTGCCAGGAGCGCAGGGGTGGCACGCCGACCAGGTGGGCGAGGCGGTTGTCCAGGACCGACCAGGCGGGCCGGGGGGCGGGGCGGGGGAAGCTGGCGGTGGTGGTGGGGCGGACCCGGTCGGGGTCCTGGCCGGTCGCGGCGAGGATTTCCCGGGCGAACTGGTACCAGGAGCAGTGGCCGCCGCCGGTGAGATGGTAGGTGCCGTGCTGGCCGCTGCGGACCAGTGCCCGCAGGCCAGTGGCCAGGTCCACTGACCAGGTGGGGCTGCCGACCTGGTCGTCGACGACCTGGAGGGTGTCGCGCTCGGCGGCGAGCCGCAGGATCGTCTTGACGAAGTTGCGGCCGGCCCTGCCGTAGACCCAGGCGGTTCGGATCAGGTAGTGACGGCCCCAGACGTCGCGGAGGGCCTGCTCACCGGCGAGCTTGGAGCGGCCGTAGACGCTCTGTGGGGCTGGGGTGTCGTATTCGCCGTAGCCGTCGGGCCGGACGGCGGCACCCTGCTGCCCGTCGAAGACATAGTCGGTGGAGAGGTGGAGCAGCTCGGCGTCGATCTCGCGGCAGGCCAGCGCCAGGTGCCGGGGGCCGAGGCAGTTGTCGCGGAAGGCCCGGTCCTGGTCGCTCTCGCAGCCGTCGACGTCGGTCATGGCCGCAGCGTTGAGGATCAGGTCGGGCTCCAGCTTGGCGACGGCGGCGGCGACCGCCGCCCAGTCGCCGATGTCCAGCTCAGCGTGGCCGAGCGCCACGACGTCCCCGGCGTCGGCGAAGGCGGTGGCCAGGTCGCTGCCGACCTGGCCGCTGGCACCGGTCACCAGCACCCGCATGGCGGCCTACTCCCCCGCCTGCGGGTAGCTCTGCGGTTGGCCGCGGCCGACCTGGAGGGTGCGGGTCGCCCCGGCTGGTTTCAGCGGCCGCCACCAGGACTCGTGCTCGCGGTACCAGCTGATGGTCGCGGCCAGGCCGGCGTCGAAGCCGCGCGCGGGCGCCCAGCCCAGCTCCCGGACCTTGGTCGCGTCCACCGAGTAGCGCCAGTCATGCCCTGGCCGGTCGCTGACGTACTCGATCATCTCCTCGCCAGCGCCGAAGGCGGCCAGGAGATGGCGGGTCAGCTCGAGGTTGCTGATCTCGTTGCCGGCGCCGATGTTGTAGATCTGCCCGCTGCTGCCACGACGCAGCACCAGGTCGATGGCGCTGCAGTGGTCAAGCACGTAGAGCCAGTCGCGGATGTTGCCGCCGCTCCCATACAGCGGCACCTTGTGCCCGTCAATCAGGTTGGTCACAAACAGCGGGATGACCTTCTCGGGGAACTGATAGGGCCCGTAGTTGTTGGTGCAGCGGGTCACCACCACGTCCAGCTTATGGGTGGTGGCATACGACAGCGCCACCAGCGCGCCGCCTGCCTTGCCCGCCGAGTACGGCGACGACGGCTCCAGCCGGTCATGCTCGCGGAACGACCCGTCAACGATGGGGCCGTACTCCTCGTCGGTGCCGACCTGCAGGAAGCGGCCCACGCCAGCATGCCGTGCCGCCTCGGCCAGCGCCGCGACCCCGAGCGTGTTGGCCCGCACCGCCTCCAGCGGCGCCACGATCGAGCGGTCCACGTGCGTCTCGGCGGCGAAGTTCACCACCACGTCGTGGCCGGGCAGGACCTCGGCGAGCAGGCCCGCATCACAGATGTCGCCCTGCAGGAACCGGTAGTGGGGTTCTGCCTCCAGGTCGGCGACGCTGGCGCGGGTACCGGCATAGGTCAGCTTGTCGAAGTTGGTGACTTCGGCGTCCGGGTCGGTGGCCAGCAGGTGCCGCACGTAGTTGGAGCCGATGAAGCCGGCACCACCGGTCACGAAGAACCGCATTCTCTCTCCTCGGTCGGCAGGGCCATAGCAGACGGCGATGGTAGACGGCGAGAGCCTAGCAGGCTCCCACCACTGCTACTGTCACCGCCGCTGGCCACCCGCCTGCTTACGAACTCGACGGGGCGACCACCTGGAAGGTCGAGCCCACCGTCAGGACCAGGGTGCTCGACTGGCTCTGGGACTGCACCAGCTTGACCTGGCTGCCGAGGATGGCGCCGAGCAGCTGTGCCTGCTGCGCCAGCCGCGCCGGGTAGGCGAGCGTCGACTGCGCGCCGGTCTGAGCGGGCGCGTTGCCGGTCCCGACCACATGGAGGCCGTAGGCCTGCAGGCCCTGGGCGGCACGGGCTGCCAGACCCGGCACCCCGCTGCCGTTCAGCACCTGCACCCGCAGGCTCTGCAGGCTCACGCCCTGGCCGTTGGGGAGCCCCACGGGCGGCAGCGCCGCCGCGTCCTCCCTGATCGCCTTCATCAGCAGCGGCGCCTCCGGCGACGTCAGCACGTAGTCCACGCAGCCCGAGCAGGCCGCGCCCGGGTCGTTGCTCGGATACAGCCGCATGTCCACCGAGTTCGAGTCCAGCGAGTGGAGCCGCCGGGCCAAGCCGATCGCCTCGTTGGTCGTCAGGGTGTCGTCGGTCTTGACGTGGTCCGAGACGATGTTGGCGATCTTGAGCATCTTCGGCAGGTTGATCAGGTTGCCGCCGGTGGTGAGCTTGGCCATCACCGCGCGCAGGAACTGCTGTTGCCGGCCGATCCTGCCAAAGTCCGAATCGATGTGGCGCGCCCGCACGAACGCGAGGGCATGGACGCCGTTCATGTTCTGGCAGCCGGGCGGCATGTGGAGGTTGGCGAAGTTGTCGTTCAGCGTGTGACCGGTGTTGTTGCACAGCTGCACCCCACCGAGCGCGTCCACCACCTTCAGGAACCCGGCGAAATCCAGTTCCGCGAAGTGGTTGACCGGCACGTTGAGGTTCTGCTCGACCGTCTTTACCAGCAGGTCCGGGCCCCCGAACGCGTAGGCGGCGTTGATCTTGTCAGTGCCGTGACCCGGGATGTTGACCTTCAGGTCCCGGGGGATCGACACCATCACCGCCTTCTTGTGGTCGGGGCTCACGTGGATGAGGATGATCGTGTCAGTCCGCTGGCCTGACACCGGGATCGTCTCCACCCGGTTCAGGTCCGTCTGCGACAGCCCCGCTCGCGAGTCAGACCCGACCAGCAG
>WNGQ01000219.1_pt1 | contig 58343 bp, 60 predicted proteins | sample 5407661 | NCBI WGS metagenome assembly WNGQ01 (sample SAMN13153382, study PRJNA577476) | soil metagenome | isolation source: 60 cm soil or saprolite under Garry oak tree replicate 2 | place: USA:California | collected 2016-06-15 | reverse complement strand
CCTCAAACATCGACGTGCTTCCGATTTCGTGGCGCAGGACAATGTTTTCTTTGTAGAGCTCGTCCTTCAGTGCCCTGATTTCCCCGAACGCCTTCTTCAGTTCCCGGGTTGCATTTTCCTGCTCGGTAATATCCAGCGTGTTGCCGATCAATCGCGTGACCTTGCCGTCCTCGACGACTGGCTCTCCCGTGCTGTGCATAATCCGTTTTCCCTGTTTAGGATGGTCAACCCGATACGTCACGTCGACGCGAACGTTCTCGCGAAAGATTCTCTCGAGCGTTTTGGCTAAGAGATCGCGATCGTCAGGATGCAGAACGGTCAGCCATTTCGGGAGTGTAGGAATGCCTTCCGATGGATCGAAACCGAAGAGAACGAACGTCTCCGGCGACCAATAATCGAATATCCCATCGGCTCTAAGCGACCAGCTGCCCATATGGGCCAGCCGTTCTCCTTCGCGCAGGTAAAATTCGCTCCGCTCCGATTGGCTCGTCTTCTCTGCAATCCTTTGCTCAGCACATTTTCGGTCTTCGATATCGAGGCTCGATCCAAACCATTTCACGATGTTCCCGTGTTCATCACGAAGGGGCAGCTTCCGATGTAGAAACGCACGATATGATCCGTCGGCACGCCGAACACGCGCTTCGACTTCCAACGGCTCACCGCTTGCCAAAGCCGCACGCCATTTTTGAACTATTTCATCGACGTCGTCTGGATGAATCGATTCCGTCCAACGCCAGCCGCAAACTTCTTCGAGTGACTTGCCGAAAAAATCCAACCAACCGCGATTGAAGTAATCCAAATAGCCGTCGGGCCGGGCAGTATGAATAAAAGCAGGCGTCGTATCGACCGCGCGTCGAAGCGCGTCTTCACTCGCAGTCGATTGATCGTTATCCTGAGTCGCAACCGCCTTCATAGATGCCTCGTTCTCGCGAATCGTGAAGGTTGAGGCCGCCGATAATTTACATCAAAACCGGCACTATGGCGTCTATTTTATTCGCAGCCGCCTTTGAGCGTCGACTTTTCTTACGAGTTTGGTTGACAGCCGGTTCGCGCCAGAACTTGATCCGCGAGAACGGGAAGTACGACGAAAACGCGTAATCGAGGAACAGGTGCGTCTGCTTTCAGTATGCTGCACATCGCCGCGCTTAGTCCGGCGAATCCACCTCCCAAAATAACGATGCTAGTCTTCTTCATTCGTCCTCCCCGTCTACCAACAATTGTTGATGCCGTCGCTGGGCTCACGTTTCATGGGGAACTCCAGCACCGAGTGACTGGCCCCTGAGACTTCAACCTTGTGACTGTTGGCTCGTGCGGCATACCACCGTTCGAGGTCGGGGTTAATGGTTCTGTCTTTTGTCGCTACCAACATCCAGCTTGGTTTGCTTCTCCACGCAGGCGTGGTGATGACCGCTTTGAAATTGTCAGCTGCGTTGAGCACCTGCGATCGCGCCATGAAAGCGGCCTGCTCAGCAGACAGGTCGGCTGCGAAGTACTCATGAAACTGCGCGGGGTCGAGGTAAGTGAAACCGTCTGCCGTCTTCTTTATCGCACCAGACCTGCTGAGGTCACTTGGGAAACGTTTCCCGTCGTCAGCCTCGTTCTCGCCCGCATCTGGCATGTGGGCCGCGACGTACACCAAACCAGCAACTGATGGATCCGTACCGGCTTCAGTAATTACAGCTCCCCCATAACTATGAGCGACAAGAATGCACTGTCCATCTTGTTGAGCAAGGACGCGCTTCGTAGCGGCCACATCATCTTTAAAGGACGTCTCCGGCTCCTGGACGATGCTGACGTTGTAGCCATCTTTCACAAGAATGTCGGAAACGCCCTTCCAGCCGGAACCATCTGCCCAGGCACCGTGAACCAGAACGATATTGCGAACGCGAGGCGCTTCGTTCTGCGCTGAGAGCGTGCAGCAGGTCAACAGCAATAGGACGACGCAGAAGGACTGAAAAACCCCTCGTGCTACTCGCATAGCTCCCTCCGACGACTCAGGAGTGGTTTGACAATGTCGAGTGCCTGATTTTCGACCTCGGTGTAGGCGGTCGATTTGTTGAGGGATGGATTGCGAAGTAATTCGATTTCACGCTTCCCGTCGATTGTTGCGCTACCTATTAGGGTATTCATTTTGCCGGACACGCTACGCGCGCCGTTGAGCCTGCCGCGATAGCGCGTCCGCGGGACTTTGTGGTATCACCTATGAGGTAATGCTCTCTCCCTCTTTGGGGAGAGAGAGCTTCGACGAAAATCCCATGTTCAAGGAATGGGGAGGAGCCGAAATCCTTCAAGGGTATTAGCGGAACACTCGTTTTTGAGATGCTCATATCAGCTCCCTATAAGCTTGATCGATAGCTCTACCGAAGCAGGCGTCTCGCATGCCACATGCCAGCGGCCGGTTTCCCCAGAATTTTGCGGCTTTACAATGGCCAAGATCTGCAGAATCCGCGCGAGTCGGAGAAGTCTTTAGCGCCCAAGTAATCAGCGCAATCAGTCTCCCAGTGGGCCGAACCCATCGAATAACAGAATGATAACTAAGCTGTGGCCGACGGAGTGGCTGCCGTCGCGGGCGCTGCACTGGCGGGCGCCGGTGACGGCGGCGCCGGCTTCTTTTTTGCTGCCGCTTGGGCAAGCTTTGCATCAACCTCAGGAGCATCTGTCGGACAAATGCTGTGGTAATACGCATTCGATTTCGCCAGATCGCTCTTGCGCAGCAGTAAAGCGTCGAAGCGTTCGCGCTGGCTGAGCTCGAAGACTTTGTCCATCTTGATCGCTTCGAACGGGCAAACCTCCACGCAGATCTGGCAGCTCATGCAGACGGAGATATCGATGTCGAAGACTGCCGGATAAAACTGCGGCTTGCCCATGTAATCGGGCTTTTTGTCTTCACTTTTAGTAATATAAATGCACTGCGGTGGGCATTCCTTTTCGCAAATCTTGCACGCAACGCAGCGCAGGCCTGCTTCCGCATCGTCGGTGTCGTAAATGAGGAATGGGAAGTTCCGGTAATTCTCGGGTAGCGGGCTGCGTTCCTCGGGATACTGCACTGTAATCAAACGATCCTTTTCGAAATAACTTCCCACGAAGTTCCGCGCGGTGACCGCCATTCCCTTCAATATGCCCGTGCCGATCATTTGTTCGTTACAAAGTTACAAGGGTTGCATCGTTACAAAAAACTCCACGCATCCAGTCTCCGTTGCTTTGTAACATTGTAACTCTTGTAACGGTTTTAACCTCCGCGTCAGCGATCCACCTCTCCCATCACGATATCTACGCTGCCGAGAATTACCATCACGTCGGCCACTGTGTGCCCCAGGCACAAGTCTTCCAACACGGTCAGATTGATGAAACTCGGCGGGCGCACACGGTAACGATACGGGTTGGTTCCACCGTCGCTGATTAGATAGAAACCGAGCTCGCCCTTCGGCGCTTCAATCCGCCCATAGGCCTCTCCGACTGGGGGACGAAAGGCGCGAATCTTTACTTTCGGATTCATAACTGGACCGGCTGGAATTTGTTCGAAAGCCTGCTTCAAAATTCCGATACTTTCCCGCATTTCGAGCACACGCATCATTAACCGGTCGTAGGTGTCACCATGGTCGCCGAGCGGCACGCGAAATTTAAAACGCGGATAAAGGCCGTAGCCATCCACTTTCCGCACATCGTAGTTGACCCCGCACGCGCGCAACATGGGGCCCGTAATGCCTGCGTTGACGGCTAATTCAGGGGAGAGTTTGCCAACTTCCTGCGTACGCGCGATAACGACCTCATTCGAAAGGATGAGCTTCTCGAACTCATCCAGGAAACGCGGGAACACATCAACAACCTTCTTTGCGCGTTCCATCCACCCCGGCGGCGTGTCGCACCGGCACCCACCAAAACGCATGTAGTCGCACATCATGCGCGAACCGGAGAGCGATTCGAACAGATCGAGGATCTTCTCGCGTTCGCGGAATGCATACATGAGCGGAGTTCCCCACGCGCCCATATCGTTGAGCAAGAATCCCAGCAGCGAGACGTGATTTTGAAGTCGTGTCAGTTCCGCCAGAATGACGCGCAGATATTCCGCGCGTTCCGGAACCTCGATGCCGGCAAGCTTCTCCACACTAAGCGCGTAGGCCCAATTGTTGGTCATCGAGCAAAAGTAATCGAGCCGGTCGGTGTAGGGCATCGAGCCGAGGTAGCTGGTGTTTTCGCCAATCTTTTCGTGATTGCGATGCAGATATCCGAAGACCGGCTTGAGCTTACGCACGATCTCGCCCTCGAGCGCGACATTCATGCGAAACACACCATGCGTCGATGGGTGCTGCGGTCCCATCGATACTTCAAGCAATTCGCCGTCGAGTCTCGAACCCATTGTCGTCGGTGGCCGCTCGACTGGTTCGAGTGTTTGGATGGTAGCGCTCATGCGAATTGCGAAGTTAAAAAAGTTACAAGAGTTACATCGTTACAATCGTAGACGCGCGGGACCTTTTGTAACTTTGTAACTTTGTAACTCTTGTAACCATTTAACCTTTCACTGCATCGGCGTGATGTTCTCCGCGCCGTCCAGTTGCGGCCGCGGCGCATAGTGCTGTTTCGCTCTCTCCAAGACGTCGTCGTGCGGCGTCGGTTCATATTCATAATCGTCCGCTTCGCGATAATCTTTGCGCATCGGATGATCGACAAATTCATCCCACATCAAAATGCGCCGCAGATCGGGATGGCCGTCGAAGTGCACTCCATAAAGATCAAAAATTTCCCGCTCCTGAAATTCAGCGCTGCGCCAGATGGGAGTGAGCGAAGGCAAGCGCGCGCCCCCGGCGCGGTCTGTCGTGCGCATACGAATCACGATCGGCCCGTGTTTCTGCGTCATCGAGTAAAGGTGATAAACCGCTTCGAGATAACCGGGGATCTTTTCTTCTGTCGTGTCATCGACCTCTTTCTCCTCGCCATCAATCATCTTCTTCACCTTCACCGTTTTCTTCACCGTACGATCGAGCCAATCGACGCCTGTGACATTCGAACAAAAATCGAGCCGCAGGCCAGGATCGTCGCGGAGAAATCTTGCGACGGCCAACGCGTGTTCGTTGTCGATCAAGAGCGACAATTGTTGCGAAGGACTCCCGTTGGGAACGATGTCGATCTTCGCGCCGGATACGACCACTTCGGCGCGCGCTTTGATTTCGTCTAAAGACTCCATCAACAGGTTACAAGAGTTAAAAGGGTTACAAAGTTACAATGGCAGCACATCATCGAGCTCATCGATAAGGCCAGAATCGGTTCCGTCAGATTCGCGGACCGTGGACGAACGGCTGCGCAGGTAGCGTAGATAGCCGTTGATCAGAATCAAGACTCCGCACGCTTGCTCTTTCAGTTTCGCTACTTCGTCACTGGAAAGGTACTTCTCGTCTAAACAGACATTGAGATCGTCAACGAGTTCCTCCACCGACCCGCGAGAGTGAAGAAAGAATCGGATTTGATCGGGGTAATGAAAACGTCCATGTCCCTCCGCCATATTGTTCGTCAGGGACACTGAGGCGCGTCGAATCTGACTGCCCAATTCGTATTTTTCAAAATCCGGCAGACGGCGATTGACCGCATACATAGCTTTGCGAAACTCGCGCGCGCTCTTGTAAACCTGCAAATCTTCGAAGGTCTGAAATCCTCGCTTGCCATCGTTCTCACGAACTTGAGGCGTCGCCGGGTGCCCTGGCTTGGCGGTGCGACCCTTTGTAACCTTGTAACTCATGTAACTTTTGTAACTCTATCTCTCGATCTTCGGCGGTTGAAAAACATCGGGATTTGCTGGCGGCTCCAGATCATGTTCGCCAAACGCTGGCACTGGAAACTCGCTGGGTTGCGCCGAAGTGAGATGATCGGCTTTGGTCGCGCCGGTTAGTTTCTGACTGTCGATTTTGCGCTGCAGTTCCATGAACGCATGCAGCAACGCTTCTGGTCTCGGCGGGCAACCGGGAATGTAAACATCGACCGGGATGTAACGGTCGATACCTTTGAGCACGTTGTAGCCTTGCTTGAAAGGCCCGCCTGAAATTGCGCACGCGCCCATCGAAATAACATATTTCGGGTCGGGCATCTGGTTGTAAAGCCGGACAATTTGCGGCGCCATTTTCTTGGTCACCGTGCCGGCAACAATCATGAGATCAGCCTGACGCGGCGATGGCCGGAAAACTTCGCCGCCAAATCGCGCAATATCGTAGCGCGAAGCAGCGGTGGCGATCATCTCGATCGCGCAGCAAGCAAGCCCAAATTGCAACGGCCAAATCGAGTTCTTGCGTCCCCAGTTGTAAAGCTCCTGCATCGAAGTCACCCAGACTCCCTGTCGTTGCAATTCGGCGCGAAGCCCTTCGTCGATTTCGCTCATGATTTCCGTTGTAACAATGTAACCCTTTTAAGCCTTTTAACTACCGCCTCCTAGCGGGCAGCCCAGCTTAAGCACCCTTTCCCCCAGGCCCAAACGAGGCCTTCAATCAGGAGCAACAGGAAAACCAATATCGCGATGAACGCGCCAACCGGCAAACCGGTGAAGGCCACCGCGAACGGCACCAGAAAGATCGCTTCGACATCGAAGATCAAGAAGATGATGGCGTACAAATAATATTGCGACCGAAACTGGATTTGCGCTTCGCCGATTGATTCGACGCCGCATTCGTAAGTCGCATTTTTTTCGGCGCCCGGCTTTGGCGGCTGGAAAACCCGTCGCCACAGCCAGGCCATCGCCAGCGGGATCAAGGGGAAAACCAGCGCCACGCCAATAAAAATGATAATGAAGACGTAAGGATCCGGCGTCATGATATGCAAAGCCAATCATACATCCGCGGACTCGAAAAAGCGACAAAAGGCCCGGTTAAAGAGTCGAAGAGTGGATGGCCTCGCTGAACCACAAAGCGTTCCGGGTGATTCCGAACGTTACGGGAAATTATTTTTCCGGCTCCGCTGATTTTTTGCCGAACCATTTCCGCTTTTTCGGCTTCGGTTCTTCCACAGGTGTCGGCGTTGGTTCTTCTTCTTTGGTCGCTGGTTCTTCTGGTAGCGGAACGGGTTCTTTTTGTTTTGCGCTTGGCTCGACCTCTCTTCGTTTGGCCTTCTTTTTTTCCGCGGCTTTTTCCTCGATGACTTGTGCGCCATCGACCCACTCGATGAATGCCATGGGAGCGGAGTCGCTCCTGCGTTGACCGAGCTTGACAATGCGTGTGTAACCGCCGTTGCGCTCCGTCGATCTCGGCGCGATGTCGTCGAAGAGTTTCTTAACGGCGTTCTTTTGCCGCAATGTCGCCAGGGCAGTCCGGCGCGCATGAATCGATCCTTTTTTGCCGAGGGTCACCATTTTTTCCGCGAGCGGTCGAACCGCTTTCGCTTTGGCCAGCGTCGTCTGGATGCGTTGATGTTCGATCAACGAGCAAACCTGATTCGCCAGCAGCGCTTTGCGGTGCTCAGCCGTGCGGCCAAGCTTGATCGTCTTTTTTTGGTGTCTCATAACGTGGCGAACGTGGTCGTCGATCCAACGATTACTCTTTGGCAGCCGACCCGTTCGGGCTTGCGCCATCAGCGCTCACCGGCAGCTCCACAAGGCCCGGATCGAATTTCATTCCCAGACCCAACCCAAGGTGTTGCAGTTTGTCTTTGATTTCGTTGAGCGATTTCTTGCCGAAATTGCGATACTTCAGCATCTCGGCCTCGGTTTTTTGGGCAAGCTGACCGACTGAAGTGATGTTCGCGTTGTTCAAACAATTGGCAGCTCGCACGCTAAGCTCGATCTCATTCACACTCATGTTGAGCAGCTTCTTGAGCTTGAGGTTTTCTTCGCTAACGCCAGCCGGCGTCTGGTCGAATTCGATCACGTCCTCATTGAAGTTCACGAAGACATCAAGATGATGCCGCAAAATTGCGGAGGCCTGGAGCAACGCGTCATCCGGGGTCAAGCGTCCGTCAGTCCAGACTTCGAGAATGAGTTTATCATAATCGGTGCGCTGACCGACACGGGTATTTTCCACCGCGTATTTCACGCGCGTGACCGGTGAAAAGATCGAGTCGATTGGGATTAAACCGATCGCTTGATCGGGGCGTTTGTTTTCATCGCCAGTTGCGAAACCGCGGCCGACGCGCACTTCGAGCTCGGCATCAAATTTATGTTTTTTGTCGAGCGTGCAGATCACCTGCTTGGGATTGAGCACGTCGTAGCCCTGCACCACCTGAATGTCGCCTGCGGTGATTTCGCCTTCCTTGTTTACAACGAGGGAAAGTCTTCTCGGCTCATGATCGTCGGCCTTGAACTTCACTTTCTTGAGGTTGAGAACGATATCGGTCACGTCCTCGACCACGCCGGGGAGCGTGGCGAACTCATGTTGCGCGCCGGCGATTTTTACTGCGGTGATGGCCGCGCCTTCCAGCGAGGAAAGCAGAACACGCCGGAGCGAATTTCCGACGGTGTGCCCATAGCCTGCTTCAAAGGGCTCGGCGGCAAACTTGGCGTAGGTATCTGTGGCTGTGCTCTCGTCCTTGACGAGGGTTTTCGGCATTTCAAAACGACCGTAACGGATTGGCATCTCTAATTTTCGACTGTCGATTTTCGACTGGCGATTGAAGACCGGTTGCGGCCAGACAATCGAAATTTGAAAATCTTAAATCGAAGTTCCTTCTCGCGCCGGGTTCCCCCTGGCGAGTGCGGTTTCCCGTCCAGCGACGGGGACCCAGGGACCAACGGCGTAATTTAAAAACTCGCTGCGGAACGGAAAATAAAGACCAGATGCCCGATTTTGCAAGGGCTGATTTTGGTGGGGCGGGACTCTGTCGAGCCGACAAATTCGACGGCTCCGCGGAGCGTCGCCCTACTGTTCGACAATCTCATCCGGCAATTCATTCGCCGATGTGGATATTCTCGGAAAATGGGCCGTCAGCAGTTTGCCGATTTCGTTAATCGCTTCGACCAGCGCGTCGTTGAATTTCTCGTTTTGAAAATGCTTCCGCATTCCATCGACAACGCGCTGCCAGAATTGCTCGCCGCATTTTTCATGAACGGCTTGGTCGCCTACCACGGCAAACTTATGCACTCGGGGGGCGACGAAGATGAGCACGGCATTGCGCTCGCGCGTTTTGTGCATGCCGAGTCGATGAAATTTTTCCTGGGCAGCAATCAGTGGATCGGCACTCAACTTGCCGCGCTGAACGTAAACCCGGATTTGACTGGAGGTTTTCGATTCCGCTTCCCGAATCGCCCCAACGATTCGATCATGTTCGAGCCGACTGAGAAATTCCTTCGTTCGCATTTGGCTACCAGCTCGAACCTGCCCCGCCCCCACCAAAACTGCCGCCTCCGCCGCTGAATCCGCTGGATCCACCGCCACCGGACGACCAACCTCCTCCGCCACCTGTCGGGAAAAATATGGGACCGCCTCGGCCTGACGAATAGCCGTAACCGCCAAGTCGCCGCATCACTCTCGAAATCACGATCAACACAATAACAAAGATGATGAAGAACAAGAAATTCGGAGCGCCCGCTTTACCGCGTTTCTCCGCAACCGTTTTTCCCGATCCTTTGTACTCGCCCCGGATCGCTTTGCAGATCAGATCGATTCCGGTGGCCAGCCCACCTTCGTAGTCGCCATTACGAAAATGCGGCTTGATATGGTACTCAGTAATATCGAACGCCGTAATATCCGGCAGCGCCCCTTCCAGGCCGTAGCCGACCTGAATGAACATCTTGCGGTCCTCAACAAAGACAAACAGCACGGCGCCGTTTCGCTTGTCCTTCTGACCGACGCCCCAGGATTGTGCGACGCGCTGCGTGTAATCGTCGATTGAGGAATCGCTTTGCATTCTCTGAAAGACCGCAACGACAACCTGGTCTGAGGTTTCGCGCTCAAATTGGGCTAGCTGCTCGTTAAAGCGATGAGCGGCTTCTTTTGAAACGACGCCGGCGTAATCATTGAAGTAAGCGGCTGGCTTTGGCGGAATGACTTCTGCGGCAGGTACCGATTGAACGAGTAAGGCAAGAAGCGCAATGGCAATCAGCTGGGTGGATCGACCGCTCCGCCGGGCGATGCTAACTAATGCGGCTTCGCCGCCATATTTTAACATCGAGCAAGAGACTGCTCGATCCACCTTCTCGATCTGGGCGTGCAATGAGTTACGGTGTGGCCGCCGGCGACGGCGCAGGCGAACCGAAACTGGGAAAATTCACTGTCGGCGCTCTCTCCGCACCTTGTTGCGACGCAAAAAACGGTTTCGAAGAAAACCCAAACATTCCAGCAATTAAATTTGTTGGAAATCGGCGAACCGCCGTGTTGAAGTTCTGAACCGCCGTATTGAAATTATTTCGCTCGACCGCGATGCGGTTTTCCGTTCCTTCGAGTTGCGCCTGCAATTCCTGAAAATTCCGCGTCGCGCGAAGTTCCGGATAGCGCTCGCTCACCAGCAGCAAACGCGAAAGGGCATTACTCAATTGCCCCTGCGCAGCCTGAAACTGCTGCAACTGCGCCGCGTCGGTTGGTGCCTTAGTCGGATCCAACTGCACCCGCCCCACGCTCGCCCGGGCGTTCGTCACTTCGGTCAGAGTCGATTTCTCGAAATTAGCCGCGCCTGCGACAGTGTTGACGAGGTTCGGAATCAAATCCGCGCGGCGTTGGTAAACCGTCTGCACATCGCCCCACCGTTTGTTGACTTCTTGATCCAGCGTGACGAGGCGATTGTAGCTGCCTCCCAGCGCGAGGGCCGCAATGACAACGATGAAGAGCAGGATAGCGAGCACCACGCCGCAACTGAGTGCGAATTTGTTCATAACCTTGTGAACGGTTCAGGAAATGTGCGGCCAAGTCAATCACACGCGAAGCACAGACATCTTGTCTGTGGGGCCGGAGGGCATCTTGCCTGCCAGTTCGTTCATCAACCAGGCGAGACGCCCGGTTGCCCCACAGGCAGGGTGTCTGTGCTACAAAGATTTCCCAAAAATGAGGCGCAGAAAATGCGCGTCGGAAAATCTCCCGTTTGATCCCTGGCGCACAATAATCGCCTTCACCGATGGAACGATAAACAGCCGCTGGTAACCCGAGCCAAGGGCCACCACCATGTCTGCGGGCGCATCCCTACCGATGCAAATATCTGTCCACTGCGCGCTTTGCCACGGGAGATCGAGCATTCGTTCCATGTCTGCCTCGCGCCCGTTCGGCGCCTGTTGATTTAACCAAAATGCGAGGCCGTATGACGGGTTTGCCTGCGAGCCGACAAACGCGTCGCGCAACAAATTTGGTGGAACGATTTGGCGGCCGTGATAGTTGCCACGCCCGAGCACCAGCTCGCCGAGTCGCGCCCATTCGCGCGCGGTTAACTCAAAGCCTGTCGCGGGCAGCGGGTTGCCACGCGCGTCCTTTTTGTAATTGAGACGACCGAGCCCGAGCCGATTCAGGACACGTCCTTCGATGTAGCTGGTTGTCGCGCGACCATTCAGTTTTCGGCGCAACAGCTCCAAAAAAATCTGCGGATGACTCGGACCATAAATGAAAGCCGTGCCGGGTTCAGCAACGATCGGCAATCGAATCGCCATGGCATTTCGGTCGCGGATCGACGCACGCTGAAGACGTGAAGCGCCTTCAATGCCATCGGTTTGACTGAGCAACTGACGGATGGTGATCTGCGATTTGCGCGGGTCGCTCTTCCATTCAGTGATCGTGTCGGCAACGAGATCGTCGAGCTTGAATAGTCCGTCGCGTACCGCCGCGAGCGCGGCGATTCCCCAAAAACTTTTGGTTCCGCTGAAGATCGGCCATCTTCCGCGCGCCGATCCGCCATTGGCATAGTGCTCAAAAATCGTACGGCCGTTTTGCATGACAAGCATGGAGACACCGCGCTTGCTCTCAGAATATTTTGCGGCGCGGGCACAATCGGATGGCTGTATTTCCGCAAAGGTCGTTGTCGATCTTAACAGCGCGACCGCGGCAATGACGTGAACGGGGTAGCGCACGCGTCTCCTGTGTTGGTTTTGGCGTCTCGCGAAAACGAACTTCGAGTTGATCGGAAACACAATAAAAGTTCGCAAAAGCGAGACGCTCTTGCCAGCACGCGAGACGCGTGCGCTACCCGGAAGGTGGCGTGGCGGCGCTTACTGGTTGCGTTCGGGGAGAAGCTACGGGCAAATTGTGCCTTCGCAGTTCTTCCACGTTTGGCAGTTCGTCCAGAGTGCGCAGGCCGAAGTGATCGAGAAAAAATCGCGTCGTTTCGTACAGAAGCGGGCGCCCGGGAATTTCGGCGCGTCCGGCGATTTTTACCAGGCCACGTTCCATCAATGTTTGCAGCACGCCATCGATGTTCACACCCCGCACCGCTTCGACATCGGCACGAGTGATCGGTTGGCGATAGGCGATAATCGCGAGCGTTTCCAGCGCGGGCGCGCTCAGGCGCGCCGGTTTGGGCGCGGAAAATAGCTGGCGCACCCATCTGGCAAATGCCGGATCGGTGGCAAGCTGCCAGCCTTCCGCTTTCTCGATAATCTGAAAGGCGCGTTCTTGCTGTATATACTCGATTTTCAGTTCTTCGAGAGCAGCGGCGATTTCGGTTTCGCTCGCGCGCGCAAACTCGTTAGGTCCGGCAGCTGCCGGATCCTCCGCGTCCGCACCCTTGATCGCCGCGGTCATTTCACGGATCGAGAGCGGTTTTTGAGCGCTGAAAAGCAGCGCTTCAATTACGCGAGACAAAGTCATAACACAACGCGTGCCATCCTGAGTGAAGCGAAGGACCTCGCAGTCGAAGGTTTCGATGCACGAATTTCATTGCGTGATCCATCACCATTTGTGTGGTCCCTCACTTCGTTCGGGATGACTGCGCGTTTACACATCGAACCTTAGTTGACGCCAATCGCACTTTGAATTGCGTCCGCGATCCGGTTGGCCTGCTCGTCGATCTGGTCGAATTCACGGCCTTCGATCAGCAAACGAATTTTCGGCTCCGTGCCTGAATAACGCAGAAGCACCCGGCCTTTGCCGGAAAGTTCTTTCTCCGCTTCGTTTACCAGCTTCATCACAGTCGAAAGTTCCGAGAGCGCCGGTTTTTGCTTCACCACCAAATTGCGCTGGGCCTGCGGATATTTTTTCAGGCAGGCTTTTAATTTGCCCAGTGGCTGGCCGGTCTGGTGCATGATCCGCAAAATCTGGAGCGCGCTGATGATGCCGTCGCCGGTGGTGGTGAAATCGCGGAAAATGATGTGACCGCTCTGCTCGCCGCCGAGATTTAGCTTCCGCTGCACCATTTCTTCGATGACGTAGCGGTCGCCCACTTTTGTCCGAATCACTTTGCCACCTTTCGCGGCGAGCGTCTCATCCAAACCAAAATTGCTCATCACGGTCGCCACCACCGTGTTCTGCTCAAGCCGCCCGGCGCCCAGGAAATCAAGCGACGCGATGGCGAGAATCTCATCACCATCGACAATCTCGCCATTTTCATCGCAAAGCAGAACCCGATCGGCGTCGCCATCGTGGGTAATTCCCACATCTGCGCTGCTCACTTCGACGATGCGCTGGATTTCCTCCGGATGCGTGCTGCCGCAGCCGTCGTTGATATTCATGCCATTGGGCTGATTATGCGCGACCACCACGTCTGCCCCGAGCTCGCGCAAGACGCATGGCGTCGATTTATAAGCGGCGCCGTTTGCCACATCGACAGCGACGCGCATTTCTTCGAGCGACATCCCTCGAGGAAAGCTTGCCTTGGCAAATTCGACATAACGGCCGAGTGCATCATCGATGCGCGTGGCACGCCCGATTTTGTTAGCGGTTGGCCGGATGGAATCAATCTCGCCCGTGAAAACGAGCTGCTCGATTTTTTCCTCCACCTGATCGTCCAGCTTGTTGCCGTCGTGCCGGAAAAATTTGATGCCGTTGTCTTCGTATGCATTGTGCGAGGCGGAGAGAACGATGCCGGCATCGGCGCGAAGCGAGCGAGTGATGTAAGCCACACCGGGTGTCGGCAATGGCCCGATAATGAGAACATCGACACCGAGCGATGTGATTCCTGCCACCAGCGCGTTCTCAAGCATGTAACCCGAAAGGCGCGTGTCTTTGCCGAGCACAATTTTTGGGCGCGCGCTCGCTGGAGTCCTGCGCGGATTCAGTTCCGCGAAAACGAACGCCGCCGCGCGGCCGAGTTTCAGCGCAGTTTCCGCCGTGACCGGCTCGACGTTCGCGACGCCGCGAACGCCATCAGTACCGAAAATTTTCTTCTGCTGGGTCACGGCCTAATTGAAACGCTCGAATCGCAATTCGTAAACGGGAATCTTTAACCGCAGCAATATAAAGGAAGAGAACGTCCAACCCTCAACGCTCAACGCCAGAGTCTGCTTGTGACGCCATTGCATCATGGTTTCAATGTTCGACACTTGCTCGTCGGAGTCGAGCGCTCGCCACGGCGGAGCCCGTCCGGGGCGGAGGCGGGCCCGGCGTTCTCCCATAGCGAAAGAGCGAATCGGATACTCACGTTTCGCTAAGATCGATACTTGATTTTCGTTCGACTTTTTACTTAGATCGTGGCGTGCCTGCCGTTGATAACGGGGCGTCGGGGAGTGCGATTGGTCAAATCACTCAAACCGGCGCCGTCGCATTTGCCACCACGCATTGGAGCGTGGTTTTGGCAGCGCAAGGGAAATCGGCGGAGGCTAAGGCGGCGCTTGAAAAACTTTGCCGCATTTACTGGTGGCCACTTTACGGGTTCGTCAGACGCCAAGGGTATAAACCGGAGGATGCGCAGGATCTCACTCAAGCTTTTTTCGCGCGGCTGCTCGAGCGGAGGGACCTCGAAACTGTCAAGCAGGAGAGGGGACGTTTGCGTTCTTATCTGCTGGCGTCGCTCAAGAATTTTCTCTCCAAGGCGCGGCATCGCGAAATGACCGTCAAACGAGGCGAAGGCCGGCCTCTGGTTTCGCTGGAGGATTTGCTCGCGCGTGAGCGCGCCGACCAGGAGCCAGCCCACAAATTGAGCGCGGATCGCATTTACGAGCGTCGCTGGGCATTAACATTATTGGAGCAAGTCCTCGCAAGGCTCGGGGCCGAATATGAAGCCGCTGGCAAACTGCCGTTATTCGATCGCTTGAAAGAATTACTCGCCAGGGAATCCGGCCAGCCTTCACAGGCTGAGATAGCCGCCGAAATGCGAATGACCGAAAACGCCGTGAAACAAGCGTTTCACCGCTTGCGCCATCGCTATCGGCAGTTGTTGCAGGAAGAGATTGCCCACACGGTCGCGGTGCCGGATGACGTCGAGGATGAGCTGCGACATTTCATTTCCGTATTGCAAACGTAACCTGTGAAAGAATTTCCGGCAGTACAGGTAGGGACGATCAATCGGCCGGAAAACAGGATGACAACTGCCAAGAGAGTTTGCGCAGAATGCGGGGCCACCGTGTTCGCGGATGCGCCCCAGGGAGTTTGCAGCGTGTGCCTGTTTCGGACCGGTCTCGCCTCGCTCGACAACGAAGATGACGAGGCGTTTGAACCGACGGTCGCACGGATGTTGAAAGATTTCGGCGATTACGAATTACTCGAAGAAATCGGACACGGTGGCCAGGGCGTGGTTTATCGGGCACGACAAAAAAGTCTGAACCGTATTGTGGCGCTCAAAGTGATTGGTCTCGCTCACTGGGCCACAGAAGCACACATAAAGCGCTTTCGTCTCGAAGCAGAAGCCGCCGCCAGCCTGAACCATCCGTACATCGTCCCGATTTACGAAGTCGGAGAGCGCGACGGCGCCTGTTACTTCAGCATGGGACTGGTAGAGGGCGGCCAACTCGATGCTGTCGCGAAGCGCGAAACGATACCGATCCGTCACGCAGCGGAACTGATCGCCAAGCTAGCCCGCACCGTTTCCTATGCGCATGAGCACGGCATTCTGCATCGAGACATCAAACCCGGAAATATTCTGCTCGACGCAAAAGGCGAACCGCATCTCACGGATTTCGGGCTGGCCCGGCTGGTCGAAACAGAGAGTAATGTTACGTGCACGATGGAAGTTTTGGGCACTCCCAGCTATATGGCGCCGGAACAAGCCGTGGGAAATAATGCGGGTGTCACTAGCGCCACGGACATCTACGGGCTAGGCGCAGTGCTTTACCAACTGCTTACTGGCCATCCACCTTTTGCTGGCGGCACCACCTACGAAACTGTCCGATTGGTTTTGGACACTGAGCCGCGGCAACCGCGCCTGTTAAATCCGAAAATAGATCGCGACCTTGCAACCATCTGCCTGAAGTGCCTCGATAAAGATCCGCAACGCCGTTATTCTTCGGCCCTCGCGCTCGCCGAAGATCTTGAATGTTGGCTAAAGCACCAGCCGATCCGCGCTCGGCGCACGGGAATCTTCACGCGAGGAGGGAAATGGGTGCGGCGGAATCCAACTACTGCGGTGATGGTGGCATCACTGGTCGCCCTCGCTGCGGTGGTGGGCGCAATGATCTGGAAGAGCGAATTTGTCCACCGTCCAGTCGAAACCGGCATCGCGGTGCTTCCCTTTGAAAACCGAAGCGAAGACAAAGCCAACGCTTATTTTGTCGACGGCATCCAGGATGAGATTCTGACGCGCTTATCCAAGATTGCCGATCTGAAGGTGATCTCGCGCGCATCCACACAGCATTACAAAAGCGCGCCCGAAAACCTGCCTGAGATCGCCAGGCAACTTGGCGTTGCCCACATCCTAGAAGGAAGCGTGCAGAAAAGCGGCGACGCCGTGCGCGTCAACGTGCAGCTGATCAAAGCGGCCAATGGTTCCCATCTTTGGGCCGATACCTTTGATCGCAAACTGACCGACATTTTTTCGGTTGAGAGTGAAGTCGCCAAAAGCATCGCCGACCAGTTGCAGGCGCACCTCAGCGGTCACGAAGAACAAGTCATAGCCGCTCGACCGACAGACAATCCGGAGGCTTACGATGCCTACCTGCGTGGCCTGGCTTATACGCTGAAAGCTGGCAACACACCCGCCAACGTCCTTGGCGCACAGAAATATCTCAGAGAAGCGGTGCGGTTGGACCCAAAGTTCGCGCTGAGTTGGGCGCTACTGTCATACGTCGATGCGGCCGGCTACCTCGCAACGAGTCTTCAACCAACGGTCGCCCTCCGCGAAGAGGCGCGGCAGGCAGCTGAAACAGCCCTCACTCTTCAACCCAACCTTGGCGAAGCCATATTGGCCAAGGGATATTACCACTACGCCTGCTTAAGGGATTACGACGCCGCGGTGCGTTACTTTGAACAGGCACGTCAGCTCTTGCCGAATAGCAGCCGGATTCTTCAGTCGCTGGCCTATGTCGCGCGGAGGCGCGGCCAGTGGGACCGGAGCAAGTCCTACTTCAACGAAGCCGAGCGGCTCGACCCGCGCAACGTGCAACTACTCACCCAGCAGGCGCTTTCCTATGTCGCCCTTCGTCGTTTCCCCGAAGCGTTGCGAAAGTTTGATCAGGTTCTGAATATTGCGCCGGACGACGTGGCTATCATCGCGTTAAAGGCATCTATTGCACAAGCCGAGGGCGACCTGCCGCGGGCTGCTGCGCTCCTCGCTCCGCTCCACCTGACTGCCAACGAGTTGGCAACACAAGTTTACCAAGCCATCCTGGAGCGCCGCTCTGCACAAATCATCCCTCGGCTAAAGGAAATGCTTGCGAAGCCTGATCCAGCGTTGGGTTATCGCAATGGCGAACTGCGCTTTTTGTTAGGCTGGGCGCAAGAAGTCACGGGCGACCATGCCGCCGCCCAGGAAAGTTGGCGGCAAGCGCGCAGCGAACTGGAGTTTTTTCTCAAAGAACAACCGGAAAATTATTTCCTCATTGGAGATCTCGCGCTAACGAATATGGGCCTTGGTGACAAAGACGCCGCGTTCGCTCTATCGGAACGGGCGATAGCCGTGATCCCGATCGAGAAAGACGCCGCGGTTGGTCCCCGTCCGATCGAGATTCTCGCTCGGGTGGCGGCGCAGATGGGGGAACCCGATCGCGCCATCGCCGCCTTACAGAAACTACTCTCGATCCCGTACGTTGGCGCTTTCCCTGCGGGCCCGCTCACTCCTGCGCTGCTCCGGCTCGATCCGATGTTCGATCCGCTCCGGAACGATCCGCGTTTCCAAAAACTCGTCGCCTCGACTGCACCGAAGTAACATCCCGGGGAGCGCAGAGCCTGCCCTCCGCGCCGAAGCAAAGCGAAGGCGGGAGCTAAGTCGAATGCGCTGCTAGCGTGCAGTTTCGGCAGCTTGCCGAAAGCGCTTCGGCGCCAACGAATGGGAATTGTGATTCATTAAACCGTCACATCGGTTCCGGTTCAATCAGTGTTCATCTGTGGCGGAAGATTTCCGCATTTTCCGCGTAACCTCAGGCCGAATTTCCGGCTGTACATCTCTAACCGTAACCAAACAAAACATGCCAACAATAATTCAGCCTGAACAAAGAAAGGAAAAACCATGAATCCGCTAACTCAGTCAGTTTTCCGAGGGCAGCGTGATCTCCGTGGCTCCAGTCAGCCAGTAATTGCGTCACTTCCTGCGGACCCGGCTGCGCCGAGGCTTCGGCAGGCAGGTCTGCCGCGTGCGTTCCAGCGGGAACCTGTCCGCCAGTACCGGGATCAACCGATTCTTTTTTGCCATTCATTCGGCGGGTCTCCAAAAATTCTCCTAATCCGATGATCGGTCCCGACCCCGTTCGTTGTTTATCCGAGTAGAAGACAAATTACAACCTAAAAAGAAAGGAATGATACCTATGGACACACTAATCAAAACGTCAATTGGGCGGCCCATTTTGCGGTCCGCTTTCACTCTCATCGCGGCACTCGCTGGCGCCTTGCTGATCACCAGTGCCGGAGTCGCTTCGGCTGACTACGGACAGGGGGCCGTGTACCAGATCGAGTTGGTGGCACAGGTTCCGGGCGCTGGCGGCGTCTGGCTCTGGATCGCGCTGTATCCAGATGGCACCGGCGACTATGCAGGATCTGACTGTGCTGGCGGTTTAAACGGACACCAGCTTCGTGGGGACCCAGCCCACGCAGCGGCGGACGTCGGCGACATCACCGGCTGGCACTACGACGGTAACAACGTCGTCATTGAGGGAATCCAGCTCAACGGCTTCCTGCCACTGGTGTTCTACAGCACGATTACCGTGCCCAGCCTGTACGGGCATTACACTGAGATGGGGATCGGGGCTTACATGACCTTCCCATTCTTTGTAGACACGAGCGAGGGCTTCTCGCAGCTCCAAGTCGCGCCATAGCCAGGCAGCTGCAAAGACACGAATTACACGAATTGCCACGAATGTCTGTGTCTCGCCTGACATCAGGCATTCGTGTGCATTCGTGAAATTAGTGTCTCATGAAAATTTCTTAAATCGGGCTGTGATTCACCATTCATTCGGTGGCTCTCCAAAAAATTTTCTAATCCAATGATCGGTTTCAGCCGGGTTCGTTGTTTATCGGAGTAGAAAGGAAATTACAAACCTAAAACAACCAACCAATAGAAATCCAATCACAATGAAAACAATGAAAACAATCAGCTTAATAGCAGCAACGTTCTTGACCGTGGCGCTCTCTAGTCCCGCGGTGAACGCCGGAAGGGTACCTTTTAATGGTACTTGGGAAGCGAATGAAGTTTCCACGCTTTTTGGCGATCCACCGATAGGGTTTTTTTCCAATGGGCAAGGCACGCTAACCAGCACGGAGCTTGGTCAATTGGCACTGTATTTAACCGTTCTAGTGGACCTCGCCACCTTTGACGGAATGGGGCCCGCTCGGTTGATCGACGCTAACGGAGACAGCATTTTTGCCGACGGAACGGGACACGCGGATCCTGTTACGCCAGACCCTCCTGTCTTTCACATTACGGGAATGTACACCGTTACGGGCGGCACGGGCCAGTACGCTAACGCCAGGGGCAGCTTCGCCGTGGACCGAACGATAGATCTTTCGACGGGTGACAGCTCCGGTACCTTCAACGGCGTCATAATCGTAAGGTGACAGATTAGTTTAGCTACGGCCGCCAGTTCGCCTTGACCCCGACCGGCGAAAAGCCGCAGTTCGCAATCAGCCGTCACGCTTCACAGCCTGGCGGCTCCTTGCTTCTGGAGCGCAGCCGACCTGGATGTGATCACTCTTTGCTCCTGTTGGTATCGCTGGCTTCGAGCGTTGTTTTTGCTGCATTCATTTCGTTGATTTTTCGATGCAGCGTTCGCCGGCTAATGCCGAGCTTTTTGGCCGCGGCAGTCACGTTTCCATTCGTCGCGGCGAGCGCTTGCATGATCAATTTTTTCTCCGTCTCGTGCAGATCGAGCGGGCTCGATTTTTCCTCGACCCCGAAAGCCTCGGCGGCGGAAATTCCGCGCGGTGACGCCGCGCTGGCTGCTTGACGAACTGCCATCGGGAGATCGCGCAGCGTGATTTTTTGGCCGGTAGACATGACGACGCCGTGCTCGATCGCCGTGCGCAGCTCGCGAACGTTGCCGGGCCAATTGTAAGTGAGGAGGGCATCCATGGCGTCGGGTGTTAGATCGAGAAGTGGCTTGTCGTTTGCCTCGCAGAAATGACGCAAAAATCCGCGGACCAGAAGCGGAATATCTTCCTTTCGTTCACGCAACGGCGGCATGGTAATGCGCACGACATTCAGGCGAAAGAAAAGGTCGTCCCGAAATTTTCCCTGGCGCACGAGCGTCTCGAGATTCTTGTTTGTGGCCGCAATCAGCCGTACATCCGCGCGCAGCGTTTGATTGCCGCCGACGCGCTCGAAGGCGCGCTCCTCGCTCATGACGCGCAGCAATTTGACCTGCGTGCTCGGGTCAATCTCGCCCACTTCGTCGAGAAAAATCGTGCCGCCGTTGGCCTGCTCGAACCGGCCGATGCGGCGTTCATGCGCCCCGGTGAATGCGCCCTTCTCATGTCCGAACAGTTCGCTCTCGAGCAATTGCGGTGAGAGCGCGGCACAATGCACCGTCACAAATTTCGCCTTGTTGCGGCGGCTCAAATTATGGATCGCGTGTGCCGCCAACTCTTTGCCCGTACCGCTTTCGCCCTCGATGAGTACGTTCGCTGAGGAGGGTGCGACCTGCCGGATCGTGTCGAGCACCTCGTGCAAGGCAGCCGAGTCGCCCCAAATGTTCTCGAGTCCGTAGCGCTCGTCCACTTGCTGCCGGAGCGCACGATTTTCCTGCTCGATTTTGCGGCCTTGCACCGCGCGCGCGATCAGCAATTCAACTTTGTCGAGATTGAGCGGCTTGGTGACAAAATCGTAAGCGCCGCGTTTCATCGCTTCGACTGCGACGTCGACAGAGCCATACGCCGTCATCATGATACAGATGGGCGGACGCGGCATTTTCAGAGCGCGATCGATCAATTGCATTCCATCTTCGCCGCCGAGGCGAAGATCGGTGAGGAGCACGTCGATCTGCTCGTGTTCAAGCACGTTTATCGCACCGCCGAGATCGGGGGCGACATACACGTCATAATCGTTCTCGAGCAAGCGCCGCAACCCGTCGCGGGTATGCTTTTCATCATCAACAATGAGGATGGTAGGCTGTGGACTCATTTAAACGATTCAGCGAGTTAGCGATTTAGCGAGCGACGCATTACTTTGCTTCAATCACTCAATCACTCAATCACTCAATCACCGAATCTCTCAATGCATTTGATCCCTCAATCGGCAAATCGCTTGTGACGGTCCTGCAGCCGTCGCCGTATGGGCGATGCAATGCGCGGCTGGGTAATACGTCACCGCCGCGCTTTGCATAACGAAGCGGCTAGAGAAAAATGGCGATATTGACGTAATGGCGTATTGTCGCGGGTGCACTGGCGAACGCTTGCCGGGTTCATGCCGGTCTTTCTCCTGACTGGAGCAATCCCTAACTCTTCCGAAGCTGAATTTTCCAGCTCCGTCGATGCTAGCGAAGGTTGGAAGGTAACCAGCGGAAGCAAAGACGTTGCCCTCTACAGTCGTGCGCGCGCAGGTTCACGGCTGAAAGAGTTTAGAGCAATCGGTTCGATTGATGCCCCGACTTACGCGGTTCACGCTGTGATCGACGACTTCGAAGATTACGCACGTTTTATGCCCTACACTGTTGAATGCCGGCTGCTGAAGCGTGAGGCCGATTCGATTATCACTTATCAACGCCTCTCACCAAAGATTTGTGAAGACCGCGATTACACCCTGCGTGTCAGGAAAAAGTCGTGGCCCGGCTCCGAAGGATTCACTTATCTCAATCAATGGGAACCGGCAAATAACCTGGGTCCCGCAGAAAAGAAAGGCATTGTTCGCGTAAAAATTTGCGATGGCAGCTGGCTGCTCGAACCCGACGGCGCCATCAAAACGCGCGCGACTTACTCCATTTACACCGACACTGGTGGAATGATTCCTGCGTTTATCGCCAATCGCGCAAGCGGAATCGGAATCAGCAAGCTGTTCGAAGCGGTCCGCAAGCAGGCCAAGAATCCAAAATATACCGCGCGTCAATTGTAGCCGGGATCGGTGATCCCGGCCGTGCGGCGACGTCAATGTCAGCCGGGGTCACCGACCCCGGCTACAGGTTAGCGAAATCGGTTGCAAAGTAGCGCGCCGCAGCCTTTCCTCATTGCCCATGAGAGCGAATCGGTTCCTGTTTTTGATCGGCGCGTTAAGCGGATTGACTCTGGTCAATTTGCCCGCTGCCGAGCCTGCGCTACAAACGCCGAAGAAACCTGTTTCGGATGAATACCACGGCACGACGGTTGAGGATCCTTATCAGTGGCTGGAAAAGGATGATGATCCCGAGGTGAAGGCATGGTCGAACGCGCAAAATCAGCGGACCCGCGCTTATCTCGACAAATTGCCGGACCGGGCTGCTATTGAAAAACAGTTGACGGAGTGGTACGCGAAAGCTTCGCCAAATTATTCTTCGCTCGTCTCGCGGTCGGGAATCTTGTTCGCGCTGAAATTCCAGCCGCCAAAGCAGCAATCGCTCCTGGTGACCCTCGCTTCGGCCGACGATCTTAAATCGGAGAAAGTCGTGCTCGATCCGAACGTGCTTGATGCCAAAGGCACGACGGCGGTCGATTGGTTTGTTCCATCACTGGATGGCAAGCATGTGGCGGTCTCGCTTTCCAAAGGCGGCAGCGAAGACGGCACGCTTCACTTTTACGAAACCGCAACAGGCAAAGCGCTGCCGGACACCATCGCGCACGTGCAATATCCTACGGCGGGCGGCAGCGCGGCTTGGAACGTGGATGGCACCGGAATTTACTACACGCGTTTCCCTCGAAAAGGGGAGCGGCCGGACGCCGATCTGAATTTTTATCAGCAGGTTTATTTTCACAAACTCGGCACACCTGACACCGACGACACTTATTCGATCGGCAAAGATTTTCCACGGATCGCAGAGATCGTGCTGGAAGCTTCGCGCGACGGGAAATACATTCTTGCGACCGTGGCGAACGGCGACGGCGGGGATTTTGCGCATTACCTGCTCGGACCGGACGGGAGCTGGAAGCAGATCACCCAATTCAGCGATCAGATCAAGGCTGCACGCCTGGGGCGTGATAACGCGCTTTATCTTCTCTCGCGCGCCGGCGCACCGCGCGGGAAAATTCTGCGCCTGCCGCTCGACACACCGGAATTAACGAACGCGGTTGACATCGTGCCGACTGGCGAAGCGGTCATCGGGCAAATCGTTCCTACCGCCGATGCTCTTTATGTTGGCGATCTGCTCGGCGGCCCGTCTCAGATCCGGCGCTTTGGGTTGGACGGTAAAGGCGGAGCAATCATTCCGATTCCAAAAATATCGGCCGTCCAGGAAATGCTTGCCCTGGAAGATAACTCGCTCCTGTTTCGCGATGTGAGTTACACTGAGCCTGCGGCGTGGTTCCATTGCGCACAAGGAAAAATCGAGCCCGTGAAGACAGCCTTGCGCAGCACATCGCCAGTCTCATTTGCCGACATCGAAGTGACGCGCGAGTTCGCAACTTCGAAGGACGGTACGAAGATTCCGCTAAACATCATTTTCCGGAAAGGAATGAAACGGGACGGGCAAAACCCGACGCTGCTTTATGGCTACGGCGGTTACGGAATCAGTATGGCGCCTAATTTCGATTTTACGCGGCGGCTGTGGTTCGATCGCGGCGGCGTGTATGTGGTGGCGAACATTCGAGGCGGCGGTGAATTCGGTGAGGAATGGCACAAGGCCGGCAATCTTACGAAGAAGCAAAATGTGTTCGATGATTTCGCGGCCGCTGCCGAATGCTTGGTCGCAGAAAAGTACACGCGCCCGGAAAAACTTGCGATCCAGGGGGGAAGCAATGGCGGCCTTTTGATGGGCGCGATGATTACCCAACATCCCGAATTGATGCGGGCGGTCCTCTCCCAAGTGGGCATTTACGATATGCTGCGCGTCGAGCTTGCGCCCAATGGCGCCTTCAATGTGACCGAATTCGGCACGGTAAAAGATCCGGAGCAATTCAAGGCGCTTTATGCCTACTCGCCTTATCATCATGTTGTTGATGGAACGAAATATCCCTCCGTTTTGATGATGACCGGCGCAAATGACGGGCGGGTCGCGCCATATCACTCGCGCAAAATGACTGCCCGTCTGGATGAAGCCAACAAATCTGAGAATCCGATTCTTTTGCGGGCGAGCTCAAGCGCCGGGCATGGCCAGGGCACCGCATTGAGTGAACGCATCAAGCAGTTAGCAGACATTTATTCGTTCCTTTTCGCGCAATTGAGAATGACGAACCACTAATGACGAGCAAGCCCGCGTGATTCGTAAAACGTTACATCGTTAAAAGTTAAGAATCGGAGCCTGCAACGCAGATGGAGTCTCTGTTGTAACTTTGTAACTTTTTAACTTTTCACGTCCTATCTTCCCCATCTTGCGAAGAAGATTGCTAATTTGCGCAGGAGCGATCGCGATTTTTTTCGTGATCGCAGCACTGGCGGGGACGGCCATTTTTTTTAGTCCGCTGCTCCTCATTACATCGAGAGCGACGGGTTTCGTGTAGCCATGGAAAATGAAACTGCGAAAGGCTTGCATTTTCCCAGCGGCCGCTATGCACCGATTCGGCGGACTGGCTCATTGACGGCGCAAAGCGAAAGTTTCCGGGCGAGCAATGGAGAGAAAGCGCTAAAATCGCTCGAGACCCACGGTATCAGCGCCAGGTTTAATCCATGGGGCATATTTGTGCGGCAATGGAGGTTCAGCGACGTACACGTTCGATCGGGCGACGTTGAAATCCAGATTTACAAGGCAAACCCGGAAGCAATTCAGCCCAAGCCATGGTTTGCAATTTTCTTGCCGAACCGAGTGTTTCTGAAACGGATCGAATCGGAGCACTCTAATGTGAGCTGGCGATTCCGTGGCGAGCGGGCGGGCTTTTTCGGCACACACCTGCTCATTACGCCTAACGGTCCCGATTTTGAGTATGTCGCCACTGGCGGCAGACTGAAGATGACTTTGCTTCCAGATCTTGATCTCCGCCGCGCGCATCTTCTCATCACCAAGACACTGCTGACGATTTACGAAGTTGAACTCGCATCAATTTCGGGTAGCGGCGAAAGCATTCATGCCCGGGCGAACGCCGGCATCGGGAAGGATAAGAGCGTCGATTTCAAGGCCAGTCTCGATCAGATCCCAATTCGCACGTGGCTGCCAGCGAAATGGAAACCCCATTTGAGCGGCAGCGCCTTCGGGAATGTTCATTGGACCGGAAAGGATCCGAGGCTGGAAACTTCGGTGGGCGAAGGCTCGGTCCGCGTGGACGACGGGCGAATCTACAACCTGCCTCTTCTTGAAAAACTCGCGGAACTCGCGCAAAAGAAGTCATTCGAGCATTTGGAGCTAAATGATTGTTCGCTCAATTTTGCGTGGCGTTATCCGAAGATCGACATCAAGGACATCGCAATTGAAGAGAAAGGCAAATTTCGAGTTGAGGGAGCGATCTCGATCGATCGCCGATCGCTAGGCGGCGCAGTCAGACTCGGCCTTACCCGTCAATATCTCGACTGGTTGCCGAATCGGGAAGAAGTCTTCAACCTCGAGAGGAGCGGCTATCTCTGGACCACCGTGCAACTGTCTGGCACGATTGATGAACCGAAACAAGATCTGAGCCCGCGCATTATCGAACTTTTCAAGGAATCGCCTGGCGCTTATCTCGGCCTTCTTTTCCGCCAGTTCGAAGCGTGGTTAAAAAAAGTATTCGGTGGTGATTAATGGCGCGTTGCGCAAGCTCAAGGAGTGACGGCTTCCAAGTCGTCACGTTTAACTCGATGGCTGGAAAGCCGTCGTTCCTTGAAGCGGCGCTTTGCTTTCGCCCGCTTCCAGCATGCGGACGCGCTTGTCGACATAGGGCAATCGAATGGTAAGCGTAAGCCCTTTGCCTTCGCTGCTCTCGATGGAGAGTTCGCCGCCATGCTCGCGCACAATCCGCCGAACGATTAGCAAGCCAAGACCGGTGCCTGACGGTTTAGTTGTGAAATAAGGCTCGAAAACGCGGCTCAAATTTCCGGCAGACATGCCGCTGCCGGTATCGACGAAACTAACAAGGACATGGGTGTCGTCCCTGTCGGTGCGAATGCGCAGATTACCGCCGCGCTTCATGGCTTCAAGGCTGTTCTTGATCACGTTATAAAAAGCCTGCTTCATCTGGTCGCGATCGAGCCGGAGTAGAGGCAGGTCCGATCGCAGTTCCTGTTCGACAACAATGTCGCGGTCCTGAATCTCCGGCGCGAAAAAACGCACCGCTTCCTCGACAATCATGTTTACGTTCTCCGGTTGGAGTTGCGGTTTTGAAGGCCGGATCGCGCGCAGGAATTGTGTGACAATCGAATCGAGCCGGTTGACTTCGGAACGTGCGATGTCGATCGACTCCTGGAATTCCTCTCGCGCTGCGCCGTCTAATTTGTGTGCCTGGCGCTCCATTAATTGCAAATGGATGTGCAGCGAGTTGAGTGGATTGCCGATCTCGTGCGCCACGCCGGCGGCGAGCAATGTGAGCGCGTTGAATCGCTCCGACTCAATTGTTTGCTGAGCTGAGCGGCGGCTCTCGGTGATATCGCGCAGGATCATGGCGTGGCCAACCTGCTCGGTGACCCCGCCCTTGGCACCCGGCGCGTGGCCTCGCCGCCCGGAGTCAGCGACTCCGGCTACAGCGCCTGTCTCGCGGTGTTCGATCATCAACGGCACGATGTAAAAATTGATGAAGCGATTATCCGGATAAAAAATTTCCATGTCACGGCTAACGGGTCCTCCGCTCTGGGTAAGAGATTCCCAATCCAGACCGCGCACGCGCTCGTCGAGCCGTTTTCCGATTGCATCGCTCGCCTCAAGCCCGAACAATTCGCAGGCCGCATCGTTAAGATAGGTGATGCGACCTGTCGAATCGGTCACGATGATTCCCTCCTGAATCGCGTTGAAAACCGTTTCGAGAAATCCTTTCTCCTGCGCCAGGCGCAAAAAATAATTCTGCACCTCCTCCGGACCAATGCGCCCGAGTCGCTCGATTAATTTCTCAAGAAAGCCAGCTTTCATGGCATGGTCAGAGTTGTTCTAAAATGAGAGATTCCTCGACTTCGCTCGGAATGACAAAAAGAAAGCCCGCTTTCATGGCGTACGTCGCAATGTTAAATCGCTACAAAGCAAAAAGTTCTTTGCCGATTTAACGGTTTACGGATTCAACTTTTTGCACTGTGGGCGGCACTTCCACTGTCAACATTTCCACGCGCAGATAATTCAGTACGACGGGCGCAAGAATCAGCCCGGGAATTCCCATGAGTCTCTCGCCAATGATCAGCGCGATCAACGTTAGCCAAGCCGGGTTCCGAATCCGGTCGCCGATGATTTTGCTGTTTAAAAAATATTCGAGCTTATGAATGACAACGAGGAACACCAGAGCCGCGATCGCAAGCTTCAGGGAAACTGTTAATGCAACGAAAACAATGATGGCATTACTCACCAGGTTTCCGACAATCGGCACAAGACCGCAGAGAAATGTGATCGCAATAAGAAGCGGCGCATGCGGCATCCGAACCGCGACTACAAACAGTCCGGTCAAAGCGGTGTTGATTAGCGAAATCGTAATCTGGGCGCCCATCACGGTAGCGAAACTGCGATAAAAATCGCGGAAGCGGGTCGAGACTTCGTCGCAACAAATAGAATAGAGATTATTCTTTACCGGGTGCGTGGCGCGATGAGGATCGAGGCCCGCTTTAAAAAAGAGGCTCCCTGCCGCGACAATTCCGATAATACTAAAAACTAACGCGGCCGTGGTACTGCCGGCGAAATGCGCGACGTTTCGCAGATAATGTGCTTCTTGCTGAAGGGTGTCGATCACGACCGCTCGCAGGCTCTCAAAATCCGTGAATGGCAATTCGATCTGGCGCCGCTGGGCCCAGGCACTGGCGGAAGGAATTGACGTATCGGCTACATCGGGCAAGGCCAGAATGGCGGCACGGGTGAAAGAGACCGCCGCCGCAGCAATTCCCAACACAACCACGATGAACAAGACCAGGGCGAGCCACCTTCTTTTAGTCAGAAAGTAGAGCTGGCGCAGTGCGAGATAGGAGAACAAGATGACCAACAGCGGCACTGCGAGATGCAAAACTCCCGCCAGCACAAGTGTGAGAGCGAGCACACCGTACGAAAGTCGAGCGGGCGTAGTCATATCAGTGCCTCATCTGTTAACTTCACCCGTAGCCGACATTGTCAACTGCGCTGTACGCCGCCGTAGCCGGGGGTCATTGACCCCGCAGGGGAGACTTACGAGCATGCGGCCAGGATCAACGATCCCGGCTACAACCAGCAATCAGCGCTCGTCCTCTTCAACGGGAGCTGGTTGACCAGTTTCGGCTTCGGCGCGTTCTTTGAGCGCGGCTTTACGCGAAAGTTTCACGCGGCCTTTGTCGTCAATCCCGATGCACTTGACCCAGATGCTATCGCCAACCTTGGCAACGTCTTCGGTTCGCTTCACCCGGAAATCCGCGAGCTCGGAAATGTGCACGAGTCCATCCCTGCCCGGGAAGACTTCGACAAACGCGCCGAATTCCTTCGTCGAGACCACACGGCCCTGATACGTCTGGCCGATCTCGATCTCGCGCGTCATGCCGCCGATAATTTCTTTCGCGCGCGCCATGCTTTCGCCGCTCGTCGCGTAGATGTGCACCGAGCCGTCGTCCTCGATATTAATTTCAGCGCCGGTCTCTGCGACAATGCCCTTAATGGTTTTGCCACCGGGTCCGATAAGGGCGCCGATCTTCTCCGGATTGATCTTAATGGTTTCGATCCGTGGCGCGTACTTCGATAATTCCGGCCGTGGTTTGTCCAGCGCGCTGCGCATGATGTCGAGAATCTTCGTGCGCGCTTCTTTGGCGCGCTGGATCGCTTCGGCCATGATTTTGTGACTAACACCGGGGAGTTTGAGATCGAGCTGAAAACCAGTGACGCCAGCGTCCGTTCCACAAAGTTTGAAATCCATGTCGCCGAAATGATCTTCCGACCCAATGATGTCGGTCAGCAATTCGTAGCGCTTCAATTGCCGATCATCGCCAAACTCGGTAACCAGCCCGACTGAAATTCCAGCCACCGGCGTTTTTAGCGGTACACCCGCATCCATAAGCGCCAGCGTGCCAGCGCAAACGCTCGCCATTGATGTCGATCCGTTTGATTCCATGATCTCGCTCGAGATGCGGATGGCGTAACGAAAATCGTTTTCACCCGGCACAACCGGCTCAAGCGAACGCTCCGCCAGCGCACCGTGACCGATCTCGCGTCGCCCAGGCCCGCCCGTTCGTCCCGTTTCGCCCACGCTGAAAGGAGGAAAATTGTAGTGCAAAATGAACCGCTTCGATTGTTCGCCGCCACCGTAAGCATCGAGCATCTGCGCTTCCTCGATAGGTGCCAGCGTGGCAAGCGCGACCGCCTGGGTTTCGCCGCGCTGGAAAATGGCCGAGCCGTGTGCGCGCGGCAGAACGCTCACTTCGCAACTGATCGGCCGTAAATCCTGGTAACTGCGGCCATCAACGCGCTTTTGTTTGTCCAAAATGCTGACGCGAAACGCCTTTTTTTGGACGTAATCGAATGCCTGCGAGATCGCAAAGGAATCGGCCTCAGGATGTTTTTCCAGGATCGACCTCTTTACTTCCTCGCGCAATGCGTCGACCGCTTTAGCGCGCGCCACCTTGCCTTCTGTGTAAAGGGCCTTCTCGATCCGGTCACCGGCGACGCGGTAAGCGATATCGAGCAGGTCCTGGTTCACCTGGAGCAACGGCACTTCGCGTTTTGGTTTGCCCACTTGGGCCGCCAGTTCTCTTTGAATGCGAATCATCTCGCGCGCATGTCCATGCGCAAACTCGAGCGCCTTTACGAACTCGGCTTCGCCCAGTTCGTTCGCTGATCCTTCGATCATGATCATGTCGTTTTCGGTGCCGACATAAACCAGATCGAGATCACTTTGTGCGCGCTCCGTGTGGGTCGGATTCGCCACGAACTCGCCCTTGACTCGCCCAACGCGAACAGCACCGATGGGGCCGGCAAATGGAATGTCCGACACGCAAAGCGCGGCGGAGGCCCCGTTGAGCGCCAGAATGTCGGGATCATTTTCTCCGTCGGCGCTGAGCAGGATCGAGATGATCTGCGTGTCGTAAAAATATCCCTGCAGAAAAAGCGGCCGAAGCGGCCGATCGATCATGCGCGAAGTAAGCGTTTCCTTTTCGGTCGGGCGTCCTTCGCGCTTGAAATAGCCGCCTGGAAATTTCCCCACGGCTGCCGCTTTTTCGCGATAATCGACCGTGAGCGGAAAATAATCCTGACCTTCCTTGATAATTGTAGCCGAGACGGCACTGGCCAGCACCATGGTGTCGCCGCATGAGACGACGACCGCCCCGTCGGCGAATCTGGCTATTCTGCCGGTTTCGATAGAGATTTGATTGGCCCCGATTTGGGCCGTGACCTTTTGTTGCATTGTACTTTTCCTGGATGTGCGAGTTCCAGGCCGGTCACCCTGACTGTAGGTTTTAACCCCGCACGAGGATCGCAAGCGAGATGCTTGCGCCACGGTTCGAAACTAAAACCTAAAATCCAAGGTGTTACTGCGGCCTGGACTTGCTGATTATGTTGTTTTTCTAATTTACCTCTGGCTTCGAGCGGTTAAACAATTGCACACGAACTTCCCGAAAGATCAGTGCGCCTACTTGCGCAGGTTCAGCTTGTCGATCAGCTTTTTGTAGCGATCTCCTTCTGTCTTGCTCAAATAATCGAGCAAGCTCCGGCGTTGCGCGACCATTTTAAGCAAGCCGCGGCGCGAGGAGTGATCTTTACGGTTGGTCTTGAGGTGTTCCGTCAGATGCTCGATCCGGCGTGTGAGAAGTGCGACTTGTACGTCCGCACTGCCGGTATCTTTTTCATGCAGTTGGAACTCCTTAAGGTTCAACGTTTCCGTGCTCTCTGCCATTGGGAAGCGCCTACTCTAAACGAAGAACGCACTTTCGCAACTGCCAGCAGGAGATCACCCTACAGGCTCAAGCGACGCGTTTCTCTCGCTTGCCGTCATACCACAAATGCAGTTTCGCGCGCGAACGCGCCACGCGGCGACCGCCGATGATCACGGCAAAGAAGTTGCCAAAAATTTGTTTGGCCGAATACATGCGCAATTTTCGGCCCGATGTCAGAATCGGTTCGCGCAGCACTTTGAACCGTCCAAGTTTTCTCAGAGCGAGACTAAAATAAACCTCTTCCCCGACAAAGTACCGCTCATCAAATCCGCCGACTGCATTGAAATTGCGCCGTGTAGTAAAAAGAAATGCGCCTGCGCCAAGATTAAGCCCGAAGTAAAGGGCGCAAAACACGCGGACCAAAATGCGACCCCACAGTGGAACGAAACCGTCTATCACTACGCGGGCGCTGCCGCCGGCGTAGCCAGATTCCATGGCGGCGATCGCTTCCATAATGTGAGTCCGATTGATCCGAGTATCGGCATCAACAAAAAATAGATATTCTCCCTGCGCGACGCGCGCGCCAGCGTTGCGGGCCGCCGCGATTTGGCGTCGATGGATCGACAGGACTCGGGCGCCAGCCTCCGCGGCAATTTCCGGTGTGGCATCGGTCGATGCATCATCGACCACGATGATTTCGTACGCCTGCGCTGCGCCGGACGTCGCGGCATGAATCGCCGCGATGGTCGATGAAAGCTCCAGCTCTTCGTTGTAGGCGGGAACGATGAACGAAATCATGAATTAATTATTCAAAATCATAACCGCGGATTACACGAATCACACGGATTATCAGGAGAACAGAAAGCCCGGCAACATTAGGAAAACTATCCGCCAAACCTGCGAAAACGACACAAACAAGCAAGAAATTGTAGGGCGTTTCTGTGAAACGCCGAACTGATTAAATTGGCGTCTGACACAGACGCCCTACAACAGAAAATTCAACGCATCGCTTGACTCGTGCGCGCCAAAGATCGACATGGCGAAATGTGTGCCCGGGTATTTGTAATTTTCATTGCGACTTGGTCACTGCTTTCTGGCTGTGCAACTACCAAATCTACCGCGCAGGCGGACCCCAATTCCATCATTCGGGAGCCCGAAAGCGACCATGAAGTTCATGGCGAAGTCGGCATAACGTACGGCGCCAGCGCCAGGTAACGTTGACCTGTAGCCACGTCGCTGTGCGACGTCCAGATCGCGAAAGCTTTGACGCGCTCGCTCTCCCTACAAAATCAAATTCAAATCGCCGAATTCGTGCCAAAGATAACGGCGCGCAATCGCTTCTCGATACGCAGCGTGAATCTGCTCCGCTGGCAGGAATGCGCTGAGCAAATCGAGATGGCTGGCCTCCGGCTCGTGCAAACCGGTGAGCAATCCGTCCACGGATCGCAACCGATGTTGATGGTCGATCTTTAGACGCGTGTAACCATGCGCCTCGGTCGCCCTCCCGTCTTCACTCGCCGCAGATTCCAACGCGCGCACGACAGTGGTCCCCACAGCAATGATGCGACCGCCATTTTCCCGCGCCTGATTGATTTTCCCCGCGGTGATTCGACTTACAAAATATTCTTCCTCCGATGCGGGATGCTGACGATCCAGTTCATCGTCCATGTAACTGGAAAGACCCGTGTGCAAAACTATGTAAGCGCTGTCGATGCTGCGACGTTTGAGATCGAGCAGCAACTTCCACGTAAATGCTCTGCCAGCCGAAGGCATTTCGGCTGAGCCAGGCTCGGTCGCGTAAACAGTTTGGTAATAATCGAGGTCCCACGGCGCAGAGACGTACTCGTAACGGATCGGTTTCCCCAAACGATAGATCAAATCGACAAGCTCGATGCCGGAAATCGAGAAGCGCAATTGCCAGAGCCGCGGAATGTTTGCGTCGCGCTCCAACACAGTCGCGGCCAGTCCTTCCGCGAATTCAATCTGCATGCCCGCGCGCAGACCGCAGCCGAACGGATCGCCCTGCTCGCAAACCAGAAGCGCGAGCCAGGAGTCGTCGGGCAAACGTTCCGCCAGACGAACTTCCATGCACGGCCCATGCGCCGCGCTGCATTCGCACCCGCGCAGCGCCGCCGGCAGCGTGCGGCTGGAATTGAAAACGAGCAGGTCGCCCGCGCGAAGGTAATCGCCGATCTTATCGAAGCGCGTGTGCTCTATGCGGCCAGCCGCACGATCAATCACCAGCAATCGTACTTGGTCACGCCGGATCCCACGACGCTCCGGCGGCTCCTTGGCGCTCAACTCCGGCGGTAAAGCAAACGTGAACGCCATATCGGATTATTTCACGACGAAGGGCACGAAGGTCGGCTCACCTCTTCTGTACTTCGTGTGCTTCGTGGTTTATTTGCGCCCTCCAATCTTCCTGCGCTTGGAAACGTTTGCCGGTCACATTTTTTGATTCATCGGACGCGAGGAAAGCAAAAACGTCGGTTACGTCGGCGGGATTCGCCCATTCCGATGGATCTTCGTCTGGCTCGGCGGCGCGATGCATCGCGGTATTCATACTTCCGGGATCGATCCAGTTGACGCGCACGCCGCTTTCTTCCAATTCCGACGCCCATGTCTGCGACATGCCTTCAAGGCCAAATTTGGAAATGCCGTACGCACCCCAACCTGGATAACCGACCTGGCCCGCATCGCTCGTGACGTTAATAATGGAAGCGCCGCGCTCGATCATCGCCGGTAGCGCGTTTTTGATCAGTAAGAACGGGCCAATTAAATTCGTGTCGAGCACTTCGCGAAAATCTTCCACCGGATAATCGAGCAGGTAGGGCATTGGCGACGGCCCAATGGTCGATGCATTATTCACCAGCACGTCGAGCGCGCCCTTGAATTGCGCGAGCGTCGTCGCGATGATCCGTTCGATGTCGCGCGATTTGCTCACGTCGGCCTCGATGGTAACGACGTCGACCTTCGGCGCGATTTTGAGAACTTCATCGCGAACAGCGTTCAATTTATCAGCGTGGCGTGCCACGAGCGATAAAGCTCCCGCGCCTTCGCGCGCGAAACGCAACGCCATCTCGCGTCCCAGTCCCTGGGATGCGCCCGTTATCAAAATGTTCTTGCCGTCGAGCTTGCTCATCGCCGGAACGGTACACGTTGCTAATGCTTCGTGAAAGGGATGCGATCTCTTGTTTTGGCGTAGAGAAGTGAATCCAAAAGTTTCCGTCCTTAAACGCATTGTTCTTAAGTCGCCCTTCCAACGCAAAGCCGGCCTTTCCCAGAACGCACGCAGAAGCGGGATTGTTCGCGTACGGCTCGGCGTAGATCCGATATACCGGAAATTTCTCGAAGCAAGACTCTACGAACGCCGGGATCACTTCCGTCATTATGCCGTGTCCCCAAAATTCCTCACCCAGCCAAAAGCCGAGCTCGGCGACATGTCGATGGACGTCCTGGCCAATGCGAATACCGATGCCGCCAACAGCCGACTGACCGACGTCGATGCAAAAAATTGTCATGGGTTGCTCCGTTGTTGCGCGGCGCAAGAATTCACTTGCGTCGTCGATCGCATACGGATGCGGAAATAAATCGCGCAGCCCAAGCCAGACGCGGCGGTTGTTTGCGTGTTTCGCCAGCGACGCGGCATCATCAGGACGCCAGGCGCGAATCGTGCATCGCTCGAGAACGAGCTCCATTACTCAGTCTTTCTTAAATTTAATTCCGGCCTTTTGCACTTCGCGATAAGGCAAGAGCCAAATCAGTGATTCGTCGTGGAGATCGACCACCTGGATGCGGTTGCCCCACGGATCGCGAAAATCGCATCGAAACGGCGGCTCAAGCTTCAATTTGTACTTGCCGGTTAGTTTCTTGCGCACTTCGGCGAGCTGCTGCTCATCGCGCACCATGATTCCGAAATGGCGCATGTTCGCGGGTTGAAGTTTTTCCACCTCGAAAATCGCCAGGAATTGGTGTTCGCCGAGCTTGAAAAATGCGTCGCCCTCGCCGCTATCCAGTTTCTCGAGGTTGAAAACATCTTTGTAAAACGCGATTGCCTTTTTGATGTCGTCCACCTCAATCACAACATGATTACAGCCGTAAACTTGCACGCTCATACAGCTAGTTTACTTGAAAGATCGGACTCGCCACGTTTTTTGCGTCGCACAAGATCGAATGATCGTTCTCGGCTTGGCGATCACGCAAATTCTGAAAGGCGTTGGGGCATGTCGCAAGTCTGCAGCCGACATGGCTGCTAGCGCAGCTCTATCGCCAGCCGTGAATGACGCCACCGATGATCACGCCACCGACTGCGCCAATAATTAGAATTGGCGCGTAGGCCTTTGTAATCAGCGCCGCGGGCAAGCTCAACAGCAACGCAAAAAGCAGCCCAACTGACCAGCCGGGCCACGAGGGTAAAGTAACACAGCCGATCACGAGCCCGATGGCAAAGCGGTTAATGAAAGCCGCCAGCAGTGCCACATTTTTATCTGGAAATGACATCGGCAACATCATTGCCACTGAGACTGCACCGAAAATCAATCCTCCGACAAGACCTGAGGTTATGTTCGACATAGCGTGTCGATTTAATACAGGCCGTTCTTCGCCCTCAACCTTATTCTCGGCGCGGTGTTTGTGCCCGGCTTAGCTTTTTACTGACGACAATAGTCGCCGCGGTCAGGGAACTACGGTGAATGGCCGCATCATATCGTTGTCCTCATGCTCGAGGATGTGGTAGTAGTAGACGTAGGTGTGAGGCGCGGTCACGCCGGCCGGCAGATCGTACTTCGCGCGGATGGTCGCGAACTGTCCGGGGTTGGTTTTTACAGGGATTAGATTCTACTTTTTTCTGTGGCCGACCATTTCGCTTTGGAATGTGCGTCGATCGACTCGCGTGAGCCGCTTTTCCATCGATGGCGTGAGCAGCGAGATGTGGGGAATTTCGCAGAGATGTTCCGCGATGAACCAGATCGGTTTGTCCGTTGTCATCCAATTGAGATGATCGAACCGGGTGAGACTCACCGGACGTGAATACCGCCGTAGGGTACGTTCGCCGCGCAGATTAAAATAAATATTGAAATAGCTCATGGCCAGTTCGCGCAGGTTGCGATAAACCGGTTCGCGATAACGGCAGCCGGTAAAATTCGATTTCGCCACTGCGCCCCAATGTCCGCCGATTTTGAAAATTGCTATGACGTGGTCGGTATCTTGTTCGGCTTCCAGATCGAAAATCAATGGTGGAAATCCAATGACGCGGAGCGCGGCGGCGGCGAAAATTCCGCCCTCGAGGCAAGACGCAGTTCGATGGCGCAGAACTTTTTGCGGCGATCGCGCAGTGAAGCTGAGATTGTAAGGCAACCCATCGAGGAACCGCTGAATGCCGGCCGGGGTCTTCAGTGCCCGCAGCGTGCGCAATTCCGACGAGGTGAAACCGAAACTCGGCGCAACCCTTCTCGATTTTAATTTGGTGCGCGCAGCTGTTTTAAGCCGAGTGGTCATTTCGCGTGCTCAACGCGAGAGAGAAATAACACCGTTCGTCCCAAAGGCGAACTCGCTGTCTTGCTACTTTTGATCGGGAACGCGCTTGAAGGTTCCTTCGCCGCGCACATTGAGATTTTCCACGACAACCTGTGTCGCTTTGCCATCGGGGCCGATGGTAAAAGTGATGCCGCTTCTGCCAACAGCGTTTTCGTCTTCCGTCTCATAGGTGAACGTGTCGCGATCATAGTGTTTCATTGGGAAGGTCTTGTTTTTTGGGCCCTGCACAATTGCCAATCCGCTATCCTTGTCGATGATGGAGATGTCGCCAAAGTAGTCGTTCGTATAGTTTCCAAGGTAGGCGCTATTTTTCGATGCAGGCGAAGGCGATCCAGGCGGTTTGGAATAATCGAAGCCCAGCACCGTACCGATCGCCGCCGGATTAGAAAATCGTTGTTTAAAGAGGACCAGCCAGTCCTGGGTCGGCTTTCCGTACAACGCAATGTCCAAAAATATCGTCCCCAATGCTTCCCCTATGCCGATGGGATACGCATTGGTAAGAACGACAATGCCCAATTGCTCGCCTGGCACGAGATTCACGTGAGTCGCCGCGCCAAGTGCAAACGCGCCGGAATGACTTAAGCGCAAGCGACCCTCCTCATCATAGCTGACGTTCCACCCCAACCCGTAAAAACCCGGCAGCCCGGTGAAGGGACTGAAACCGGTCAGCATGTGCGGATGATGCGTTTCGGCCAGCGCCTTTTCGTCAACGATTTGTTTGCCGGCAAATTTCCCGTTCGCGAGTTGGAGACGCATCCATTTCGTCAAATCATTCACCGAAGAACTCACGCCGCCCGCGGGCGATTGCGCGTCCGGATCGCGTTTGAACTTTTGCGCCCATTTGCCGTCCACCCGCACGTGTCCCAACGCCTTGTTCGGGCGTGCAACAAAATCCGCGTAACGCGAACTCGTCGAAGCCATGCCGAGCGGCGTGTACAATTTTTGCTTGGACACATCTTCCCAGTCCAGCGCGTACGCTTTCGCCGCCGCCGCCGCGGCTTCGGTCAGGCCAAAATTCGTGTAGGCGTAATGCGAGCGAAAACTGCTCTCGGGATGTTGATAGCGAAGGCGATGTAAAATCTCCACACGCGAAAATCCAAATTCTTCGAGCAAGTCGCCTGCGTGTTCGGGCAAGCCGCTTCGATGCGCGTACATGTCGCGAATCGTGATTTCACGTGTTACCCAAGGATCGAACATCGCGAAGGTGGGATCGAGCATGCTGAGCTTCGAGTCCCAGGTGATTTTTCCTTCACCAACCAACTCGGCCACTACCGTCGAGCCAATGGATTTGGAAACCGACGCCAGTTGAAACACTGTGTCCGCATCCACAGGCGCCTTCGTATTCACATCGCGGACGCCGAATCCTTTCGCGTACACCACCTTGTCTTGAAACACGACCGCGATGGCTAGCCCCGGCAGCGCATTTTCTTGAATTTGCTTTTGCGCGAGTTTTTCGACTTCTCGAACAGCGTTGTCCACTTGCGCGGAAGTGACATGAGATTTTTCCGCTGCGGCCGCGGCAGATAGCTCTAGCACATTGAATAATGCTGTGCTGATCAAAACAATGCAGTGGATGATTCGCATAAAGTTTTAACTAATTAGATAATCCATTGTATGGCGACAGTTGCACTAAAGCGATGCGAGGACGCATCGCACTCCAAAAGCTTGCGCGAAACAGGGCGGGCGCTGAATTACATTTCGCACGAAGTGCTTTGGAGTGCGATGCGTCTTCGCATCGCTTTTGCTATCTCAATGTCATTACAGTATGTGCTCTTGGGTTAGGAGACTGTTGAAGCATTGAAATGGATGCGCAATCTACAACCCGATTGGATGTCTTGCGTCGAAACCGCGCGGGAGGCGCTCGGTGGTTTGCCAGCGCGGCGCCCAGCGATTGCTCGAGTTTTCCCACGGCGTGGTATCGAGCCGCAGACCGGCAATGACCGCAAAGGTGTGGCCCTCCCGGGTATAGACAGTTATCCATTTCCCGCGGCCGCGTTGACCGTAGATGCGGAATTCGGAGGAGCTCATCGGTGAAGCGATTAAACCCGCGGCACCGAGCACATAGGAAACAGTGCCAGAACAATCGTAACCGCGGTCATCAAACGACTTGTGACCGCCGCCGTACCGGTATGGCTTCGACCGAAGTTGATTTGCAGCCCAAATTGCTCGCCTTAACCGCGACCGGCGCTTTTTTCGGTGCTGCCGCTTGTCCTCGGTGAAGACGCGCGACTCCACCTGATACGATTGGCCCGGACACCGGAAAAGTGTCGGCAATTATCGATGGAACAGCCACGGCAACGGCAACAGTGCCCAGCAGAATTTTCAGACTAACCGGATAGATAAATGTCCTCCGGGACCGTGTCGTATGCCACAACCCCGCGGATGAAAAGAACAAAATTATGGGAATCTCATTTATGTTTTGAACTTTGGTCTTGACGAAACTGGCGAATTGTTTCCACACTCGGCGCCACGAATCGATCTGATCCAGGCAGAGGACGTTTTTCCAGGCAGCTTCTTCCGCCCCCTTGCAGATCCAAACCACGCAGTCAATCGCCTGGAAAAAGAAAGGTTTGTTAAATGAAAGCAATCGTTCTCTCTGCAAAAAGTCCCATTCACCGCCCCTCTTTACGACGGGGTTTCCTTCTCATCCTGCTCGTGCTTGTCTGTTTTGGGCTTGCACCGATGGCGCAAGCGGTAGGTCCCGACACGGACGGTAACATACCGGGCTCCAACAATGGCGAAGGCATTGGGGTCCTCGTCAGCCGCACCACTGGTGTCTGGAACACCGGCACTGGTTTCGAGGCGCTTAACCACCTCACCGCCGGCAACCAAAATACGGCGACGGGTCTTCGAGCCCTGAATAGCGATATCAATGGCGGCTACAACACCGCTACTGGCGTTTATTCGCTCTTTAGCAACACTAGCGGGTTTTTCAATAGTGCCACTGGCGCTTACGCGCTCGCGACCAACATTAGCGGGAATTACAACACAGCCAATGGTTATGGTGCGCTCTACCGCAACACCGCCGACGACAATACGGCCACTGGTTTTGGTGCGCTCCATAAAAACACCACCGGCATCGGCAACACGGCAGTTGGCGCTGCGGCGCTCCTCAATAACGTTGATGGCTTTCAGAACACAGTCGTGGGTGCAGGGGCAGGACCAAACTTGGTTACCGCCCTTGGCAACAGTAACACTTACGTGGGCCAATTCGTTGGTTCCACCATCCCCGAGGAAACCAATACGATCCGCATCGCCGACATCTCGATTGACGGGTTCGGGTCCGCAGAGTGCTTCATCGGTGGTATCTTCAATAACTTCCAGCCTGTTGGCGGCGCCGTTGTTGAAGTTACTCTAGACCTTACGAACGACCACCTTGGCTGGGATGTTGGCCCGAGCCAGGGTGGTAGCGCGCCTAGCGTACCTTCTCGTGGCGCACCGCAACCTGCCGCGCGCCCCCAGCGCCAAGCCATGCTGAATGACAAAGTTGAGAAGTTGCAAGTAGTGGTCCAGCTGCAACAGAAACAAATAGCGACTCTCACAGCCCAGCTCGGCGAGCAGGCCGCCCAAATCCAAAAAGTGAGTGCCCAGCTCGCCACAGCGAGTCCGTCCCGTGGCGGACTTGAAGCGAGCAAACCTGCGCCGCAAATCGTTCTCACCAATCAGTAAACGCAAGCCGGGTCCCTAGGGCTTAGTTGCTCAACTCTATTTTCATGACCGGGTGAATTTCCCAAGCAGCATAAATCGGGAAGATACTTTCTCCGGTTTGATTAATCTTTGGGCGCATGCCCGACGTCAAAGTACGCCTTTGACGATAACGGCGATTCGCGCTTGTGGCGAATTGTCTTGACCAGTGGGCCAGAATTTTCAACGCTCGGCCTAACAAGAAAACTAACCTCTGAAGCTTTGGCGGTAACATCTATATCGGCTCAGGCGTCTCCGGTCCTAGTGATGAAATCGCGTTCATCCGCATAGGCCAGCCCACGATCCTGGGTTTTCCGTATGACACCTTTATCCAAGGCATTCAGAACCGGGGCGTTTCTGCTGCCGCCAACCCCCATTTCGTGCTTGTTGATGACGATGGAAAGTTGGGGACGGTCGCCGTCGATGCCATTGGAATCAAGACCGGGTTACCTGGTCAGGGCGCCCAGCCCCAAGCCATGCTGAATGAATTCCGCAAAGACCACCTCAAAGTTGAGGAACAGGCCCGCAAGGTACAGGAACAGGAAGCGGAATTGAAGAACGATCTTCGAGCGACCGTTGCGCACCTCACCGCGCGTCTTGAAGAGCAGGCAGCGCAAATCCAGAAAGTGGGCGCCCGGCTTGAAGTGACTAAGGCAGCGCCGCAAACAGTCTCGAACAAATAATTCGTAACGCGATCGCAGAGGGTAGGGGCGGTTGGCGTCCCCGCGGCTCCATTCACGCGCTACGAGGCGGTGAACGCGATGCTACTCAATGAGTTTCTAAAAGAGCACCACAAGGTTGAAGAACAAGAACGCAGGATGAGCGAGCATAGCCGCAAGGCGCAGGAGCAAGAAGCGACCATCGCAGAGCTAAAGGCAAGTGTGGGGCAGCAACAGAAAGGGATAGATGTTCTCACCGCTCAGCTCAAAGAGCAGGCTGCGCAAATCCAGAAGGTAAGCGCACGGTTTGAAGTGAGTAACCCTGCGCCGCAAGCAGTTTCGCAACGATAATTAGAGCTAAAAGCCATCGCACAAATTAGAAGGCTTTCTCCGGACCGCAGACCTATCGCATAAATGGGAAAATTCTGCCTCAAAGCTCGCGAAAGCGTGAACTTTCATGATAAGCTTGTCGAATGACCCGCATTTTCGCGCTGCCGGTCACCGTGATCGCAACGGTTATGGCTACGCTGGCTGCGGATCAATCGCCAGGGAGCAAATCCGAAGAACCCGATTCGTTCGACATCGAGCCACCGGTGTTGAAGCAAAACCTCACGGATCAGCCATTGCCGACGACAGAGGCGCCGGATGGCGACGTTGCCCAATTGGAAAAACAATTGGATCGGGCAAAGAAAAACGCGTCCGGCGCGGAGCGCCTCTACAAAATCGGCGTTCTCGCGAAGGTGGAAGTCGAGCAACGCGCGTTGAAAGTTGCCCGGCTCGAGTCCGACTTTGCAAATGTGCAGCTCGCGCGGGCGAAAAACGACCTTGCCGCGCAGGAATCTCAACTCGCGGCCGGCGAAGGCACCAAAGCCGAGCTGGAAACTGCGAAAGCAGCCGTGGCGCAATTAACTGAAGCCGCGCAAATCGCTGCGCAAAAACGCGAGCGCGCGGAGCTCGACGCAGCGGAAGCAAATCTACGTCGGCAGCAAAAGCTCCTTCGTCTCGGCAGCGCACAAAAATCCGATGTGACTCGCGCTCAGGAAAAACTCGCCGAGCTCAAAGCACCGAAGAATTAGGCAAGTGGAGGTTTGCGATCCGGGTAGCGCACGCGTCTCGCGTGCTGGTTTTGGCGTCCCCGCCAAAACAATCTTTCATTATATTGCAGCGGCTCTATTGGCATCGCATTGTTTCGACGCTCCCTGAATGGGGTACTTTAGAAAAAGTTCGCGGCGGCGAGACACCGTCGCCAGCACGCGAGACGCGTGCGCTACCCGGAGTCGCGTCCGCGACCGCTAATCGGAGATGAGACTTTCAGTATCCTGCGGCTTGTCCGTCTTTGCGTGATTCGCTTGAGCCGACGTAAACGCGTTGACCGTCGTGCATCTCAACTTTGATGGCTTGGTAACCGCCGTAACCGCCGACGTCGATCCGCACATCGTGTCCGCGTTTCTTTAATTCGCGCACGCTTTCGTAGGGTATTCCGCTTTCGACTTCAACGTAGCCGCCTGATTCAGACAGCTTTTCGCCGGTCGGTTCGTTGTCGCCTTCGTGTTGCCAGCGCGAAGCATCTCCGGCTTCCTGCACGTTCAAACCGAAATCGATCTGGTTGGTGAGCACTTGGACGTGACCCTGTGGTTGCATGCCGCCGCCCATGACGCCAAATGCCTCCCACGGTTTGCCGTCTTTCATGACGAATCCAGGAATGATGGTGTGAAACGGACGTTTGCCCGGCGCGTAAACATTCACGTGATTGGAATCCATCGAGAAAAGTTCGCCGCGATCCTGAAACATGAACCCAAGCCCGGGCACGACGATGCCGCTGCCCATGCCACGATAGTTGCTTTGGATGAGACTGACCATGTTGCCTTCGTCATCGGCGGTGCAGAGATAAATTGTGTCGCCCTGATCCAGCGCTGGATTTCCCGCTTCGACCTTTTTGGCCGCGTGTTGCGGATCGATGAGCTTCCGGCGCTCGGCCGCGTACTGTTTCGAGGTCAACTGCGCGACAGGAATTTTCGCGAAAGCCGGGTCGGCATAAAACTTCGCGCGATCAGCCCAGACGAGTTTTTTCGCTTCGATCATCGTGTGCAATGTGTCTGGGGAATTGCGGCCCATCGCACGCAGGTCGAACCCCTCGAGAATGTTCAAGATTTGCAGCGCGGCGACGCCCTGACCGTTCGGCGGCAGCTCGAACACGTCGTAGCCGCGATAGTTGGTCGAGACCGGCTCGACCCACGTCGATGTATGCTTCTCGAAGTCGGTTTTCCGGAGAAAACCGCCATTGGCCCGCATGAAATTGTCGATCTTGTCCGCGATCTCGCCTTTGTAAAAAGGGTCGCGGCCTTTTTCGCCGATTAACTTGAGGGTTTTCGCGAGCGCCGGATTCTTGAAGATGTCGCCTTTCGCAGGGGTGCGGCCTTTGCCGTCGAGTGTGTACGTTTCGAGAAATGCGCCGGGAAGCCCTTTATAAATGCGCGGACCGAGGGACCAGTAATATGCGATCAGTTCGGTGACGGGGAAGCCTTCCTCGGCGCAGCGAATCGCCGGGGCGAGATCATCGCTCAATTTCAGTTTGCCGAATTTCTTGTGCAGCTCTGCCCAGGCGTCCACCGTTCCCGGCACACTGATCGGCAGCATGCCTATCGGAGGAATGGTCTCGCGGTGCAGCTTCACTAGTTCCGCCTTCATCTGCTCGTAACTCAAACCCAGCGGCGAACGCCCGCTTCCGTTGATCCCGTAAAGTCTGTTCTCTTTCGCGCTGTAAACGATTGCGAACAGGTCGCCGCCGATGCCATTCGAGACTGGCTCCATCAAGCCGAGCGTGGCGTTCGCGGCGATCGCCGCATCTACAGCGCTGCCGCCGCGCTTCAAAATGTCGAAGCCGATCTGCGTCGCGGCCGGCACGCTCGTGCAAACCATTCCATGTCGCGCCAGCACTTCCGACCGCGTCGCGAAACTCTTTCCGGTGATGCGGTCGATTTGGGCATCGAGTACGTGTGCGGCAAGGAGAAGCCCTAAAGTCGAGACCCATCGAATGAGTTTCCTCATTTGCTCAGCTTAATTTGATGTCAACGAAATGAAAGACGTTCTAGAGGCGTTTACCTATCGGCCGCCTCGGCTCTTGGCAGAGCGTGCACCATAGAGTAAATAAGACGCTTGAATCTTGTCTCGCAATTATATCTGATTGCTCAGCTTCGATGAAAATGCCATCCGAAACAAAAAAAGCGCTGAGCGTAATTTTCATTTACATGGCGCTGCTTTTCTTTCTGATCGGCATGGCGGCCCAGCTCAAGAGCGATTTTCATTCGCGGGCGGAAATTTCCACGGCGGGTTTCACCGTCGCGGCAGTCTTAGTCGCATTGGGCGTGATCTCGTTCCTGTTTTCCTTGTCGAAAAAACAGGGCTGAGGCAAGCACGGGAATCACCGCGGCGGGCGACGCGCCTGCCGACTTCGCGGGGGGCACCTTTCTGCCACTATCTGGATGTCGTTTCTATTCTGTAAAGGCAGCGGTGTCGGCTGCACAAGTCCCACGCATTTGTTTGCAAAAAAAAGCGGCGGCGACCCTTCCTGATCGCCGCCGTCCCTACCGCTCTGAACAATCGAAGTTATTCCTGTATTGCGTCGTGAAGCTCTTTGTGGGCGTTCATCATGTCTTGATGGGCCTTCTGAATGTCATCGAGCTTCTTCTGCTGATCAGGTGTGAGCAGCGGCCGAATCTGCGACACCGTGCTGTCCATTACAGTTTTCATTTTCTGCATCGCCTCCTGATGAATGGCGGCGATTTGCGGCTTGGCCCCATCGATAATTGGCTGAACCTTGGTCTGTTGGTCGGACGTCAGGTTCAACTTCTCGGTTATTCTCTGGAGGCCAAAGCCATGTCCATGCCAGCAGCCACCGCCGCCAGGACCAGGTTGTGCTTGCACTACCACAAAGCCGCCAAGCGCGATCGCACCGGCGGCCACAAGTGTTAATACGTTTCGTTTCATAGTTTATGTTTCAGTTTGCTGTTTTGCTGCGCGCTTTTTGCGCTTCTGTAGCTAATGACCGACCATCAATCTGGCCGGTTACAATTTTTCCAGCTGCCAGGGAAAAGCGATTTCGCGTTGCCGCCGCACCCGCTTTGGTGCGCAGGAGACTAAATCGTCCCGTCGGCTGGGAAACCGCCGCTCCTTGTGGCAAAATTGTAACCGCAACGCGCTCCTGCCGGTCATTGCTAATGGTGTGGATGCGCTTTCGACTACATGGATGATTCTGATGCAAGCGCGCTGGTTGACGCTGCGCTCCAGCATGATGATGAGGCGGCTCGCGCATTGGTTCGGCGGCTATATCCGCTCGTGGTCAAAGTGGTCCGCGCGCACCGTCCGCGCCGAACGGCGGAGGAGGATCTTTGCCAAATGATTTTCATGAAGGTTTTTCAAAAATTGTCTCAATTTTCCGGCAAGGTGCCGCTGGAACACTGGGTCTCGCGCATTGCGGTCAACACCTGCCTCAATCAAATCGAGTCGGAGAGAGTGCGGCCTGAACTTCGTCACGCCGATTTGAGCGAGGAGGAGCAAGCCGTAGTGGAGAATCTCGCAACCTCCTCCGACGAGCTCGCTCCGGACCAGCGCTTTGCTTCACGTCAATTGGTCGAACATCTTCTTGCGGCGCTCAAACCGGTCGAGCGGCTGGCGATCGATTTGCTATATTTGCAAGGGCGTTCCGTTGAAGAGATTCGTAAAATCACCGGCTGGAGCGCGGCGCTCATTAAAGTGCGGGCGTTTCGAGCGCGACAAAAAATGAAAGGTCAGTTAGCCAAAATTTCGGCAAGAGAGAAGTTATGAAAGATCACGAAATCGATCGGTTGCTGCGATCGGCCGCGCAGGCGCCCGAAGAGGTTCCGGTCGCGATGCCGTTTGGATTCGATACGCGAGTGGTCGCGCTCTGGCGCGCAAGTGCGCAGACGCCCAACGGCTTGACGCCTCTGCTTCGCCGGATCGCCTTGCTCTCGGCGGCTATAATCGTTGTATCGACGATTGCGGCGGTCCGCGAAGCCAGCCAAAGCCGGAAAATCGGAGAATCCCTCACAAATGAATTCGCCATCGCAGATTCGGCGATTCAGGATGAATTTTCACCATGAACCGCGCATTGCAGTGGAAATTAATTGCCGGCTTCATACTCGTCTTCATCGCTGGTGGAATGACGGGTGCTTTTCTTGGTGGGGTACATGCGCGTCATCTTTTCTTTGAGTTTCATCAGCCCGGTCTGATGGCTATAAGAATGCGAGACCGGCTCCGCACGGAGCTGCATTTGACGCCAGAACAGGTCGCCAAAATATCGCCAATAATCGATAAAACGGCCGCGCAACTCCAGCAAGTGCGGCGTGATACTGGCCGGCGTGTCCACGAGATCATGACCGAGGCGCACCAGCAAATGGCTGCAAACCTCACGGACGAACAGCGCCAAAAATTGAAACAAATTGAAGAGCGACATCGCCGCTCGCATCACGGTCACTGGCCACACGAATTTACGCCGGAACCGTCACTAACTCCGTAGAAATCATCTCATAAACACGGAGAAGCAAATTGCCCGCGAAACTTGACTGCTTTAAGCAGTCAAGTTCCCACTCGCTTTCGAGGGAAGAAGGTTAACTCGAGTGGTGTCTCGACCTCAACTGAATCGAGGCGCTCCGGGGAAAGACGGCGATGCAGCGCCGCTACAACGCTTCAGCGCGACGGTGCGGGCCATGACCTACAAATGCAGCCCATTTTTAAAAAAGATTCGTTCGCGTTCGACGTTTGCGCCCCGGCTCAGGAAGAAATCGCGCAGTTCGGGCGTGTAATAGTCCCCATCGAAAAGGGGGTTGAGACCAAAAAAAACTTTGCCGCCCGGGACGAGGTGCCGCTCCAGGTCGCGCAGGAAAAAATCCCACTCCGCTGATCCCCAGCGTCGTTTCGACGGGTGGTAGAGATTAAAATTGACCGAGAACGCAGTGATCCAGTCGAACTCGTGACCGAAATCGGGCAACGGCTCGAACGCGCTAATCTTCCAAAGCACACGTGGAACACCGAAAAGCGCGAGCAATTCGGTAAACAGAGCGATGTGCCCGACGTCGAGACCGAGTACAGAATGGCCAAGTTTTTTTAGGATGAATAAGAAAAATCCGCCGCCGCAACCGAGATCGAGCACGCGTTTAGGCATTGAGCGATGGAGTTTCAAATCTTGCACGCGTTCCCGATTCAATCGCAACCATGGCTCGACATTCGCGTACTTGGCATAGCCCGCTTGCGAATTCGCATAACGCTGCTGGATTTCGCGCAGACGTTCTTGATCGATGCTGGCCAGCAAGGGCCGAAGCGGGACGCGAAAAATGGAGCGTTGCGCTCTGCGCCAGCCACGTTGGTAAGTCAGTGGCTCGGTAAATTTGAGGAGTTTATGGGACAGTTTCATTTCGTGTCCTGCAACACAGATTCCATGATTTCCCGTAGAAGTCGCGGCCCGCGATAAACGAAGCCAGTGTAAACCTGAAGGAGTTGCGCGCCCGCATCAAATTTTTTGCGAGCGGATTCCGCGTCCGAAATTCCACCGGAAGCGATGACTGGAATTGTCGATCTTGCAGCGATGCTGCGTACCAGTGCGGTCGATTTTTCCTGCAACGGCGCCCCGCTCAAACCGCCCTCCTGATTAAGGGTCGGCGGAATTGATGAATGATCGAGCGTTGTGTTAGTCGCGATAATTCCCGCAACGTTATTTTGTTCACAGGTCGCGATGATCTCTTCCAGCTCGGTGGCCAACAGGTCCGGAGAGATTTTGACCAGCAGCGGTTTGGCGCTTGGGTTCTCATCGCGAATCGCCCGAAGCAACTGGGAAAGCGCCGCCGGTCGCTGGAGCTCACGTAACCCAGGAGTATTTGGCGAGCTGACATTCAACGCGACGTAATCGGCAAACTCACGAAGCAATCGGAAGGAGTATAGGTAATCATCTGTTGCTCCTTCCAGCGGCGTGACCTTCGATTTCCCAATATTGATCCCGACCCGGCAGTTGCCGGGCCATCGTCCACCGTCGCGCAGCTTGCGCAGTCGTTCCGCGATGATCTCGGCGCCGTCGTTGTTAAAACCGAGACTGTTGATGAGCGCCTGTTGCTCGGGAAAACGGAAGATGCGCGGCTTTGGGTTTCCCGGCTGCGCTTTGGCGGTCACCGTGCCGATTTCGATGAACCCGAAACCCAGCGCTGCCCATGCAGGCAGGGCGACACCGTTCTTGTCCAATCCAGCCGCGAGTCCGATTGGATTCGGAAAGTTTACCCCAAAAACTGTTTTTGGTTTCGATGGCGGCTGAAAACAATTCAGCGGGCGCAGGGCAATATCGACATGGGACGCGCCACGCAAAAGCGCGATCGCAAGATGATGTGCGGCCTCGGGATCGAGCGAAAACAGGAGCGGCCTGCCGAATCGCTCGTAAGCATTCTTCATTTGCCGGTCTTGATTGGAACATAGCCATCCTGGCTGTGTGGCGAGCCACGCTTCCAGTATGGCTCTGCGCAGGCTGGAAGCCCATGCGCCGGGACAGGCAGGATGCCTATCTTCCGCGATGCTTTCATTTGCCGATGCAAAATTGTCCGAAGACCGAATCGAGAATTTGTTCGACGTCGACCGCGCCAATTACCTCTCCAACCGCTCGCAATGCCTCGTTAAGATCGACCGCAACATATTCCGGCGACAACCTCTGGCCCAGTGCTGCTCCCGCGCGATCGCACGATTCCAACGCGCGGCGCAGGCAATTGCGATGCCGGGCATTAATCGCGACTGTGCTCTCCGGCCTCAGATTTTGTTTGGTTATGCGCGCCAGAATTTCCTTTTGCAGTTCTGGCAGGGCTTCTCCCGTCATGCACGAAACCCGCAAAGCACGAAAATTTTTCCAGTCACTGTCTTCAGGCAGATCGCTTTTGTTCAAAACTACAATTTCATTGGAGTCGCCCAGCCGTTCATCGAAATGCGAAGGCTTGGGCGCGTTGCGATCTGCAATGTGCAGACGCAAGTCAGCCAGTTGCAGCGATCTTTCGGTGCGCACAATTCCTTCACGCTCGAGTTCGGTTGCGGAAGCTCGCAGGCCGGCAGTATCAAGTAAACGGATTGGCAGACCATCCAGATTGGCCGTCTCTTCGATGGTATCGCGCGTGGTGCCGTGCGTCTCGCTCACGATCACTCGGTCATAGCCGAGAAGCCGATTGAGTAAACTCGATTTGCCAGCATTCGTCGCTCCGTAAATCACCACCCGCACGCCTTCGCGCAAAATGCGCCCTTGATCAGCAGTGGCGAGCAGCGCGGCGATTTCCTCGCGAACAGAACCGAGTCGCGCGCACAACGTTTCTCCTTTATCGGGTGAAATCCCTTCCTCCGGAAAATCGATCGATGCGTCGATGTGCGCGAGCAGTGAAACAAATTCATCGCGAATTTTCCTGATCTTCTCGCCGAGCCCGCCTTCGAGCTGCTCGGTGGCGGAACGAAGCGACAGATCGGTTTTGGCGCGGATCAGATCGATCACCGCCTCAGCCTGTGTCAGGTCCATTTTCCCGTTGAGAAATGCGCGCTCGGTAAATTCACCCGGCCGGGCCGCGCGCGCGCCGGCGCGCAAACACACTTCAAGAACCTTCGCCGTCACCAGTGTTCCGCCGTGGCAACTGATCTCGGCCAAATCTTCGCCGGTGTAACTGGCCGGCGCGCGATGGATCGAGAGCATCACCTGGTCGGTCAACCGGCCTTCGCCATCGACGATCTCGCCGAAATGCTGAACATGCGATCCGAATCGCGACGGATTTTCTTTGCCGCGAAAAATCTTCTCGGCAACCTCGATCGCGTTCACGCCCGAAATGCGGACAAGCGCGATTGCGCCTTCACCGGCGGGTGTTGAGATGGCGGCGATTGTGTCAGCGACAGTCATAGAGGTTCGCTGCAATCCAGGTGAGCCCGAGATTTAGGGGCAGAGACATCTTGTCTGCGGGGCAGGCTGCAAGCCTGTGCTACTTGAGAACATCTTTCAACGCGGCGATGCATTTCTTGTTTTGCTCCATTGTGCCCACCGAAATGCGGACCCACTCAGGTAAATTGTAGCCCTTAAGCGGTCGCACGATGACTTTCCGCGCCAGCAGCCTTTCGAAGACCGCGGAACCGTCGCCGACATTTACCATCACGAAATTCGCGACGCCGGGCACAAACCGGACCTTCATCTCGCCAAATTGTTCCTGGAGATAACTGCGGCCTTCATCGACGACACGTTTCGTCTCGCGCTCATGCGCATCATCGTTCAGGGCCGCGAGCGCGCCAGCGTGGGCGATACTGTTCACATTAAATGGTTGTCTGGTCTTCTGAAGCACTTCGATCAAGTCGGCCCGCGCGACGCCGTAGCCGATGCGCAGACCGGCGAGTCCGTGAATTTTGGAAAAGGTGCGCAGGACGACGATGTTCCTGCCTTCGCGAACAAATCGCAGCGTGTCTGGCGGATTATCGAGAAACTCAAAATAGGCTTCATCGAAAACGACTATAATATTTTCCGGAACACGCGACATGAAACGGTCAATCTTGCGCTGCGAAATCAAGGTGCCGGTTGGATTGTTGGGATTGGGGACAAAAATAAGCCGGGTTTTCGGCGTTATTGCGTCCAGCATTGCATCGAGGTTCTGCTGAAAATCCGGGCTCGGCGTTTCAATTGTCTGCGCGCCGAAAGAGGTCGCGATCAATTTGTACACGATAAAGGCATACTCAGAGGTGATCACGTCATCGTGGAGATTGAGAAACGCGTGGCCGAGAAATTCGATCACTTCGTTCGAGCCATTGCCCGAAATAATATTCTTCGGAGCGAGACTGAGTCTGGCCGCAATTGCTTTGCACAAGTAAAATCCGCCGCCATCCGGATATAGGTGCGCGTTCTCCGCTGCAGAGCGCGTCGCTTGAATTGCCTTTGGGGAGGGGCCAAGCGGATTCTCGTTTGAGGCCAGCTTGGTGATGGCGCCTGGATCGACATCGAGTTCGCGCGCCGTTTCCTCGATCGGTTTTCCCGGTTGGTAAACAGCAAGGTCGCGCAATTGTGGGTTTGCCAGTTCCCAAATTGAAGTCATGCGCGAGAGATTAACTGCAGTGGGACAAGTTTCCAACTTGCCGTACCGACGCTGGCTCGCCGCGGCGAGCGCCACAACAAAAAGCTGTGCAGGCCGCGCAGTTTGTCGCAATGTTTGCATGGCGAACATTTGGCGGATTGCAAAGACGATTTTAGGTTTACCCGTGGACGACGAAATCATCTACCTCGATAATAACGCCACGACGCAGCTCGACCCCGCAGTGATCGAGGAGATGCTGCCGTTTTTGACGAAGTATTACGGCAACCCTTCCAGCGGTTACGCGTTTGCCGCCAAAGCTCGAAAAGCCGTCGATCTTGCGCGGGAGCGGCTGGCGGCGTTGTTGGGATGTGAACCCTCGGAAATTGTTTTTACCAGCGGCGGGACAGAATCGAACAATACGGTAATCAACTCCGCGCTGCAGTTCGACCCGCGCGGCAAACATGTCGTCACGAGCGCCGTCGAACACAGCGCAGTGCTGCGCCCCTGCCAGGACCTCGCGAAACGCGGGTGCGAGGTGACATTTCTGGGCGTGGATCGACATGGCAACGTCGATCTTGCCGAACTGGAGGCAACGATTCGCCCGGAAACGGCATTCGTTTCGATGATGTGGGCAAATAACGAAACCGGCGTGTTATTTCCGGTTGAGAAAATCGCTGAGATATGTCGCGAGAAAGGCGTTCTGTTTCACACTGACGCGGTGCAAGCGACCGGAAAAATCCCGGTTCGCATGCACGATACGGCGATCAATTTCCTTTCCCTCTCGGCGCACAAATTTTATGGGCCAAAAGGCGTCGGCGCGCTTTATGTCAATCGGCGAACGCGCTTTCACCCCTTGATTGCTGGCGGAGGTCAGGAAGACGGGCGCCGGGGCGGAACAGAAAACGTTGCGGCGATTGCCGGCTTGGGGAAAGCCGCCGAGCGCGCTGTCGAATATCTCTCAGAGGAAAAAGCGCCCGTTCGTTCCATGCGCGACCGTTTTGAAAAAGCGATCCTGGAAACGGTGAGTGGAGCATCGGTTAACGGCGCCGGTGCCGCCCGCGTCCCAAACACATCGAGTTTCTCATTTGAAGGAATCGAGTCTCCAGCAGCGCTTCTTTTATTGGATCGATATCGCATTTGTTGCTCGGCCGGGTCAGCCTGCCGCACGGGTTCGCAGGAAGCTTCGCACGTGCTGCGTGCGATGAACTCGGACGCGAATGGTGCGCGGCGCAGTTTGCGCTTTTCTTTCGGTCGCTTCAACACCGACGCGCAGATCGATCGCGTCGTTGAAGTCGTTCCGAAAGTTATCGAAAAGCTGCGTCAGATGGCGACGCCTGCTCGCGCGAGTGTCGTTTCATCCTGTAGCCAGAGCGCTGTGAGCCGCTTCGTCACGCGATTTCTTTCCTTTGGTGTTTAAAGAAAAGCTGACCGCGGATTCCGCTGATGACGCAGATTTACAACTAGGGAATCAGATTCCCTATTCGCTCCGCGTTATTTGAGTTTTAATCTCGCCAGGCTGACGAGATGCGTTTAAAACTCGACGCGGCGGTCATTAAAAATAAATCTGGATTGGGGATAAGGGCAGGAAGCTTTTCTCCCGAAGCTTTCTTCCCCTTTTCAGACGTCCCGCCTGAGGCGGGCAGGGTCAACCCGCCCGGGGAAAAACCAAAATCTGATCCTCATTGCCTGCATCGGATTTTTGTCAAAAGCGCAAGGGGTGGGTCCCGACACGGACGGTTCCTTACCCGGCTCTAACAATGGCGAAGGTATTGGGGTGCTCGTCAGCCGCACCACTGGTGTCTGGAACACCGGCACTGGTTTCGAGGCGCTTAACCACCTCACTGCCGGCAACCAAAATACGGCGACGGGTCTTCGCGCCCTGACTAACGATATCAACGGCGGCTTCAACACCGCCACTGGCGTTTTATCACTCTTTAGCAACACCAGCGGGTTTTTCAATAGTGCCACAGGCGCTTATTCGCTCGCTAACAACATTAGCGGCAGCAACAACACAGCCAATGGTTACGCTGCGCTCTATCGCAACACCGCCAACGGCAGCACGGCCACTGGTTTTGCGGCGCTCTACCACAACACGACCGGCACCGAGAACACGGCTAATGGCGCTAATACGCTCTTTAACAACACACCGGCTTCGTCAACACGGCCGTTGGAGCGGCCGGCCTTTTAAACAACACGGAAGGCAGCGGCAACACGGCCATCGGTTTTGATGCGCTCTTTAGCAATCCTGATTTGGTGGTGCGCGACGGGAGGGCAAAGTCAACACCGTGCGCTACGAAGCGGTAAACGCGATGCTGCTAAGCGAGTTCCTGAAAGAGCACCGCAAAGTGGAGGAATTAGCATCGACGGTTGCAAAGCAGCAAGTGACAATCGCGCAGCAGCGAAGGGACTTCCAAGCAAAGATTGGCAAACTTGAAGCAACGATCACTGCGCAGCTCAAAGAGGAGGCAGAGCAAATCCAGAAGGTGAGCGCGGCCCAGATTGAAGCGAACCGATCTGCGCCGCAAGTAGTCTTGAACAATCCCTAAAAGTCCCCGCATCATAGCTTGCGTGTTGCCGGGGTCAGCGGCCCCGGCTACAGCTCCAATCGGATCGACAATTTCCTTGCAGGGCAATATGGTGCGCGAAGGTTCTTCTTATGGAGCAGACGCCACGAGATCCTGCCGCTTCGCGCTACGAGCACGCCGCCCAGGGCTTGCGTCGAAGCGATCTCGATCCCGATCCGATCAAACAATTTGCAAACTGGTTCACGGCCGCGATCGAGGCCGGGATTCGGGATGTCAACGCGATGAGCCTGGCCACCGCCGGTCACGACGGCAAATCATCAGTGCGGATTGTTTTGTTGAAAGGTTTCGACCAGGATGGTTTCGTCTTTTTTACCAACTACGAAAGCGAAAAAGGAAAACAGCTCGAAGCCAATCCCTATGCGGCGCTGGCGTTTTACTGGATCGAACTGGATCGGCAAGTTCGCATTAGCGGGAAAGCGGAAAAGACTTCGCGCGAGGAATCGCAAACTTACTTTCATTCGCGCCCGCTCGGCAGCCAACTGAGCGCGTGGGCCTCGCGTCAAAGTGAGGTGCTCGATGGACGCCGCGTATTGGACGCGCGCATGGCAGAGATGACAGAACGTTTCGGCGGTAAACCCATTCCGTTGCCGCCACATTGGGGCGGATATCGACTGAAACCCGAGGTGATGGAATTCTGGCAGGGACGCCCGAATCGTTTGCATGATCGTTTTCGTTACCGGCTACAGGCTGACGGCGCATGGTTGATTGAACGCCTCGCGCCGTGAATGCGCACCAATCCCAGCTCGCGATGGTGGATCGAGCAGTCCCTTGCCCGATGCTACAGTGGGGGCGAAGCCGCATTTATTTTAGCATCGCCCGGCAGAGCGGCCGATCCACCTTGCGACGATAATACCGTGAACATCGACATCGTCCGCGGCGATATTACGACCCTCCATGTTGATGCCATCGTCAATGCCGCGAACACGACCCTTCTCGGCGGCGGTGGAGTCGATGGCGCGATTCATCGCGCCGCTGGACCCGAATTGCTCGCAGAATGTCGAGCACTCGGCGGGTGTCAGCCCGGCGAAGCGAAGATCACTCGCGGATATAAACTACCAGCGCGTTATGTCATTCACACAGTCGGCCCGTTTTGGACCGGCGGTAAGCGCGGCGAGCCGCAGATTTTGACGAATTGCTATCGCAATTCATTGCTGCTCGCCGTTGAAAACCGAATTAAGACGATTGCCTTCCCGGCGATCAGTTGCGGCGCCTATGGTTATCCGATTCGGGAAGCAACGCGGATTGCCGTTGAAACAACCCGCGAATTCCTCGCGGCCGACGACAAAATCGACAAAGCGATTTTCGTCGTCGCAAGTGATGAAATCCTCCGCGCTTATCAGCGGCTTCTGTAACGGCGCTCTGCCTGCCACGTCGTAGCTTTGCGAAGACGGATGAGCGCCGCATATTTTCTCGGCCAACGGTCGTAGACCGCCGCTAGAGCCAATTAAATTCCGCTGCGGATCCCGCGATCGGGATCACGCGGCCCTATATCATGGCTGATCTTGGCCCAGGCCGCGTGCACGGCGTGCCGAGCATGGTCCCAGGGAAGCGCCGATTCGGCTTTATTTCGCTCGTAGTTGAGCGCCAGATCGCTTTCGATTTCTTCGTACGCCTTCCCTGGATATTTGTGAAACCCTTGGTAACCGGTGCGATACGCCGGCGCGTAATGTGCGTAAGTATAGCCCGCTTTCACGAAGGGCTGCTTTTCGTGGTGTTCCCGCCAGTATTTTTCTTCTTCAGTTGTTGGATTCATAGCTTCTGCCACTCCATGTGCACCATACGCCGCAGCGACGCCGCCGACCACTGTCCCAACTGCGGCGCCTATTGGTCCGCCGATCGCCGCGCCGAGGGCGGCACCAGTTATAGCTCCGCCGGCTGCTCCCACACCGGTGCCAACTGGGTGCGCGCCCGGTTCGCCCGTGATCGGGTCGGTATTTTTCCTCGGTTTTTCCCTCATTCCGTCGGTTGCCCCCTGCAGTATCGCATTACACTGATTCGCGAATTGGCGCGCCAGCGGACGTGAAAGCGTAGCAATTTGAGAGACGCAACTAAACCGCCATTTACGATTCATTTGTATGATTAATCCGAACGAAAATGATCTTACGAGGGACGAACCGCTTCCGACGCAACTCCAGTCGGGCGAAGAAGAAATTGGCTCGAGTGGGCGTGAGCAGTTTCGTCGAGCAACAAAGAAAATTTCCACGACGATGAGCCATACGTGGGATGAGACGAAGGAGAAAGCGGGCCGGGCTCGGGAACGCACGGAGTATTTCGTGCGCGAAAATCCCGTGCCGACCATTCTCGGCGCACTGGGCCTGGGAATCGCGATTGGGTTGGCGATTCGCTACGCCTCGACTAGCGAGCAAAAGACAGAAATTGAGATGAAGTCGCCGCTGGCAAATCTGAACTGGAGTCTTCTTTCGCTGCCTTTTCTCTGGCCGTTGTTCAAATCAGCCAGAGAAAAATATGAAAGCTCGACCGAAGCGATGAAAGATGGCGTGAAGCGACTGAAAAAAATCGACGTCGACCGCTACGCAAAGCCGATCCGCAAGCGTTGGAAGGCGTGGACGCGGTAAGCGTCTCTCGCATTTGAGCGAACAACTACGCGGCTTCGCAGCCTAGGTGGATCGAGCAGTCCCTTGCTCGATGCTAATCCACGCGGCGAAGCCGTATTTAATTTAGCATCGCCCGACGGAGCGGCTGATCCACCCCCAGTTGAATGCGCGCCCATCCTCGCGGAAGATGTAGATCTTCGCATGGCGAATTCCAATGCATCCGAGCAACCGGCCTGGCAGCGCAATCGGGTCTTCGAATTTTTTGCGTCGCTCAAGCTCGCGGTCGTTTTGCTCGCGGTGCTGATCATCGCCGCAATCGCCGGCACGATTTACGAATCGAGTTTCGACGCAAAGGTAGCGCGCGCCTACGTTTACGGTGCGCCCTGGTTCAATCTCTGGCTGGTGTTGCTCGCCGCTAATCTGACCGCATCCGCGCTCTCACGCTGGCCGTGGCGCAAACATCACACGGCATTTCTCATCACGCATCTCGGCATCATAACGTTGCTGACCGGCTCGCTCATCGGCCGAATTTCGGGGATCGAAGGAAGCATCACGCTTTTCAAAGGCGAGGCCCCCACCAATCGCTTGGTGGTCGATGAACATCAGCTTCGCGTGCATGACGTTGATGGAATCATCAAAGGATTTCCCGCGGAATTTTTGCATCATCCGCCGACGCCGCAGCGTCCGCGCTATCTTGGCACCCTCGCGTCTGGCGCGCGTTTGCAGATCGTAGATTACGCGCCGGCGATTGAAGGAAAACTGAATCCGAAACCAGTTGCTGATGGCGGCGTCCCTGCGCTGCATTTCACAATTTCGACCGCCATGATGAACCAACATCTCGAAAGCTGGCTGCTGGTTGACGACCCGCAGCATGGAAGTTTCTCGATGGGACTCGCTAACATCGAGCTCAAACGCGGAATCGTACCATCGGCGTCTTCGAGCACCCGTCTTCGCGAGTCTACGGCCGGGCAAGCGAGCAGAAGTGAAGCGATCGAGCTTGAGGAATCGATTTTCGCGTTCACCAAAGCTCCGGGTGAACAAATCGGCCGCGTCGCCAAAGGTGCAAGCACAGGCGCGAAAGTCCGGCTCGATCAACCGCAGAACGGAAACAAAGGACGAGTCGTAATTTCGCTAGGCGACAAAGAAGCCAGCTTTGATGTGGCGGAAAATCTCGGACGCGAGGTCGGGATCGAGGGAACGGAACTCAAACTCAAGATCGATAATTACTGGCCTGATTTCCGGATTCAGGGTGGTAGACCGAGTTCGCTGGGCGACCAGCCGAACAATCCCGTGGTGCTCATTACGATTCGCGGCAAAGCTGCGCCCGCTGCGGAGACGGCTTCGAATCCACATGGTGCTGGCACGGAATTCAACACGACTGGAGGCCCGCCCGCAATGCCATCCGCTGGCATGGAAGCGCCAAATCATCTCACGCTTTTCATCGCGAACGATGGCGCGATTACTTACGAACTTGTTTCGCGAAAGAATGGCAAATCATCTGGCAACCTCGACATGAACAAAACGCTCCCGACCGGTTGGGCGGATTGGCAGTTGAAGATCGACAAGCTGATGCCGCACGCAGAGCAATGGGTCGATTTCACTCCGATGAAGGCGGAAAAGACTTCGCTGGCCGCAGATTTGCCGGATGGCGTTCGGGTTCGTCTCGAACAAAACAGCGCAAAGTTTGAGCAATGGGTGCCGGCCGGCTGGCAAATCACAGTCCCAACTTCGCCTAACCAAACGATGATCGCTTATGGCTGGAAAGTTATTGGGTTACCGGTTGGGCTCGAGCTGCTCGATTTCGAGGTGAAACGCAATGAAGGGAGCGACAGTCCTGCCGGCTTTAAAAGTACGCTGCGCGTCGTCACTGCT
>WNGQ01000323.1_pt1 | contig 58696 bp, 55 predicted proteins | sample 5407661 | NCBI WGS metagenome assembly WNGQ01 (sample SAMN13153382, study PRJNA577476) | soil metagenome | isolation source: 60 cm soil or saprolite under Garry oak tree replicate 2 | place: USA:California | collected 2016-06-15 | reverse complement strand
GTGCCGGTAACAAAGACGAAACAGCGCTCGATGCCGAACCATTCGGTGTGATCGTCCCTACGTCATAAACAAACTCGCCGGATTCATCAAAAGCGCGGCGCACGGCTTCCCGGCCCTGTGAAGGCACCATGCTTTCCCAATAAGCCCAGCCCGCGGTATCAGGACCGCGCAACAAATAAGTCTCGTAAAGATCGTAAACGTAGTCATGATTAGAGCGGTTTCGCGCGGCATAATCGGATGATTCGAATAAAGTCTTGCCCAGTTCCCGCGCGGCGATCACTATTGAACCGTTTCCGTGCGCATAAGCGACCCGCAGGATGTCGTCCCAGTAACCCAATTCATTCGGATTACTGGTATATGGTTGCCGGCCCAGCGCGTACTGAAACAACGTCTGCACGTACTGGTCGTCGCCGATTGGTGGAGGCGGAGAAATGACAAGCTTTACTTGAGTGTGTGGCTGAACTTGCTTAAGCGACGAGAACCATCCTTTACCATTGAGACAGTGGCACGGCTCTTCGATGTGGCCAAATTGCCAGGGTGCCCGGTATTAAGCGCCCCTAGAAGTGTAGTTCCGGGGTCGCCTACCTTCTTCCCATTGCGCGGCTCCAGGGGATTGCGTCGCGAGCGATCCGTCGAAGGCAAAGGCAACTGCGCTTGTGGAGGAGTGTGAGGGCGGAGGCGCAGTTCATCGAGATTCGGCAAGTTTGCTTCCGGCGGACCTAATACACCTGCAGGAGCAGCGATCCTGCTACCTGTTCCATTCGGTGGATTGCTCTGCGCAAGCACCCTCGAGCTATTTCCAAAACGGATTGGGGTGATTATTAGAAAAGAGACAATGAGAGTAATTAAAACAAACAGACTCGTCCACCTTGATAACCGTAACGGGAAACGGCGAGACGATCTCATGAGGAAGACTCCTTTTTTGGAAAACCAATCGCTTAGGGGAAGGCGATTACACTTAGGTCAACTAATTGCGCTAGCTGGGCCGGCGAGTTGTCTTGAGGCGACTCGAGAAGGGTTAGCCCTTAACACGCACTCCAAAGACCTTTTTCGGATGCGCCAAACATACGCCCCGATAGTGAGGCTGTCAATGAGTTTTGACTCCGCTCGATGACAACGGTTGCTTCCCTGGTAAACCAGTTTAGAAAGTCACCCAAAAAAGAAGAGCCGCAGATCGCTCTGCGGCTCCAAACTGCTTTTCACTGTGTCAGAACGTGACTACGTTCCCGTTTCCCAACTCGATAAGTACTCAAGTTGCTCCGGCGTCAGGGTATCGATCGAGATCCCGAGTGAGCGCAATTTCAGCCCGGCAATTTCCTGATCGACTTCCGGTGGCAAGAGATGCACGCCGGGTTCCAACTTTCCCTTGTTTTTAACCAGGTACTCGACCGACAAAGCCTGGTTCGCGAAGCTCATGTCCATCACGCTGGCGGGGTGTCCCTCGGCGGCGGCCAAATTGATCAAGCGGCCTTCGCCAAGCACGATGATGCGCCGGCTATTGCTTTGAAGTTTATATTCTTCGACGAAAGGCCTGACGTTCGTTGGCTCGCCAGACAACTCTCGCAACGCGACCAGATTCAGTTCAAGATCGAAGTGACCGCTGTTGGCGACGATCGCGCCGTCTTTCATCTTCGCGAAGTGCTCGCCGTCGATCACGTGGCGGTTGCCGGTGACAGTCACGAAAATATCGCCGATGGCTGCAGCCGCGGCGATCGGCATTACGCGGAATCCATCCATGACCGCTTCAACAGCTTTAATCGGATCGATCTCGGTGACGACGACGTTCGCGCCCATCCCGCGCGCGCGCAACGCAAGGCCTTTACCGCACCAGCCATAACCAATTACGACCAACGTTCGTCCGGCCAGGAGAATATTCGTCGCGCGAATTATTCCGTCCAGAGTTGACTGGCCGGTGCCATAACGATTGTCGAATAAATGTTTTGTTTGGGCGTTGTTGACGGCGATGGAAGGGAAGCCGAGCACCCCGGCTTTTAGCATCGCCTCGAGTCGCACGATGCCGGTCGTGGTTTCTTCGGTGCTGCCGATAATTTTCTTCGCGCGATCCGGTTGTTCCTTAATTAGAGTTGCAACCACGTCAGAGCCATCGTCGATAATGATGTCGGGTTCGAAATCCAACGCGGTGCGGACATGACGTCGAAAGGTCTCGGTGGTTTCACCTTTAATAGCGAAAACGGGAATCCCGCAATCCGAAACAAGCGAAGCCGCTACGTCATCCTGTGTCGATAAAGGGTTCGACGCGATAAGCAGGGAATCAGCGCCACCAGCCTGCAAAGCGCGAGCAAGGTTAGCTGTTTCGGTGGTGATGTGCGCGCAGGCAACCAGGCGCACTCCCTTCAATGGTTGCTCAGCACCAAAGCGTTCGCGGATCAAACGCAGCACGGGCATCTCGCGTTCGGCCCATTCGATCCGTTTCTTTCCCTGTGGGGCGAGGGAGACATCTTTTACGTCATGTTCAATTGCGCGCATAGCACTACTCATTTTTATTCCTCAGTGTCTTGGATTGGAAATTTGGCCGGGGCTAGATGCCCGCCGCGGCGCGGAGAGCCTCGGCTTTGTCAGTCTGCTCCCAGGTGAAGCCATCCCCGGTGCGTCCAAAGTGGCCGTAGGCCGCAGTCGCTTTGTAAATCGGCCGCCGCAGCTTTAGTTCCTCAATAATGCCTTTGGGAGTCAGAGGGAAGTGGTCGCGAACCAGTTTTGCCAGCTTCGCCTCACTGATTCTTCCGGTTCCATGCGTGTCGACGGAAATTGAAACTGGATCCGCAACCCCGATTGCATAAGCCAACTGCACCTGGCACCGATCCGCAAGGCCCGCGGCAACAATATTCTTGGCGGCGTACCGCGCCATGTAGGCTGCCGAGCGATCGACCTTCGTCGGGTCCTTGCCGGAAAATGCGCCGCCACCGTGCGGAGCATAACCGCCATAGGTATCGACAATAATCTTGCGGCCGGTCAGCCCGGAATCGCCCTGCGGACCGCCGGTGACAAAGCGGCCAGTAGGATTGATGTGATACTTCGTGTTCTCGTCAATAAGATCCGCAGGCACAGTGTGTCTGATAACGTGTTCCAGAATCTCGGCGCGAAGTTGTTCGTTCGTTACTTCGGGCGCGTGTTGTGAAGAAATTACGATCGCGTCAACTCGAAAGGGGCGTCCGTCGCGATACTCTACCGTGACCTGAGACTTGCCATCAGGACGAAGATAGGGAAGCTGGCCGGATTTCCGCACTTCGGTCAGCCGCATGGCCAGCCGGTGGGCCAGTTCGATCGGCAAAGGCATCAATTCCGGAGTTTCGTTGCAGGCGAACCCGAACATTAGACCCTGGTCGCCCGCGCCGCCGGTATCGACGCCCATGGCGATGTCCGGAGATTGCCGATGGATTGCCGAAAGGACGCTACAAGTGTCGCAGTCGAAACCATACTTCGCGCGGTCATAGCCAATGTCGCGGATCGTCTCGCGGGCGACCTCGGCATAATCAACCTGGGCCTTCGTGGTAATTTCGCCTGCCACTATAACCATGCCGGTTGTCAGTAAAGTCTCGCAGGCAACTCTTGAGGTTGGATCTACGGTCAGCGCAGCGTCCAGGATCGCATCCGAAATCTGATCAGCAATCTTGTCGGGGTGTCCTTCAGTAACCGACTCAGACGTGAACAGGAAACTGGAATCGTGATTATTACCGCTCAACTCGAACTCCTTCCTGGGCTCTCCAATAGAGCCAACATCTGTTAAGTAAAAGACCGCGTACTGTAGCAACGGTGTCTTGACCATGTCAAGGAGGCGGCGGCACGGCGGTGTCTGAATTGGTTTTTGCGGCTTCAGTTCGCGGGAAAGGGAACTATGAAGACCAACAACGGCGCGCCAACGCCGAACCTTCGCGGGCGCCGCTCTTCTGTCAATCAAGCGAATGATTTGTCATGTTTAGAAAGAGGATTGACCGGCGATCATTTGATCGCAGCGTCGCGAGTCAGGGCGAGTTTCGCAGCCACGATTGCGCTCTCGCGAGCGAGTGCGGCCTTTGCTTTTGGCGATAGCCCTGACTGACTCTGCAGGAAACGACAGAAACGATCAGCTTCGATCAGGAAGTGCACGTCCGTTTCCGGCTCGGAGTCCCAGTATGTGGATACCAATCGATTCAGATCTTCACGGATTGCTTCGCAGGTCTCAGGTAAGTTGAGCGCGATCGGGGCCAGCCGGTTCGCTCGATAGAGCATACAATTCGCTTCCATGCCCTTGCTTGATACGATCCCGACGACCTGCCGCCACTCCTTGTCGGTGAGATCATATTTGGCCCGCAAGGATGCAGGGTCCTGGCGCACGGCACGACAAAGGGCCGGCGACGCCGTCAGGTCAGCCAGGGCCTTTTGAAATTCGATTAGCATCAGGCGATTTCGGCCAGACGTTTGGCGCTTATTCGTTCCGCCAACTCGTGCATCTGTTCAATCTCTTCGGCGACGCCCCCCAAACCGATGCGTTTTTGATAGGACTCATGGTATTCGAAGGTAATCGCCGCCAGATTAGGAAACCTTGGCGCCCAATCGTATGCCCACATCCAAACCTGCGAAGGCGTTCGGCGCGAATGAGAGTCGGTGTAGTGTCCTTTTAACCAATCACCGCCCGCGAGGTGTATCTCTTTCACAATCTCGGGATTGATCTCTGACAAGTAGTCTTCCGCAGAGATGCCCAGATTAAGCGTGTTGGCATAAAGATTATGCAAATCCAGCAACATACCGCATCCCGTTTCAGCGTGAAGGCGGTTGAAAAAAGCAGGCTCGCTCATCTCCGGCTCAGGAATGGCGGAGAAGATGGTACTGTTCTCGAGAAGGATTGGCCTCTCGAGCGCTGCGGCAAGTTGTCTTATCTTGCCGCCCACCAAAGCCAGCGTTTCTTCGCTTAGGACGACCGGCAGACCCATACCGGCCTGAGCGTTGGGCACGCTGCGACCAGGTACCAGGAACATACTCAAATGCTCGCTGTACCACTGGTATTGCAGATCGCGGTGTGATGCTACGACCTCATCGAGCAGGCTCTGATCGAGCTGCATTGCGCTGGGAAGCGACAGTCCGATACCGTGTCCGATAACGGGCCGATCGCGAGCGTAGCGGCGTAATTCATCGACGGCGTCACGCACATAACTGAAACGACACTCCGACTCGGCCCCGAAGTCGTACCAGAGCCGATCCGGAATCACCTCGATGAAGTCCATCCGCGCTCCCAGTGCATCAAGCACAACCGGGACTGCAGGGTTGTAAAGCAACCCCACTAGCGGCGCGTTCGTCATTGTTGATTGCGAGCAGTTTTCAGCCGCCCAGCTGCACGTCGAGCACCTTGTCGAAGTCGCGTTCCCAGATCACGTCAATCGTGCCGGACAAGCAGGAGCAGCCTGTCAGGCGCTTAATGACATCGTTGACGAGCACCCGGTCGATGCGAGCGATCTCATCGGGACTCAGCTTTCCGGGATGAGAGACGCGAACGGTTCGGTTCTGGCCTTTTTCACCGACAAAGATTTGGGCGACGCGAGCTTTTGAAGTTGCCATTGCTTGAAACCCTCCTAAGTTGCTTCTTTGGGGGCGCGAGGCCTGCGAGGAGTCGCACGAAGAAGCGGGAATTTTTTCTGCGGGGCGAACTATATCCGCGAATCCCATGGGCGTCAATAGCAAACTTCGTTGCAAGCGATATCAGCTCACAGAGCGCCAGCGCATTGGCGCGGAACTGTGCAGCGCGCTTAGTCTATTCAAGCAACGGCTTTGATCCACATACCTTTTTTGATCTAATAACTTCAGTTTTGATCCATAAACGTTTTCGTGGGTCGAAGACGAGGGAAGCGTGAGCAAAGCGAAGGCCTGTCGGCGCTGATCCGGATCCACGGTTAACGTCTCCTCGCTGGCGGGGTCAATCAGACTTGAAGAGGCTGTTAATTTTGTCCGCGACCACCCCAAGTATTCCTGCTACGGCGCCGGGTGCGAGTATGTGTTGTCTTTCCGGGTGAGAGCCAACATTGCGTAGTTGCCGAATTACGTGCCAATCAGAGCGATCGGCTTGCGACATCACATTGGTTTTTGCCAGAAAGTTTATTTTGTCATTGAAAGTGCCGGAGCCAGAAAAATCGCCGACCGAGCTGCACTTCGCAGAAATCGCAGCCTCACCAACGCGAAATAATTGATCACTGGCGAGCGTATAGAGCGGATAGAAGAAATAGCCGTAGGCTAATGCGCCGCGCGCAGCCTCAAATAGAATCCGTACGTCTTCTGGAACCTCATCAACTAGCTTGGGACTTAAAAAGTTCGAGCTCCAATCTTCGCCTGTCATTGAAATGATGGATCCGTCACGTCTTTTTGAGGCAGAAATCGCGTTTGCCTCAAAAAGAAACCGAAACTAGGACTTATGAGGCAAAGCCAAGTGCAAAGCGCAACATAATATGTATTATCAGACGCGACATATATATCGGTGCCATCGCGATGTGAGGGATTTCCATGAAGCTGGGTGCTTACACTTCCCTTGCAGAGCGCAGTGAGGAATTGATCGACTACGGGCGGGCGTAAGGATGAAGGGTTGGGATTTGGACGAGAGCACTTGGAGACTAAGCTGCGGTCGGCGGGTTATTCCCAGGGAGGGATCAGAGCGGGATAGGCGCGCTTGACGTGGGTTTGCGGCTAACCTAAATTGCTAACTTCCGTAAATTGTCTAAAGTGAGTCGATAAATGGCTGTCAGAATTGAAAACCAATATTCAGGAAAACTGCCGCGGAATACTGTGGACGTCGCAGAAAGCGCGATCGCGAGTGTGCCGCGCGAGCATCTGCGCGGAGTCGAGCGCTTAAGGTTGGTGAGCTCTGTCCTTGAGCCCCGCGCGAGGATCGCGGCCAAAGGAAACGAGTTGCCCGGTCTTTATCACCCCCGCCAGGGTACGCAGGGCGCCTGGTTTGAAGTCGCCATCGATGCCCTGATTCCTCCCAACAAACCGTTTCATAAAAAGATCATTCCGCGGCTTTCCTTTAAGGGGAATCTCGCGGGCGTAATCTTCTCGCTGGTTGGGCAGCATTATTATTTGACGCTCAGGCACTCAGTTAAGCGCGGCCAAATCGAGCCGGCGGTGCGAGCGTACGTAGAGAAACAGCTTAAGAGCTGGAACGAGCAACAGCATCGGTTCCGAGCCAAACTCTTCAAACCAATTCAACCCGCGCTCGAGCGTTGGAGTAGGTCGCTGGCTAAGAAAGCCGCTCAGGAAAAAAAGAAAAAGGGATAGGAGCCAGGTCCGCGCATCCTTATGGCGTGACTTCACTGGCAGGACAGCCGTGCGATGATCAAATGTCCTCGCCCATTGCTTCGGCCGCCGCGTTTAGTGCTTCAAATAATTCGTCGCCGCTTACTCGAGACTTCTTGAACTTCACTTCCACTTTGAATTCCCTTCCCGGCGGTTCATATCGATAGACATAAGGTTCTGACGCGCCGGTGGGATCGACGTAAGCGCGCCGGGCTTTGCGCGCGCCGTCGCGGGTCAATCCCTCAGCGGCGATTTGCTGGGCCATGGCCATCATCGATTCATCGTCAGGCTGGCGGACGATTTGAATTAGAACCGACTTTGATGAGATTTCTGCTTCTCTGCATATTTCTCGAATCGATTCCGGGAGCGAAGCTATCGATAGTGCTTCAGTGACGGTGCTCCTGCTCTTGCCAACTTTTCGCGCCACGTCTTCATGTGTGTAGCCGAAGCGATCGCAAAGCGCGCGGAGCCCATCGGCCTCTTCCCAGGGCGTTAGATCCTTGCGTTGCATGTTTTCGATCAGCGCGATCTCAGCGACGGCGCGATCGTCAACGTCCATCTCAATACAAGGTAGTTCCGTCAGGCCCGCTTCCTTTCCCGATCGCCAACGCCGTTCGCCGGCGATGATCATCCAGCGACCCATCATCGTCGGTTTTACCAGCAACGGCTCCAATACGCCTTTTTCCCGGATCGACGCGGTGAGCTCGGTCAGATCCCCGATCTCGGTGCGCGGCTGATCCGGATTCTGGGTTAACTCCTCGACGTAATGCGCGTCGTGGCGCATGCTTACTCCTGCAGGAAGGCCTCTTCTAGACACGGCTCATTACCTCTTCGCAAAGTTTTTCATATTCGACCGCGCCCGAAGATTGGGGCGCGAAGGTGAAGATCGATTCTTTATAAGCCGGCGACTCTTCCAATCGCACGCTTTTCGTGATGACGGTCTTGAATAGTTTAGGACCAAATACGCGCCGGATTTGCTCGAAAACTTCTTTTCCCAAAGTTGTTCGCTTGTCGTGCAAGGTCACCAGGACGCCGAGGACTTCCAGACGAGGATTGGGACGCGCCTTGACCTTTTCGATCGTCTCCAACAAGTCGTCGGTGCCTTCGAGAGCAAAATACGACGATTGAATCGGAATCAGTACATGGCTCGAGGCCACCAGTGCATTTACGGTGATTAGCCCGAGCGTTGGCGGCGTATCGATAACAATGAACTTATAGCGTTGCTTCAAAGGCTCGATTCGATCCTTGAGACGGAACGGCGCATCAAAATCACCTACCAGTTTAGATTCCAACTTCGCCAGGCTGATGCGCGCTGGAACAATGTCCAAACCTTCGACCGGCGATTTGTATACCGGCAGTTCGACTCCGTCCTGCCCGTCCATCATCAAGTCGTAAGCCGATCGCTCAATCCCCAGCGGATCCAGGAATGAGATTGAGCTATTTGCCTGGGGATCTAGATCGAGTAAGAGAGTCTTTGTTCCACGTCTGGCGAAGGCCGCCGCCAGGTTGATCGCGGTAGTAGTCTTGCCGACTCCACCTTTCTGGTTAGTAATCGCGATTATCACTCTTGGTTTCTTGTGAGCACATGCAGATTCAAACTCTACATAGTCAGGTCGCTGGCATCGCCAATGACCTCTGGCCATTCTTCTTCTTCGCTGATTCCCTCTTCCGAAACCTCTTCGTCGTCGGTGGTGATGGTGTTGCGCGACGCCTTGATGACTTCAGCGTCCACAAAGATCGGGCAATCAGCGCGCAACGCCAGGGCGATCGCATCTGACGGTCGCGAATCCAGCCGCATCGCGTCGCCGTTCTCAGCCGTCATTTCAATGACCGCGTAAAATGTGTTGTCGCGCAATGAAGTAACCACGACGCGATCGACTTTCAAGCCCAATTCAACGATCAAGTTGCGCAGGAGATCGTGCGTCATCGGCCGCGGCGGAGCGATCTTTTCGATTTCCAGGGCAATCGCATTTGCCTCGTAGGCCCCGACCCAGATGGGCAACATAGTTTCGCTGTTAACGTCCTTCAGAATGATTATGGGCGTTCCGCTGTTGGGGTCCATCATCAACGCGCGAATCTTCACCTCAATTTCCATAATCACACCTCACTTGCTTCCCTTTGTTCTCCTTCAGCTCTCGCAGATTCTTCGCCATATAGGCTGTTTGCTTTTGCTTCCGTGATCCGAATCCTGGCAATTTCTCCCAACCTGGCACTCTGTGCTGGAAAGTTTACCACTTTATGGCAAGTCGAATGACCGCTCAGGTCATGATCGGTCCTGGAGCTGTGGCTCTCGACCAGCACTTCGACTTCCCTGCCGACGTAATCTCGATAAGTTTGCCGCTGAATTTTCTTTTGCAGGCCTTCAAGTAAGGCAAACCGCTCAGCTTTTTGCTGTCGCGTAACGTTATCACTCAGGTTTGCTGCCGGCGTGCCGGGCCGCTCTGAATACTTGAAAATATAGAGCGCGTCGTATTCCACTTGCTCGACCAGCTTAAGCGTTGCCTCAAAATCCTCGTCCGTTTCGCCGGGAAAGCCGACAATAATATCACTGGTAATTGCGATCCGGCGCTGCGAATTTTTGATGGCTGCGATTCGCCTCAGGTAATCGCCGGCTGTATGACCCCTTCGCATGCCGCGCAGTATTCGATCGCTCCCCGATTGCACGGGTAGATGGACCCAGTTACAAAGGTTCTGGTGCTCGTCGATGGCGGCGACGATATCGGAATGAAAATCACGAGGAAACGAAGTCGTGAATTTAATTCGTTCGATTCCAGTGGCCGCAACAGCGCGCATTAAGCGCGAGAACGGCGTCACACCGTCGAATCCTTCCAAACCCACGTCAGACGCCGGGCGATAGCTGTTAACGTTTTGGCCAATCAAGTGAATCTCACGATAGCCAAGACCGCGGAGTTCGCGCACCTCGTTAATAATCTCAGCCGCGGTGCGGCTCTTTTCACGCCCGCGCGAAAACGGCACGATACAGTAGGTACAAAACTTGTTACAGCCCTCGATGATGGGAACGAACGCGACATACTTTGATGAGCGCGACTGTGCGGAGACCTCCCATCTATCCTGGGGGCCGCGTTCATCCAGATCGATTACCCGCGGGTCCCCTTTCAAGGCGCGATCAACCAGGACCGGCAGACGATCCGTGGCCCTGGTGCCGGCGACGATATTGACGGAAGGACTGTTAGCAAAAATCGTGTCGCCCTCGAGCTGAGCGACACAACCCATGACGCCGACTACCGGCTCGTTGCCCAGGCGCTGCCGCCGCACCTCGCCAATCCGAGTGAAAACTTTGTGGGCGGCGCGCTCGCGGACGGAACAAGTATTGAACAACACAACGTCAGCCAGCGCCGGCGAATCTGTCAGATTATAACCGGCGTTTTGCAGGCGGGTTTCCGCGCGCTCGCTGTCCGCTACATTCATCTGGCATCCGAAGGTCTCGATGTAAACAGTTGCTTCCATCTACACTTTCACGCGTCGGGCAAAGTCTAGCAGATACCGGGAGATTCTTGCTATTAACGCCTGTTCGAATCTGTTCCTTACACCGCGATGCTTCCTTGACCGTGATCGAAACTCCGGGTAGTATCAGCCCTCGTTCTATGACTCCCAACATGTAACGATCGGAGAACTCACTATGTCATTTAACAAGATCATTCTGGTTGGCAACCTGGGACGCGATCCGGAGTTGCGCTATACGCCGCAAGGAACTCCCGTCTGTAGCTTTAGTCTGGCGACAAATGAAAAGCGTCGCGATCGCGCCACCGGCGAAAACACCGACATCACCACATGGTTTCGGGTGACGCTTTGGGGACGCCAGGCCGAGACGGCGTCGCAGTACCTCACCAAGGGACGGCCGGTGTATATCGAAGGCCGTCTGCGCGTCGAGGAATGGACTGATCGAGATGGAAAGCAGCGACACACGCTCGAGATCCATGCCACCGACATGCAATTCATCGGCGGCGGCCGCAGCGAAGATGCGGGGGCTCCTCCCAATGCCAGAGCAGCTGCCGCGGGAGAACCCATGCCGGCCGCGCCGGATTTGACCGACGATGATGTGCCCTTTTAATCTCGCCAGGTTTCAACTGACGAGCGGAACGTCAATCTGATTTCCACTGACCGAATTTGCGGAGTTTCTGATAACGCCGCGATAGTCGTTCCTGAACGCCTGTACTCTCGGACTCTGCCAGCTTCGCGCAGAGGGCTGAGTCCAGAAGCGCGGCAGCTTCATCGTGAGAAGTGTGCGCGCCTCCCTTCGGTTCCTTGATCACTTGATCGACGATCCCGAGCCGGTGCAGTTCCTCTGCGGTGAGCCGCAACCCTTCGGCCGCTTTTGCTGCCTGGCTTGAATCCTTCCAAAGGATCGCGGCGCAACCTTCCGGTGAAATGACTGAATAGATCGCATTTTCGAGCATCACAACCTGGTCGCCAACCCCGATCGCCAGCGCCCCGCCTGAGCCGCCTTCGCCGATCACGGAGACGATAACCGGCACCGTGAGTTTTGCCATCTCGCGCAAGTTGTAGGCAATGGCTTCTGCCTGCCCCCGCTCTTCAGCGTCGATCCCGGGATATGCGCCTGGGGTGTCGATGAAACAAAAAACGGGTCTTTGAAATTTTTCTCCCAGCTTCATCACGCGAATGGCTTTGCGATAGCCTTCTGGTTTCGGCATCCCAAAGTTTCGATATTGACGTTGCTTGGTATCGCGGCCTTTCTGATGTCCCACGATTACAACCGGCAGCCCATGGAAACGCGCAAAGCCGCAGACCATCGCCGGATCGTCCGCAAACCGGCGATCGCCGTGGAGTTCTACAAAGTTCTCGAACATCCTTTCGATGAAATCGTTGGTGTGAGGGCGTTCGGTATGTCGAGCCAACTGGACCCGCTCGAACGCAGTGCTGGCGCCGATTCCGCTGTTTTGGTTTTTAACCATCAGTCTAAGCGCCGGCGGCGCGCGCGATGGTTCGCGCCTCCCAGGCGATCTCGCAACCGAGATCCTGCAGGGCTCTCTCGAGGTTTACGCTACCTTCAACTCTCAAGGACGGATGGGCCCGCATTGTAACCAGGCTACCGTCGACTTCCAGCTCCACGAAAACTTCGCAGCTGCCTCTCGACCGTTCGAGAATTTCCGAGATGCTCTGACACAATAGAGCAGGTTCGCCCCTTTGCGGCAAACGAATCACCAGCTCCTGTGCCTTTCGCTGGACAGCTTCGTCGAGCGCGAGCACATCATCCGCGAAAACCGTCGGTGGACCATCTTCGGCAATTTCAACTTTACCCGTAATTAGCACGGCTGAATTGTCCTTCAGCCGCTGTTCGTTTCTGCTGAATGATTCCGGCCAGAGCACGCACTTTACCGATCCTCCCTGGTCTTCCAGCCGTAAGATGGCAAAGCGACTTCCCTTCTTGGTAGTGCGAAACTGCAAATCGCTCACCAGGCCGCCGATCCGCACGGCCGAACCAGTCTCCAGGGAACTCAGATCTAAAGTAGACACGGCGCTCAAATTGGAAATCGCGCTCACATAGTTATCCAGTGGATGGCCCGTAATGTAAAAGCCGAGCGCCTTCTTCTCGGCCGCTAACATCTCTGTCGGCGTCCAGGCGTTGGCTGGCGGCATTGTTACTTTTTCCTCGGGCGACTCAGGCGCGACTGCTCCGAATAACTCATTTTGTCCCAGCAGCCGGGCGCGCCTCGTTCGGGCAGATCGCGCCAGAGCTGAGTCGATCGCGGCAAAAAGTTGGGCTCTCCAGGTTTCTGACGACGCAGATTCTTCTTTAAGAGAATCGAAAGCTCCGCCGCAAACCAGGCCCTCGAGCACTCGTTTATTAATTGCGCCTTCCTCAACTCTCTCGGCGAAATCGAACGATGATCTGAACCGCCCTCCCTCTCTCGCTTTGGTGATTGCCTTAACACTGGTCAGGCCAATTCCTTTGATTGCCGCCAAACCATACCTGATCGCGCCTTTGAGAGGAGTGAATCCGGCTTCACTTTCATTAACGTCCGGAGGCAGCAGCCTGATCCCTTTGCTGCGCATCTCCTTCGTGTATTTGAAGACCTTGGCAGTATCTTCAATTTCGTTCGAGAGTACGGCGGCATAGAAGTGTTCGGGAAAGTGGGCCTTCAGGTAAGCGGTCTGGAAAGCGAGATAAGCGTATGCCACGCTGTGCGCTTTCGGAAAGCCGTAGTCAGCAAATTGCTTCATCAGTGAAAAGATCTGCTGCGCTTTGTCGCGCTTTATGCCGCGCCCGACCGCCCCGTCAATGAATTTCTGCTCCTGCAGCGCCATCTCCTGGCGGTTCTTTTTGCCCATCGCTTTCCGAAGGCTGTCCGCTTCAGCCATGGTATAGCCGGCCAGCTTCTGAGCCAGTTGCATTGCCTGCTCCTGGTAGACGATCACGCCCTGCGTGCTGTCCAGAATCTCCTTCATCTCCGGGACGATGTAGCGAATGCTCTTCTTGCCGTGATGCCTGAGAATAAAATCGTCGACCATGCCGCCGTCGATCGGTCCCGGCCGATACAGAGCATTAAGGGCGGCCAGATCGTCAATGCTCTTGGGTTTAAGCTTGCGGCAAATGTCCTGCATTCCCGAGGATTCAAATTGAAACACCGCATCCGTGCGGCCCTCGGCAAACACTTGCATAGCTGCTTCATCGTTAAGCGATATCTTTCCCCACTCTAAAGCAATGTTAAGCGAGCGCTTTATACTGCTTAAGCAGTCGCTTATGATGGTAAGCGTATTAAGCGCCAGGAAGTCCATTTTTAAGACGCCAACCTTCTCGAGGTCGGTCATCTCGTATTGAGTCGTGATTTCGTCCCGGCCGGAGACAGCGATCGGAATGATCTCCTCGAGAGGTTCGGGAGTAATGACGACGCCGGCCGCATGAACCGAGGCATGGCGGGCGCATCCTTCCAGCCTTCGCGCCAGATCAATTACCTCCTGAACCTGTGGACTGGCTTCCATTGCCTTCCTGAGTTCAGGTACTTGTTCAATTGCCTGCTCTATGCTGACGTTTCGGCCACGGACCGGCGGTGGAATCATCTTCGAAATTCGATCTACTTCGGCGTAAGGCATATCCAGCGCGCGGCCGACATCCTTAATCGCGGCGCGCGACGCCAATGTTCCAAACGTGACAATCTGGCAGACGGAATCGCGACCGTAAAGGTCGGCCACGTGATTGATCACGGCGCTGCGACCGCGAACGCAGAAGTCGATGTCGATATCCGGCATCGAAATTCGATCCGGATTCAGAAAGCGTTCGAAGAAAAGGTCGTACTTTAAAGGATCGATGTCCGTGATACCTAGGCAGTAGGCGACAAGCGAGCCTGCCGAAGATCCGCGGCCGGGTCCAACGGGGATGCCATGCTCTTTGGCATAGCGAACGAAATCCCAAACAATGAGAAAATAGCCCGCGTAGCCCATGCGTTTGATAACGCTCACTTCATGAGCCAGCCGCGCCTCATATTCAGACTCCGAATGACGTAGTTCTCCGCGCTGCCTTTCAAGGCCCCAAATAGTTGCCGTCCGCGTCTGATAACCGCCGCGAACAACTTTCTCGAAGTAATCGTCAGCGGAAAGCCCGGCTTCAGAAGCTGGAATGGGAAAATTAGGAAGAAACTTCGCGTCCTTTGGAAGCTTTAGATCGCATCTTTCGGCAATCTCAACTGTGCGCTGGAGGACCTCCGGCAGTTCTTCACCGAATAAGTTCCACATCTCCTCGGACGAACGAACATAAAAATTCGGAGTGCCATACCGCAAACGATTCGAGTCACTGACTACTTTGCCGGAGCCAATGCAAAGCAAAATGTCATGCGCCCGCGAATCATCGGCGTTGAGGTAATGTGCATCATTGGTGGCAACCAAAGGAATTTCGGTGCGCTTGGACAGCTCGACTAAGGACTTGCGGATGCGGGCCTGCGGCTCCAAACCGTGCTCCTGAATCTCGAGGAAATAGTTTCCTTTTCCCATGATTTCCTGGAATTCAATCGCTGCGGCGGCGGCATCATCAAACCGATCGCGCGCCAGCATTGCCGAAGGAACTCCGGACATACATGACGAAAGCGCAATCAACCCCTTGCTGTGTTGCGCGAGCAATTCTTTGTCGATGCGAGGTTTGTAATAGAAGCCTTCGGTGAAGGCTTTCGAGGTAAGCCGCGCCAAATTTCGATAGCCTTCAAAATCTTTGGCAAGGAGAATCAGATGATAGTTCACTTTTTCTCCGGGTGTGCCCCGGCCAGTTCGGTCCTTACGGCTGCCGGCTGCGACGTACGTCTCGCAACCGATAATCGGCTTGATTCCCTGCGCGTTCATCGTGTTGTAAAACGAAATCGCGCCGTACATATTCCCGTGGTCGGTCATCGCGCACGACTTCATTCCAAGTTCATTTAGCCGATTCGCAAGCGGATTGATTTGGATTGCGCCGTCAAGCAGGCTGTAATCGGTGTGAAGGTGCAGGTGAACGAAATCTTTGCTTGCCATGATTACCGAAATTCGGAGCGGAGAATGTGCAGAACTTCTGCCCCTTGCCGGGAGGTCTGACACTATATCACGCGGGCAGTGGAATCAAGTAAACAACATCTTGCATTTTTGCGTGGTCATTCCCATTCGATGGTACTCGGCGGTTTCGAGCTGATGTCGTACACAACTCGATTGACGCCTTTCACTTCAGAGACAATGCGCGATGAGATTTTAGCGAGCAGATCCTGTGGCAGGCGCGCCCAATCCGCAGTCATGCCATCGACGCTGGTGACAGCTCGAATTGCGATGACCTGTTCGTATGTTCGTTCGTCCCCCATCACGCCGACCGTGGAAATTGGCAGCAAAACAGCAAAGGCTTGCCAGACCGCTTCGTAAAGGCCTGCCAGGCGCAACTCCTCGTCGAAGACGCGATCAGCGGCGCGCAATAAGTTAAGCCGTTCCTCGGTAACTTCCCCGAGAATCCGTACCGCCAATCCCGGCCCCGGAAAAGGATGACGATTCAGGATCTCACCGGGAACTCCGAGTTCCCCTCCGATTAAACGGACTTCATCCTTGAACAACTCACGTAGCGGCTCGATCAGTTTTAGCCTCATGCGTTCAGGTAGACCGCCCACATTGTGGTGACTCTTGATTACCGCCGACGGCCCGCGCACCGAAACAGACTCGATAACGTCGGGATAGAGGGTTCCCTGCACCAGGAAATCTACATCGCCGACTTTTTTTGCCTCTTCCTCAAACACGTCAATAAACTCACCGCCGATGGTCTTGCGTTTCTTCTCGGGGTCGACTATGCCTCTGAGCCTCGTAACGAAGCGCTCGCGGGCGTCCACGCCGCGAATATTCAATTTCATTTTTTGCTGCAACAGCAGCAGCGTTGTTTCGAACTCGCCGTCGCGTAACATTCCGTTATTTACAAATATGCAGGTTTGCCGATCTCCAATGGCGCGATGCACCAGTGCCGCCGCGACCGACGAGTCGACGCCGCCTGAAAGTCCACAAATGGCTCGCCCGTTATCGCCCAACACTTCGCGAATGCGGCCGACTTGCTCGTCGATTGCCGCTAAAGGAGTCCAATCGCCGCGGCAGCGACAAATATTGAAAAGAAAATTGCGCAGAATTTGTGCCCCCAGGGGCGTATGCGCGACTTCAGGGTGAAACTGCACGCCATAAGTTCGCTTGCCCTCGTCCTCAAAGGCATTCATGGCGTCGTCGGTCCTCGCGGTAACTCTGAACCCTTCCGGCGGCGAGGTAACATGGTCGCCATGACTCATCCAGACGTCTATCTGTTCCGGCAGTCCCGCGAATAGTTTGCTTGATTGGTCGAGTACTGTGAGCCGGGCATATCCATATTCACGCCGGCTCGAGGGCTCGACCGCCCCGCCCAGATCGTGAGCAATCAGCTGGAAACCATAGCAAATGCCCAGCATCGGACAATCGGCGAGATCCAGTGAACTGATTCGCGTGCGCGGTGCCCCGGCCGCATAAACTGAGGAAGGACCTCCCGAGAGAATCAATCCCTTTGGCTGATGGGCGCGTATTTCCTCAGGCGTGGCGCTGAAAGGAAGAATCTCGCAATAAACACCAGCTTCGCGAACACGCCGCGCGATGAGCTGAGTGTATTGGGCACCGAAGTCAAGTATGATGATGGTTTCGTGATGTCCGTTAAGATTCAAAATAATAAAACCCCCGTGTGTGACCGGACGTCAGAGCGTTAGTCTTTTTGATTTTCGCAATTATAGTTGGGAGTTTGAGATTTCCAAATAGATCGATAGTTTTAAATTAGACGAATGATCGATTTGAATCGAACCAGGCAGGTACGAATCCCATTAAGAGTTTTTTCCCTTCTCGCATTTGCTGGGTTCATATCCATGCTGAATGTCGACAAGATTCTTTGTTTGGCCGGCAGCGGTGACTCAACAAATCAAGTCGCATTGTCACAGCCTCTCACCGTGAAATGGCGCTACGACTCTGACCAAACAACTGATCTAACTCCCGCAACCGACAGAAATAGAGTTTATCTTCCCCTGATCGGTGGAAGCATCGTGTGCTTAAACGCAAACAACGGTCAGTTGCACTGGAAGTCTGATGAAGGAGGCGCCATCTCAGCATCACCGGCCGTCGATGAGCGCAGCGTATACGTGGCCACTCAGCCCGAGAATACCATCGACGCGCAGTACCGTGGCGCTTTGCGGGCGCTCAGCAAAGAAACCGGGGTCACCATCTGGATGCGAACCCTGCAGGCGCCGCTGCGCGGAGGTCTGGTCGCCGGCAGCGAAGCGATCTTCGGCGGCGCAACCGACGGCAGAGTGCAGGCATTTGACAAGCGAACCGGCAGAACGCTTTGGGCCAATCAATACTCGTCGCCCTTTTCCAGTCAGCCACAACTCTCCGGCGATCGACTTTATTTGGGAGCTGAAGATGGTATGTTGCTCGCTGTCGATCAGAAAAGCGGCCAGGTCGCGTGGCGATATCGAACGCATGGTCCTGTGCGCGGTCCCGTAGCGATCACCAACGGCATCGTTTACTTCGGCTCAGGCGATGGCTACGTGTACGCTTTCAGCGAGTCGCGCGCGCACTTGCTATGGCGCAGAAGAACCGGGGCGGGGGTCCAGGCCGTCGCGGCAGTCGAAAGCGGTTTGCTTGTCGCCTCGTTGGATAATTTCGTTTATTTTTTTTCCCTCAATGGCGGCCATCATATGTGGCGCCAGCAACTGCCGGGGCGCATTGCGTCGCAACCTGCCACGGCCCGCGATGGAGCGCTGTTCACGCCGCTTTCAAGTGACAGTGCCATTGTGTTGGGGTTAACTAACGGCAAGCCGGTCAATACTCTTCCGGTAGGCGAAGACAACAGCCGCAGTGCTTCACCAATAATTGTTGCGCATCTTGTATTGATTACGACGCCGCGTGGGCTTCTGGCCTTTGCTGGTCCAAAGAAGCCTGATTAATGATTGGTCCGAGGATGTTACGCTGGCCGACGCCTTAGGGAGGCGACCAGTCGCGAGCCGAGCCCATGAACAACGTAGGCGGTAACGAGAATTAGCAGCACCCACCTGGAATACAAATAAATAAGACCTGCCAGCGCAATTACCCCTATGACTAAGCGCGTGTTGCGGCTGCCCGTGCCGAGCGACTTTAGGCTGGTGAACCGCATAGTGCTGACCATCAATATGCTGAGGAACCCCACCAGTATCATCATCAAAATTGAAAAGAGTTGAAGATGCTGCGGCGAGTATTTGATGGGCGCGGGAGCAAAGTGAACGATTGCGGCGATCATTCCACCCGCGACGGGAATGGGAAGACCAACAAATCCCTTCTTGTCCACTTTCGGCGTTCCTTCCGCAATGAGCCGCGGACGGGAAGCCTGCACATTGAATCTCGCTAACCGAAAACCACCGCAGATTAAGTACATGAAGGAAAGAAACCAGGCCAGCTGTGAAACGTTACTCAGGTTTTCGAGCGAAGTTCCGTAACCCCACACGTAGGCCAACACCGCGGGCGCGAGGCCGAATGAAACCACATCCGCGATTGAATCCAGTTGAATCCCGATCTCGGTAGTACTCTTCGTCATGCGCGCGATTCTTCCATCCAGGATGTCGCAGAGCAAGGCCCAGCCAATGGCCATTGCCGCATGATCAAAGTGTATCGTCGCCTGCTGAATATTTGCGGCCCCACCGATACCAAGAAGGCGGAAACCGCTCATGGTCGACATCAGCGAATAGAACCCGGCAAAAAGATTCAAGGCCGTAAAGATCGACGGAATTAAGTACACGCCCTTTTTTAATCCGCGCCGTTCCGGCGCGTCTTGCGTGGGTCGCGGCCGTCTCTCTGGTTGTAGACGTGGAAAACTCATCAAATTAACAAGCGGGCTATTGGGGTCACGCCTCCTCGGACGCGCGTTCCCTCTTTCACGAGCAGCTCGGCGCGCGCGTTTATTGTCAGGTCAGTTCGGGAACCGAACTTGATCATGCCGAAACGCTCGCCGATGCGAATCGAATCACCCTTATTTTTCCAACATACAATTCGCCGGGCTAAAACGCCGGCGATTTGGGTGCACCCGACCGTGAAACCATCACCCTCAATTACCAGGGCATTATGTTCGTTCTGCAGTCTTGCCTGATCACTCATGGCGTTCAGAAACTTGCCCCTGGAATAACTAATCCGGGTAATCCTTCCACTAACCGGCGAACGATTCACGTGCACGTCGAGCGGCGAAAGAAAGATACTCACCAGCAGGTCACGGTTGTTCTCACCTGACTTGATCAACGTTATTCGGCCGTCTGCGGGAGCCACTATGATTCCCGGCTCAAGCGGCGGCGTCCTTTCAGGATCGCGAAAAAAGTAGATCATGAACGCCGCCACCGCCAGAAGAATCATTGCCGGCAGCCAGGAACCCAGCGCCAGCGGGGCAATGGCCAGCACGATCGGCACAACCACAAATGGAATTCCTTCACGAACCACGATAGCCTTGTATACGGCGCGACCAGTCAACCGTCCTTCTTAGCGAAATAGTCTCAAACGAAAACACTGATCTCGTCAAACCGGAATGTTACGGACTAACCATAGATCAGACAATACTGCTCTATATTAAGGGAAAACGGGGACATTCGCGCAGACGTGCCCCCGTCGTCATTAATTTCGATTAATTAAGGAAATTTAGCTCAATGCGCTGTTTTCACGCTCTGCTCGTGCTTGAGCATGATTGAATACATCTGGTCCTTTAGTGCCAGCTTCTTCTTTTTCAGGGTAATCTCTTCCAGTTGCTCTTCATCGCTCGGATATGAAAGCGCGGACAACTCACTCAAACGGGCTTCGTAACGGCCGTGTTCCCGAGCAAGCTCCCGAAATTCGGGGTTGCTCGTAATCAGTTCCTCTTTCAAGTTATCCGCCTGTGTCATTTCCATATCGACAGGTCTCCTTTCAAGTAGCCGAGTAGGCAAGGAATTGTGTAAAGGGGGTACAGCGGACGGGTCATTTCGGGAAAATGTTAACCCAGCAATACGCTGAAATCAAGGCTTCGGTCTCAGATTTTTGGACATAATGAGAGCGTCCTCGGGCGGATTTGCATAATATCGCTTTCTCCGGCCCGCCAGATTGAAACCACAGTGTTCGTAGAGTTTTTGCGCAGCGCGATTCGAAGCTCTAACCTCGAGGAAAGCGGCGAGACAATTCTGTTTGGCGCCGGTGAGAAGCGCGCTGTTGAGCAGCCGCGAGCCGATTCCCATTTTTTGAAATTCCGGCCGCACCGCGATGTTGTTAATGTGTAACTCTCGGGCGATCACACGTGAAACAACGAACCCGGCAATTCTCATCCCGTCTGCCAGGAATGGCTGCGGCACATCAATTCTTGCCACCAGCATGACAGCTTCTCGGCCAGAGCCGAGTTCCCGGTGATAAGAATCCCAGCCCCAGGGACTTAAGCCGCAAACTGCTTCGATCTCGACGACTTCCAGCAAGTCATGCTCGGTCATTGAATCAAGCGAAACCTTCAATGACTTGCCGGCAGCAGATTCTGTTTGCGCCATTTCTCATTTATCTCCGCGTCCGAGGGCCTCACATAGTCCGCATGCAATTCGCTCGCGGAAAGTGCCTTCCCCGCGCGATAGTAAAACAGTCCGAGGGTCGCAACCGATTCCGCGAGGTGCGGATCGATTTGCGCCAATGTCCAATCTGATTGCAATGTTGCCGGCAGTGCACTGGAATTGGAAGACTTGATGAATTCTATCTCCTGGTTCGTTGCCCATCTGCTTAGTTGATCCTCGTGGAGGTGTGCTCCGTCGCCGGCCCATCTCAGACTCTGCAGCGACCCATATCTCTTGAGCAAGGCTTCCGAAGAAAGATGCGCCGCGTCGTCGAGCGCCTCCGTCTCGCCCTTCGGAGCGACGCGAAACATTTGCGCGTAGACTTCACCTCGCCCAGCGGGCAGCAAAGCAACAGTTTGCTTCGAACATCCTGCGCCGTGCGCGACCGCAGCCAGCGAGGACACGGCCACGCATTGGCGATCGAGATAAACGGCAAATGCTTTGATTGTGGCTAAACCGATCCGAAGTCCGGTAAAACTTCCCGGACCGATCGCTACCGCAAAAAAATCAATCTCGTTGAGCGCCACCCGCGCATCATTCAAAAGCTGCCTTATATGATCGAGTAAGTCTGTTGAATGTGAAGCCGTTGGATTTCCAGACAGAGAGCCCAATATCGCGCCGCCGCGAGCGATGCTGATACTTCCAGCTCGGGTCGCAGTTTCTATCGCCAGGACCAGGGGCTCGTCAACCAGAGACATCAATTCCCTTCCCTCGATGATAGCTGTTTGACAGCTTCAATTCGAAAACGCGATCATATCAGAAGCAAGCAAACAACTCAGTCATGCGAAGGGTCTTAGCCGCGAACCGACCATTTGCGTCGAATTACGGATGGTGACGGTTCGCTTTTCTGATGAGCGTAAGAATCGGACTATTAACTGCCGGTGGAGACTGCCCGGGGCTGAATGCGGTCATCCGCGCGATCGTGCGGCGGGCGTCCACGGACGGCGCCAATATTCTGGGAATCCGCAACGGCTGGCTGGGACTAATCGAAGATGATGTCGTCGAATTAACTCGAAGCGCGGTCGCCGGGATACTTCCGCGCGGTGGAACGATTTTGGGTACGTCGCGCTTTAATCCTCTGCAGGACGACCAGTCCATTACCACAGTCAAAAACAATTGGAAGCGATTTGGTCTGGGCGCATTGATTGTTGTTGGCGGCGAAGGAACGCTTTCCGCGGCGCGCGATGTTTGGCAGCAACATGGATTGCAGATCGTCGGGATCCCGAAGACCATCGATAACGATGTTTGCGGGACTGATTTTACCTTCGGGTTTGACACGGCGGTGTCCGTCGTTACGGACGCAATCGATCGCTTGCATTCAACTGCGGAGTCTCATCACCGGGTCATGGTTGTCGAGGTAATGGGTAGGCATACCGGATGGATCGCTGCCTACGGAGGAATCGCCGGCGGCGCAGATGTCACTTTGGTCCCTGAGCACCCTTTTCGCCTGTCTCGGGTTTGTGGTCTTTTGCTGCAGCGGAAACGGGATGGGCGTGCATTTTCAATCGTGGTCGTCGCTGAGGATGCGCATCCGCATCCGGACGAGCCATTTTTATCGAATGAGGTGTGCGAAGCGATCTATCGTCACGATCGCCTGGGAGGAATTGGTGAAGTACTCGCCGCTGAAATCGAGCGCTGCACGAACATTCAGACGCGCGTGACCAAACTCGGTTACGTTCAGCGTGGCGGGTCGCCCACAGCCTTTGACCGTATTTTAGCGACGCGTTTTGGCATCAAAGCCTATCAGATGGTTTGCGCCGGCGAGTGGGGTCATATGACGGCGATTCGCGGCAACAAGATTATCAGTGTGCCTCTGGATGAAGCTGTTTGTGAATTGAAGCAGCTCGACGAAGATATCTATAAGGTCGCGGAAGTGTTTTTTGGATAGCCTGAATCCAGGCACGCATTGGCCAGGCTTCAAGACTCTCGAACTGTCGTTTGAGTTCAGCTGGCGCAGGCAGGACAAATGGAATCCAGGTTACACCGGGTCAGTCATGTAACGCGTTTTGCCATCCACGCCGCTGATCAACCGGCGAGCTTTTTTGCTGTCAATCGTATAAATAGCTGCAACCTTCCACTCGCCTGGTTCATTTGCGCCTGCGAACCAGTAGGTGCTTGCCAGACTGTATACAGATCGTTTGCATTCTTCCTGGTTGTGAACGAGTGAGCGGGCAAACCAGAAAGTCGCCGAGGATGAGTTTGTCCCAATCAAGTTGGCCGAGGATGGATGCTGGAATAATGGATGGTCCCGGCTCGCTGGAAATATTTTCCGGGTCAAGGACTCCGAGCAATCTCCTGGTGCCGATCGGCCAAAGTCTAATACTCGGTGTGCCGTTGTAGACCGATAATCTCCCGTGAACCATGAAGCACTTGCCAACCAGGTCCGAACGAGCTCTACATGAACTCACCGCTGGTTTGGTTGGTGACTGCGCCAGTATGCTACAGGCGGTCATCAATAACAGAATGGATAATCTGGAGAACATCAAGGATCGATCTTCTCACATCGCTCGTGAGCTGCTTAAGAGAATTCGAGCTCTTAAAAGCTTACTGCCTACGGTTTTCCCGGCACCCTCCCTCACGGTCGGGTTTCTCCAATCCAGCTGGACGATTAATGAATTTTTAGCGTGGGATCACCGAGCAGAATCCAGGTGCGCCGCACGTCCATATCAAGCGTCGCCGCTTTTGATTGGATGACGGCATCGCCAATGGTTATCGGCGAGGCCCCGTAGAGCAAGGTGTATAACTGCTGGGCCATCTGATGCTGGCCGTCCGGAATGGTGAGACCGGATGAAGCAAAGCTGGCTATCGCGCCGCCGTTTGGCGCTTTCAGCAGCGCTTCAGCGATTCCTTCGAGCAACGGGTCATTGTAGTAGCCATTCAGGCAATCATTCACTACCACCAGCGGCAACTTGTTTCCATTCGTTAAGTTGCGAGCGTCGGTCGCGGTAAAGATCGAGCCACCCGTCCAGACGTCAACATTTCCGTGGCCTGAATAATTCACCACTGCCAGCCCCTGATTGAAAAGATTATTGATATCGGCACGCGCTTGAGCGTCACTCGGTTCCAATCGCCGGTAAACCTTCTGAATCGTCATACTCGCCGGCAGTAACGGAATGACATCGTCGTTTGCCTGTTCGAAATTGAAGTAGTAACTTCCTTGCGTATCGGCGACCAGCATTGCGGTTTGCGGCGGGTTGGCCGGCGAGAAGTTCACAATTTTAGAAACCATCAAATCAGCTTCAGCCGCCGTGCGCGCGGGCAGCCTGCCTACGGGGATGTCGGCAATCCCGTTACCATCGAGATCAGCCAGCACATCATCCGAGCAGGTTTCCATAAAATCCGTATCGATCATCATCGTCGGTACAAAGTCAAAGTTCCCTACGCCCCGGTAATTGCGCGCATCGAAATCAGCATCGCCCACGAGCAAGAGATAACGCGGCGGAGTGGTCCATACTAATTTCGCCCGCGCCAGAAAATCCGTGATTGCGTGTGGCGTATGCACACCATAACTGAATTCGTCGTAAAGATCCTCGATGTTTATGACTCCGGTGGCGCCGCCAGCCGAAGACGGGACCACCGAATAACCCTGTCCTTGTCGTTGTGTCACCAAAGGCGCCAAGCTGCCGATGAAATTCTGGTGAGAAATGATAACCAGACTCGCTCCCGCCTGAGTCTGATTCCAGGTGGACGGCTGATTCAGAGCCATCGACGCCGGCTGGTCGAGTTGTGACGCCGGCAGCGCGAGCAGCGTGCGAAGACCTTTCTGGGTGGTACTGACCGTCGGGACGGTGGCCGCGTATCCGTTGCCGCTCGTTTCTACGTTTGGATGGACTTCCCGCACCGCCAATGGATCCGTGACATCGAGAATGCGCACGGCAGGACTGGCGAAACCATCGATCCGCGCGCTTTGCGAATATCTCAGGCTCAGCCGCAGGGTGTTATTAAATGCTTTCAGGCTGTGTGGGTAGGTCAGACGTGTGTAATCGGCGAAGCTCGCGCCACTGGACGACGTCGGGACGAGCTGGACCACATTGTCGCCCTCCAACACGGATGAAACCGGAATGGAAAATGTCTGCACTACATGATCCAAGCCAAACGAAATCATCGATCCGAGGGTAACGCCATTAAAGGAAACGTTGACCTGGTGAGTCACCTGAGAGATGCCTTGCAGGGCGACGGTCAACTGCGCGGAACCAGTCACCGAGGTCTCAAGGTTATGGATCGTAACCGTTTGGTTCGGATGAGTGTTCGACGTCAATACATCGCCAAACCAATTTTCGACCTCACCGCCATTCAGCAGGCTCGTGATGTAGTTGATTCGATCTTTTCGCTGCACGGTATACAGGAAGTTCGGAGCAGTTGATGCCGGATCAACGACCGCGTGATTGTAATGATTACGTCGCAGTTTGGATTTGCGCGTACCGTGCATTCGGCGCTTGAGACGCGAACTTAAGAACGAGCTGCGCCGGGAATGTCTCGGCCTCAGTCTGGTTTTGACTTTGGCGACGCTGAGAATCTCTTGATTGCTCGCAGACGGTTTCCGGGTGGCGGAAGCCGGAGCGTCCGTGCGGCGGTTTGCGAACGATCGGCTGACCCGCGTGTTTCCGGCGCCGGTGTTCTTTTCAGGTCTGAGGGATTCGGTCGCGTCGGCCTCGGGAGTTCGAACCGTCGTCCTGGCCGTGCTTTGTTCACTCGCTTCGATTCTGGCTCTGGAATCGCCGTTCGCAGCGCCGGTATCCAGGCTTGGAAGCCAAAACGGTGAACTGGCGTAAGCTTGATTCTGACCGCTCTGATTGCCCGGTTGGATATTTGTCGCAGGCGCAGGTGAAGGCACAGGCGCCGGCAAAGGTGTCGGGGTTGGACTCGCGCTGGGCGTTATGTTTCCGACTGGTGTGATGCGCTGACCCGGCTGCGAATCGTTTACCAGATAGTAAATCTGCGTGTCGCTGGTCGGTATGTCGAGGCCGGTTCCATAGAACTCGATGTAATCATTCGCACCCAGCGGCCCGCTTGTCCGGCTTACGCGGATCGCCAATTCCCGGCCACCAACAAACATCCGCAGGTTGCCGGCGTCGGCAGAGACATCAAATCCCGCAGCTATCAGTTGCGGCTGAGTGAGGTGATACCACCCTTCGCTCTTAACGCCGATCTTTAGCGAAGGTAGCGCCGCAATGCGCCATTGCTCATCAATCGGACCGTTCGGAGTTTGTGGCGACTGGCTCGCCGCCACGCCGGCCCATTCCGTTTGTGACGACGGCGGAGAAGATGTAAATCCGGATGAAGCGCTCGCGGCAGCTACGTTGGGACTCCACTTTGGCGCGATCGGCTCATGTGGTGTGCGGCTGCCGCTGACATCGATGTCTTCGATGTAGTACTGATCTTCTTTCGTCCCGTCGGGATCAAACCAGGAATAAGACTTGCCGGCATAAAGCGCCCTTCCCTCACCTACTGCAAGCACAGACCCTGCGAGGATCGGCCGATTGATCTGGACTACCTGGCCGTTTCGAATCCGGAAAACATTAAAACCGAGATTGTTTATTTCAAATGTTGTTCGCCATTCGATGAGGACGCCGTTCGGACCGGCGGTGGCGGTGATTTTGGCAATTTGAATCGATTGGGCGCTGGTCGTGTTTCCGTCTGTTCCTGCCCCGGAGGAATGTGCCAGGCCCGGTTGGGCGACGGGCGCGATCAGGAGCACGGCGACTAAAGCAGCCACGGCCGAACGGCTTCGAAACTCAGGACGCATTACTTCCCTCTCGCAAGGCCTACGATTATCTATCAAAAGACTTGATGAAACAACAGAAACCAAACTCAGAGGACTTGCGATTTGATTTGAGGAGTATGAAAGAGGAAATGTCCGGCGCGGCTTACCAAATTTCCCAGTTGATAAGGCAGGCGTGGCAGGCGATTGAATTGTCCATTAACGCTTATGGTAGCGAGGATCGGATTGGGCCAGCGATTCGCGAGGTCGCCTAATAGTCCGGATGGTTCGCGCAGGTACTTGCGCAAAGGCGCGCGGTGGCTCATTGGCGGCTGCCTGGTAGCGAAGGGGGCATTCCATTCTTTCAGCACGCTTGAAATGATCCAGTTGGGAACTGGCGACACCTGCCCGGCAATTTCGTCGTCTCTGATTTCAGCATTGAGCACTGCCTGCGCGAGGCCGACCGCGGTAAGAATCCAGTTAGCCCGTCGCTTGCCGGCGCCAAGACAGAGTTTCCAATCGAAAGTGTCCGGAATCGATTCCAATAACAACGCAATGTCGCAAAGCCAGAGCGGACGCCATGCGCCATGCTTGAGCATATGAATCGCCAACAGGGCAAAATGATCTTCCGCAGACAATACCCGGATTTGTTCCGCGCCGCAGGAGACGAGCTGAGAACGAAAGAAAAGATCGTTGACGTCTCGATCGTCCAGTTCAGAAATTCGATCATGCAGATCGACCCAGCAGTCTTTTGCTTCGTCGCTTTGTACAACTTCCTGCGCCTTCCGGACCGCTTCCGGCCTAACGAACAGGTCGATGTCCCCGAAAGGTCTTAGCCCGGCCTGCGGGTAGAGTCGCGAAATGACCCAACCTTTGATCAAGATCGGTTCGACACTCGCGGCGCGCAAGAGCCTGAAGATTTTCTGGATCTTGCTTTCGTGAATCCTGGCTTGCAAAGCCTGCAGACGATACGCCTGATGCAGGACTTCGGCCGATTCCGTCGTGCGCAAATCGGTCTCGCGGACGCGCCACCAGCCCAGAGCCCCCGCACCGGAACCGTAGAGTAATGGTGTAAGCAGATCGAGTTGTGAGGAACTAGTGCTCAGCGGACCCTGTATGCTACGCCATGAGCCTGAGAGAAAACCCGACACGAGCTTTCCCCGCGATCTTGAATCACTTTCCGGCATCCGGGCTTATTTAAGAGTGAGACTTCGTGAAGGGCGAAACATTCCGACGCTGCCAATCATCCAATCAGCAGCGCCGGAATGATTAGGCAAGGTCGAATGTGAGTTTATAGGCAGGTGCCGGTTGGTGCTCCTGGGCAGCTGCCGGAACAACATAGCGCGTCGGCGGTGCAGGCAGCTCCACTCGGCAGACAAGTCGCAGCTTGTGCCGGAGTGGGCGCCACAATCGAGGTAACGACTGGGATAGTCACGGCCGCTGCGATACCAAGCGCTCTAACCATCTCGCGGCGGTTAAGTCCAGTCATTACCGGAGGCGGGACAGGTATGTGTTCCAGCAAATTGTTTCGTCCTAATTGATCCAATGCCAACCAGACGAGCTTCTCGTCAACTGGTTTGTGAAGTTCATTCTCCAGCGCTTTGGTAATCGCCGTCGTCGTTGCGCTGCCATCGCACCTTCGCCAAACCATCGCGGCAGTCTCGTTTAGACAGTGTGCCTTATCGCGATCGAGATCATAAACCAGAGTTTCATCGGGCAGTTCCTGTACAACTAAGCCCTCTTTACGGGCTAACGGCTTTACATTCCTGGCCCTCTGGTTCATCCGTGCCTCCTGCGATTTAGGCGTGAGCTTTTTTTGTGCGGGAACCGCCCACCGACTTTTCTGGAAAATTCTTGAATACTGAGAACTAACGCCGCGCAAAATATCACGCCCGGCCAAATGCGTCAATCTTTTTCGCACTGGCAGCTTGGTCTTGTCAACCTTTCGACTGAAGTTCAAAAGAATCCAGCCACAACGTTCCGAAGGCCGGACAAGGCCTGTCCGCACAGGCCTGCCGTTGGCATCGCACGTTCACCGCGGTCGTCTTTGAAGTGGTCGTGAATTCAATCGACAGTGCGCGCCAGTCAGAGTAGACTGCGCTGATTGCTCCGGATTGACCCAGCACGGCCGCCGTCTGATTTGACGCATCTTCGACAATCACAACCGGCAAAGCGGCACTAATGATTTGCCGGGCTCTCGCGTAGAAAGTCAGCCGATAATGTTTCTCCGGAGCGACTAAAACGAGCTGGCTAACAAAGGCAGCCTGAGGCTCGGAATCACCGCGAAATTCAATTCGCAAACTCTTTGCGCCGCCCTGAAAACCTGTCTCGTCCAGCGACATACTGATATTTGTAAGGTTCGGCGTAATCTGCCAACCAAATCCAGGGTCGCCGAGAAGTAAGCGATCCTCGAAACCGCCATTCAGGATCCTGCCCAAACCCGTCGTTGGATTGATTGCGAACTGATGCGTCGTGGCCCAGACTGCATATGCTTCATTGAAGGCCCTGGCATCGAGCAGGACGTTAAGCAGGGATTGCGACTCATCAGGGTTTTTGTTCTTCACACGGGAAAACTCGTTTATTGCCGCCTGAAAAGCGCCGTGCTTCGCAAAAAATCCGGCGAGGGTCATGTGCTCAAAATCCGAATGTGGCACAACGGTGGCTTCGGTTGACGGAACGTCCTTTTGAGAAATTCCCCAGGCCAGATCAACAACACTTGGAAACAATCCTGGGTTGCTCGACGAAGCTTTCCGGAGCTCAGCGAAAGCATCATCGTACTGGCCCATCCTAAGCAGGAGATTACCAAGCTGCCAGCGAGGTTTCGCGTATGCCGGAGCCAGGCTCGTTGCCTGGCGTAACGCGCGAAGAGCACCTTCCTGATCGCCGGCCTGGTCGCGCGCAATTCCAAGTTCAAGCCAAAGATAATAATCACGCGGGCGCAAGCGAGTTGAATTAGCAAGCTCGCTTACCGCTTCGTCGTAGGTTTGAGATTCCACCAGTAGCTCACCGCGAGTGAAACGAGTCTCGGCGTCGTAAGGCGACAATTCAACGGAGCGCTCGGCCACGGCTTGTATGTTTGTTAAGGCGGCCACCTTCGCCAGCGTGCGCGCATAACCGATTCGCGCCGAATACCATAACAGCCATGCACATGCGGCTAATCCGGCGAGGGCGATCAGAAGCCGCCTGGAAGTTAAAGCGTGGGCTTGTTCGTAGGGCATTAACTCTTTTCAGGTAAGCGCAGACAAAAAAGCCAGCCCTTCGGAATTCGAAGAGCTGGCCACGAGATCTAATTCAGACTACTTCACGGGCTGGGATTAGCGCCCCGTCCGGTTCCACCATTTAATCCTATGATTAAGAGAGCAGCCGTGGCGCCGCCGCCTGCCAGGATCGCGATCAGCTCGGCGTGTGTCAGGCCCGTGCCGGCGGTCGTTCCACTAACCATGGGAACGACTGTGCTCACCGAACCAGGCGACAGCTGTCCATTTAGAAAACAGAATCCAAGGCTCTTGCGATTGTTGTCTGTTTTCTCTGACGCGCCCTGATCCGTGTAAACCTCGCCCGTAGCGTTGCCCTTCACCTTCAGTAACGCACAACCGCGTTTCAGATTAACTCGCGCGCCTGTGTCGGTATAGTCAAGTTGCAAACTTGTGTTGGGCGGAATGTCGAGGGTTCCGAGCGGTCCGAGATCCACAGTTGCACTGACATTATCCGGCGTTTCGATCGCCGCGCCTGTCAGAACGGTGGCCCCGGAAGTAGAGCTAACGCCATTCAAGAGGGCCGCGCCGCCACGAGTAGTCAGACGCGCTGTTATCAAGCGCGCGCCCTGAGGGAGCGTACCTGGATTTCCAAGTCCCGCCTGCACATAAACCTGCGCGAAACAGAAAATTAAAAATATCGCTAACGCCTTCAAAGCTTTTAGTTTTCTGACAGCCATTGCTTCCTCCCGGCCTGTGGACAAAGTGGGTCTCAAACGAGAAGCGGGTTGAAATGCGCGGCAAGTGTACTTCGCTTGTCGCCGGACGTCAAATGTTTTCTTGTCGCAGACTTTTTCTTTTGACGTTTTCAGAGACTCTGTGGCGCCGGAATTACCAGCATTCGACTGGACCTGTCCGGATCGGCACACCGGCCGAAGCTCATTTGTCTATTAATTTGTAGAATTGGTCGGCCAACTTTGGATCCAGAGTTTTCAGGATCTGATACTCATCGAGCGCGTTCTTGCGGTCCTTGAGCGTGGCGTACGTCACGCCAAGACTGAAATGAGCAGCAGCATAATTCGGCTTTAGTCGAGTCGCTTCTTTGAAGGCAGTCACTGCGTCCTGATAGCGCTTAACCTTGTAGTAAGAATTACCGAGATTATTAAAAGCTTCGGTGTCGGACGCATCGAGTTTCGTCGCTTTCTGGAAAGCGTCTATCGCTTCGTTGAACTGGCCGGCACGATAGTACGCGGCGCCCATGTTCAGGACGGCTTGTTCGTAATCAGGCTTAAGTTCGATTGCCCTCTTAAACGAATCAATTGATTCCGCAAACTTACCTGAGTCCAGTTGAGCTTTACCGAGATTGTAATAACCGATCACATATTTCGGATTAATAGCTACTGCCTGTTTCAGGAGTTCAACTGCTTCAGCTGATCGGCCGTTCTTGTCGTATACATAGCCCAGCCCGTTCAGCGCCTTTGCATATTTACTATTAAGGCGAATCGCTTCCTGATAAGCGGCGATGGATTCAGGTTCGTGGCCGAGTTTGTCTTGAGCGAAGGCGAGATTATTGAATATTGTGGCGCTGTCGCTTTTAGCTCGGATAGCCTGCTTGAAAAGGGTCACCGCCTCTTCATAGCTGCCCAGGTTAGTCAGCGCGATCCCAAGATTGTTTTGCGCCTCCGCGTAATCGGGTCGCAGAGTGATTGCCTGGCGAAAGGTGTTCGCGGCCTCCGTAAACTTGCCCGACATCAGCAAGGCATTACCGAGATTGTATTGGGCATCCGCAAAATTTGCTTTCGCGGCGATTGCCTCCTGAAATAATTTGGTCGCGTCGCCGTATTTCTCTAGCGCATATTGCGCGGCCCCCAGATTATTAAGAGTCTCGGGATCGCCAGGCTTCAGTTTCAAGGCCTCGGTGAAGGCGTCCACTGCGTCCTGATACTTTCCGGCTTTGTAAGATGCCGCGCCGAGATTGTTATACGCAAACACGTCGGACGGTTTGAGCTGGATCACTTTCCGTAACGCGGCGATTGAATCCTTGAATCGCGAAAGGCGATCGTAGGCGAACGCCAGGCTGTTGTAAGCGTCGGTGTTATCCGGCTGAAGCTTGACCGCGATTTCGAAAGCCCTGGCGGCCTCTTCATAACGGCCGAGCCCGAGATAAGTATCACCCAATGCGTTCTCGGCTTCGGGCCAGTCGGGCTTTAGCGCGATCGCCTTGTTGAGAGCGGTCGCCGCATCTTCATATTTCTCTGTCGAGTTATAGGCGACGCCCAGATTGTATTGGTTGTCCGCGTCGTCAGGCTTGATCTTAACCGCCTGTTGAAATGCACCCATCGCGTCGGTTGCCTGACCCAGAGCATAGTACGCCGCTCCCAAATTGTTATAAGTCAGCGCATCGTTCGGTCTGAAAGTCAGCGCCTTCTTATAAGCATCGACGGCCTTCGCATACTGGCCTACGTCATAAAAAGTATTGCCCTGATTGTTATAAGCCACAGCCTTATCTTCGGCGGACGCTTGTGGTCGCGAAATATCTATTTCAGGTTGGCCGGGCTGCGGTTTCGGATTATTACGAGCAATCTCGACAGGCTCTGCAGGTTTTCGGGACACGCGGTGCTTGACGATTAACAAGCTGGCTCCGCCTGCCAGATCGCGAACCCGCGGCGGCCGCTTGAATACTATTGACGCGCCGCCAATGATGTCCTGCCCGGCAAGTGCGCTGGCGCCTCCCGCAATATCCTGTGGCAAACCAAAAATGGTCTGCAACAGGCCTGCCAAAGCAAGCGCGAGTCCAATCCGGCGATTAATGAAGTGTGCTTTGCTCAAAACTATTCGGCGCCGCAGTTTATGCTTGTCTGGCTTTGAACGATGCGATGTCGAGCACCTTGCGCGGTTATTGAGCGAGCCAACGCGATCTTCTGGTGCTCCTGAACTCAAGACTTAATATCGACAACAGCATGACAAAGATTAGAGCGTTGATCGTGATGTGCAGTCCGAAATCGACTACGCTATGGACGGCGACGCCCACGATTCCTATGATGGCCCCGGAACAGATTGCGTTGTAGAAATGGTCTTCCGCCGACAGAGACTTTCGCGCTTGTTTCACCACTGAAGCAATAAACCAAAGCAGCAGGGCCAGACCAATTATGCCGCCGCTCGCGATAATTTCCAGATAGTCATTGTGCGCCTGCTGCGGAGTCATTACTCCAGACGCATCATGATATTGAGGAATCTCAGCCCAGTAGCCGCCAAAGCCGGCGCCGGCGAGCGGATGCGCCTTGACCATCAGCCAGGATGCCCGCCAAATGTCCCGCCGACGCGCGCGCTCGTGAAGGACCGTCTGGTCGGCAGCGTTCAATTCAACACTCGCCCCTTCCAGACTGGTTGCCAGGGGTTCACCGCCAATCCAGACTGCGCCGCCCAGCACGACAGCGATTATCGCCACGGCAACGCTCAACCTAACGGCGGGTGATCGGACAAATCGTTGCAGGACGAATTCGTCGCCGGCGGTTTCAATGCTATTTCTCGCGCGGACGCTGGTGAACAAGATCAGCGAAAAAATCAGCTGCACTCCCATCGCCAGCAGTCCGCCTTTTGAGTTTGCCAAAACGAGCGCGGTCCACAAGGCCAGGAGGATTGCGAGATAAAGTGGCAATCGTTCTCTTCTTGTCGTCCGAACGGCCATTAGCCCTACAACCAGACCCATCGCTATCTCCATCAGGTACGCAAAGTGATTCCGGTTCGAAAACTGAGCATACCCGGCGCCAGGTCTTAACAAGGGCAGGACGAAGCCTTGATCGTGCTGCATCGACTGGCGCAGGATGCCAAAGATGGCGCTGACGCCCGCGACAATTACGATCACATGGACCACCGCGCTGAGTCGTTTTCTGCTGGTTGTATAGCGCGCGAGCAGGATTCCCGCGAGCGTGAGCGCGCCGGCCTTCAAAACAAATCGGCGAGTCTCAAAGGCGTCGGCGCTGATCGCATACCAAACTTTTTCCCCGCCGGCATTTGTTTGCCACAGGACAATGCTCTGCAACAACGCGAATGTAACCAGCGCCATCAACGGATAGAACAGACGCATCTGCCGCGGCAGCCATTGGCCCGCGAACAGGCCATGAATGATCCAAAGCATCGTAAGCAGCAGCACGCCGCATTCAAACAGCCCTTCGGACCAGGGTTCGACGGTACCATAAGGAATCGCAGTCAAGACCAGCGCCGCGAGTAACCCGCAAAAAATTATTCGTTCCAACAGCAGGAGGAGCGACGTCTGCTCGCGAGTGACGGACACACGAGCAGTCACTTCGTCTGGTAAATCTGTGGCGATCCGGGTGCTCACTCTGTCTTCGTGTTGCTGAGGTTAGGAAAGAAAATATTAGCGCCCCATGGAGCCGGCGCTGGCGGTGAGTTGCCTGGCGGGTTCCTCGGCGCAAGCCGACAGGATCCGCTCAGCCGCTTCGGACATTTGTAGTCGAAACATTGAACAGAGATAATTAACGTCCACGCGCATCGGCTCGCTCTCGAGGTGGCGATAAAGGTTCAGGTAGCCGAGCGTTGCCCGTTCGGTGGCCAACGGCAAACGCAAGGTCCAGAAACGGTCCGGGTTAAGCATTTCTTCAATGCCGTCACGGTGCCAATTCCAATGGATTCGGCCTTCGCGCAACTCAGCGCGGCCGATTGAAGCACCTCCACGGGAAAGCTCGAGGGCCCTGGCATTAACTTCCGCCTTGCCGTCGTAACTCAACTGGACGGTGGCCGAAATGAACTCGTCGAACTCCAGCATTTCCAGCACGCCATCGAAAAGCTCATTCAAGGTTCGCGCGCCCGAAATTCTGCGCGACGCCCGGCGGACGCGAATGTTATTTGCGGCGCGCACCCGCCGTTCGCCAATGTTTCGCTTCATGCTGGCTCGAATCTCTTCGACTTCGGGATAACGAAGATGACCAACAGCGGTAACGACCGCGACGCCGACGACGAATAATGACACCGCAATCACCGGATTGCTCGTGTTTACAAACAGCATCGCCATCAGCCCGAACGTCGCGCTGACGCCGTAGAGCACCAGGGCCACGCGGCGCTGGGACCATCCTCGAGCCAGCAACATGTGATGAATATGCTCGCGGTCACCTTTGAAAATAGGCCTCCCACTGATGAACCGTCGCCCGATTGTCACCGCGGTGTCGACTACCGGCAGAGCGAAGGCGAAAACCGGGATGGCTATCGCTACCGCTGTCGATGCCTTTTGTGCTCCCTGAACCGACAGAGCAGCCAGAGAAAAACCAACGAACAACGCGCCCGAATCGCCGAGGAAAATTGAAGCGGGATTAAAGTTGTAGCGCAGGAAGCCGGCCAGCGATCCAATCAGCACCAGGGCCATTACGGTCACATACGAATAGCCCTGCAGCAGCGAAATGACCAGAATGATCAGTGACGAAAAAAGCGCCGATCCGGTCGCCAACCCGTCGATACCGTCGATCAGGTTAAAGGCGTTGGCGATGCCGACTACCCAGATGACGGTCAGTAGGAAGCCGACCATTGGCGGCAAGGTGATGCTCCCCACAAAGGGAATCGATAAGCCGGCAATTCGGCCCCCGAGACCATAAAACAGGATGGCAACCGCCGCGAGAGTCGCAAATTTCACCGTCGCATTAGCGCCCCGCACATCATCATAAGCGCCGAGTAACAGGACGATAGCTCCACAGATCAGAAAAGCGAGAATCTTACGAGTCTGAAAGTGCAGCGTTTCCGTGAGCAGATTATGGACAAATAGTAACGACGAAAGGGCGATTAACACCGAGAGGAAAATGGCGACACCACCGAGTCGTGGGATTGGTTTGACGTGAAGGCGACGATCGTCACGCGGCTCGTCGACCAATCGGTAGCGCTCGCAAAAGCGTCGCAGCAAGGGCGTCAGCACGGATGACGCGCACATGGCGATCAGAAAAAGCGCAACAAATGATTTCATACGAGACCGCTAGGCAGATTGGGCTTTCGCTGCGGGAACTGTGGCCCCTAACACCTCGGGCGCTGCATCTCTCGACTCGACCACCTCAAGAAGTCTTGGCAATAAAACTTCTTTACGGAATTGATCCGCTAGTTCGGATCGCTGACGCCGTGTGGTCCGGCCGTCGGCGCCTTCTTCAACATATTTCGTGACTGAATCGACGTCGCCATGACAGGCAGTCTTTGCCGCGCCTGGATCTGCGAGCTGCGCAATTATGTCCGTGACGTGGCTAATTGCGGGGCCAATGTACACAAATGGCGAGCCGATTGTCAGAATGTTGTACACCTTGCTGGGATGTACAATTCCCACGAACGCATCGCCCATTACCACCACGTGCAAATCAGCCGCTGACAGGGCCGCCGATAATTTGCTCAACGGTTGATAAGGTAAACACAAAATATTTCGCAACTGGTTCGTTCCGGCAAACGCCTTGACTCGGTTTTGCTCGCTGCCGCCGCCAACAAAACAGAACACGACGTCGTCACGTTTTTTCATTCTCAGGGCTGCTTCCAGCAAGGTATCGAGCGGATGACAGGGACTGTGGTTTCCGGCGTACATGACCACATACTTTCCCGACAAACCATTGGCAGCGCGAAATGATTCCCTGCCCTCCTGATCAAATTGGACCGCATGGTCATGAGACCAGGGCGAAATAATTTCGATCTTATCTTCGCCAATCCCCTTCTCGACGATCCGCTGTTTGGCGAATCGATCGAGCGCAACGATCTTGTCAGAACGAAGCAAGCTGCTGCGCAAAAGCTTTGCAAGTGTTTTCGACGTCAATGAGTCTCGCTTTAGCCAGCCCGCGGCGATCGCTTCATCGGGATTTAGATCCATCACCCAGAAAATCAGGCGGCCGCCTTTCAGGCGTGTAAAAATCGATGCGAGCCACGAAATCAGCGGCGGTGAGGTGAGCGCAACGACCACGTCCTGCCGTGGCAACAGGGCCAAACGCCACGCAGAGGCGCCGATAAAACTTCCGAAGTTAAGGGCGCGTTGCCAGCGCGTTTGCTTGCCGGCGGAAATGGCGCTGACACGCCTGATCTTGATGCCGTTACACGTCTCTCTCTTGGGAAAGCGAAGCCCGGAATTGTCGTAACCGTGATTGCCCGCGATGACCGTGACCTGGTGTCCCCGCTCGTGCAGGGCCACGCCCAGATCAGTTAGCTGTTGCGCGGTGGCGACAACGTCCGGCCAGAAGCATTGATTGAGAAGGAGGACCTTCAAGGAATTTTAGATTTGAGATTTTTGATTTTGGATCTTAAGAAAAGAGAAACCAATTTCGGGTTTCGAGTTAAAAGCGAAATCGCGAATCACAAATCGCAAATCGAAACTGATCTCCTGGGAACGCGGACGTCCACGTCCGCACTGTGCGCGCAGCGCGAATATGGTTGGAGACTCATTTCCCTTGAAAACACTGAGCGTGCTGACGCACGCTGTGCGGACGGGGACGTCCGCGTTCCCAGCATTAACCGACTCGGTTCAATTGCTCAACGAGTTTTTAGGCAAAGCGATATGTCTGTATATCTCTGTGATTCTGTGTCTCTGTGGCGGGTTTAAGTCGCCGCTGCTACGGCCGGCTTCACTCTCTCCGCAAAGTCGGCAATCGTGCGCTTCAATCCGTCACGCAATTGAACCGTCGGGTTCCAGCCGAGTAGTTCCTGGGCGCGCGAAATGTCTGGCTTGCGTTGGCGAGGATCGTCGAGCGGCAACTGCTCGTACTTGATTCCCGAAGACGAACCGCAGAGCTCAGCTACCTCAGTCGCAAGTTCCTGAATCGTGAACTCGCCGGGATTCCCCAGATTGACAGGTTCGAAAACTTTTTCGGCGTTCATCAATCTCACCAGACCGTCGACGAGATCGTCAACGTAGCAAAACGAGCGGGTCTGTTTACCGTCCCCATACAGAGTCAACGGCTCGCCGCGCAGCGCCTGCACAATAAGATTCGAAACGACCCGCCCATCGTTCTCAATCATTCGCGGGCCGTAGGTGTTGAAGATGCGCGCAATCCGCGTGTCGACGCCATTCTGGCGGTGATAGTCCATCATCAAAGTTTCCGCGACACGCTTGCCTTCGTCATAGCAACTACGCAGGCCGATTGGATTGACGTTGCCCCAGTACTTTTCTGTTTGCGGATGCTCGAGCGGGTCACCGTAGACCTCGGAAGTAGATGCCTGCAAAATCCGCGCGCGCACCCGCTTGGCCAGCCCGAGCATGTTCAGCGTGCCCATCACATTAGTCTTCACCGTCTTCACCGGATTGTATTGATAGTGAATCGGTGAAGCTGGACAGGCCAGGTTATAAATCTGATCGACCTCGAGCAGGACGGGCTCGATGACATCGTGGCGCAGCAGCTCGAAACGATGATCGTCGAGCAGGTGCAGAATATTTTCGCGCCGTCCGGTGAAGAAGTTGTCGACGCAGATGACTTCCTGGCCTTCGGCGATCAGACGATCGCACAAGTGCGAACCGATGAATCCGGCACCGCCCGTTACGAGTATTCTCATGTGATTAGTTTTGAGTTTCGAGTTTTGAGTTTCGAGTTCGCTGTTCATCGTTAATCGTTACGCCGTTGTATTCGGATCTCCGTTCTCCCTTCTGGGAGAAGGGTTGGGGGATGAGGGCTTAGGAAGTCGATCTAACACCTTGAACGTTTAAGAGAGATGATTTCGCTCCTTGAGCGAAATCATCTCTCTTAAGGTCACGGGTAAGAGCACCTCAAGGGTCAAGCCCTCACCAAACCTCTTCCAAAGGGAGAGGGAGATAAGAACTTCGAAACTCAAAACTCGAAACTACGTCGCCTGACGCAGTGATTGCCTAAATACAAAACATCCATCTTTGTTTTCAGAAAGCATTCAATCGCGTCGCGCGGCGTGCAGACAATCGGCTCGTTTTCGTTGAAAGAAGTATTCAGTACCGCCGGCACTCCTGTCAGCTTGTAGAAATCTTCAATCAGCTGGTAATAGCGAGGATTGACTTCGCGAGTGACGGTCTGTAAACGCCCGGATCCGTCAACGTGAGTGACTGCCGGAATCTCGGCGCGACGCTCAGGTTTGATCTGATAAACCATCAGCATCGTCGGCGCCGGGTGGGTCTGTTCAAAATAATCGCCGACATGCTCTTCGAGAATCGACGGCGCGAAGGGCCGAAAAGGTTCTCGCTTCTTGATGCGTTCGTTGAGGATCTCTTTCATGTCGGCGCGTCGAGGATCGACGACGATTGAACGATTGCCGAGCGCGCGCGGGCCGAATTCCATGCGTCCCTGAAACCAGCCCACCACGAAGCCATCAGCAATGTCGCGCGCGGCATATCGAGTCACCTCTTCGTCCGAGTAGGTCTCGAAGCTGAGATTTGAAAGCCGCAATTCGTTCCTTATTTCTTCATCGCTGAATTCCGGACCGGTGTACGCGCCTTCCATGACGTAAGAAGTTTCGAGTTTCGAGTTCCGAGTTTCGAGTTCGGAGCCGGAAGCTTCGAGTTTCGGGTTTCGAGTTCCGAGTTCGCTTTCCGTCTGCCTTGAACTTCTTTGTGCATGGTTCGCCTCCCTTTGGGAGGGGTTAGGGGAGGGTGCGAAGCTTGACGACGACAAGCCCTCTCCCCAACCCTCTCCCAAAGGGAGAGGGTGAATGATCGCAGACTGAAGTCTATTCTCTGTGTCTTTGGGGCTACTTAATTCTTCAACTCTGAACTCAGAACTCGGAACTCGAAACTGATTCCAAATCTGATAGCACGCGCCGATTGCTGTGCCGCTGTCGCCTGCTGCCGGCTGGACATAGACGCGGCGAAACGGAGTGTGCAGGAGAATCTTTCCGTTCATCACTGAGTTGTAAGCGACGCCTCCCGACAATCCAAGGTCCGTCAGACCGGTTTGCTCGTGCAGATGATTCAGGATGTGGAACCCGACTTCTTCCAGCCTGAGCTGCAAACTCGCGGCAATGTCTCGATCTCGATCGGTCAATGCCGCACCCTGGGCGCGCGGCGGACCGAACACGTGCGCGTACTGCTCGGAAAATATTCTTCCGATCACTGGGGAACCGTTGTCCCAGGTCATATCCACGCCTTCAGCATGATGGCGAAAGTAATCAAGGTTCAGACGAAACTGCCCGTGCGGTTCAGTGCGGATAATGTCGCGAAATTCTTCGATGTAGCGCGGCTGGCCATACGGAGCGAGGCCCATGACCTTGCCTTCGTCGCCGTAATGCGGAAAGCCGAGGAACTGAGTCGTCGCGGTGTAAACAATTCCGGTCGAGTGCGGATATTCAACCTGGCCGAGGATCTTGATCGAGTTCCCTTCTCCCACCGCCCACATGGTGGAAATGAAATCGCCAAACCCATCAATTGATAAAAGAGCCGCCTGCCTGAAAGGCGAGACGAAAAACGAACTCGCGAGGTGGGCGTGATGATGCTCGACATTGTGAAAGCGCGCGCGTAGTTTTTCCCGCGAGATGCCCAGGGCTCTGCTTAACTCTTCCGGCAGATCGCGGACCTTGGCTGCGTTGGCCAGGCGATTCCTGATCTGGCTAAAAAGTCCTTTGCCATTTCCATTGCCATGAACGGCGAATGAGCCATCTTGAAACGGCGTGGTGCCGTTATTGGTCGCGCTACCCTTTGCTGGGAACGCGGACGTCTCGTCTGCTTCTTCCGTAAGCAGTGTCGCTAGCTCGTATTGCTTGCTGCCTACTGCCTGCTGCCTCCTGCCTTCTGCTTTCTGCCTTCTGCCTACTACTCTCCGAGCCGCAAACAAAACTTTCTTATGCAGGTGCGCGGAAGGATCGCGCGAGATGCCGACGTGATCCACGTCTTCAATTCCAACCCCAGCTTCGCGCAGACAATAGCGAACCGCTTCTGTGGGAAAGCCGGCGCAATGCTTTATGCGGTTGAATCGTTCCTCTTCTGCGGCGGCGATTAACTCGCCGTCGCGGACGATCGCCGCCGCCGCGTCACCGTGATAAGCGTTGATGCCGAGAATGATCACTTGTCGATTATTCGTGAAATAGTTTTATTGGCGAGATGATGACAAGTAGATCACCGATCGCGATAAATCTCGCGACGATGACCGACCATATGAACAGTTATGAGCAGGTCTTTCGGATTGATCGAATAGACGATTCGGTAATCACCAACCCGGAGTTTGAAGAGGCCACGTAACGCGCGCCGCTCAGTGGCTGAGGCGTGATTTGATCGATGTTTTCAGAGAACCATTTGGTCTTGGTCAAGATGCGCTGAGCAATGACAGCGTCAAGCTTTCCTAATTCGTCAAGCGCTTGTGGCTTGAATTCAATCCGCCACATTACCAGCGTAGCCCAGTCTTTTTCACCACATCTTCAATCGCTACGCCAGATTGGCCACGCTCAGTTTCTTCAAGCGAGCGTTTTAACCTTTCGCGGACGGTATCCTTCAGCTCAAGACTCCAATCGGGATCTCCCAGCAATTCTTCGAGCTTCTCCTCAACGGTTTCGCGAATCAACCCTTTGAGTTGGTCAACCGTCATTTCTTGAACTAGCATAATCTTCCTTCCACACCGGTCAATAGCTCAAGCGCAATTCCATTATTTACTTCAGAGTCCGACCCAAGCGTCGCTCTTCAGACATCTGTTCTTTGATTTGTTTCTTGGCGGTTTCCCAGTCAATAAATTCAGCCTTGCCTTCGTCGATCATGCGCTGACGTTGATCCAGAATATCCTTATGCCACTGTGGTATGGGTACAGCGCCGTGCTCACACAGGTCATTCCAAAGAGCCTCCATAGCCTGAAGCTTCTCTTCGATGCTCATCTGGTCAAGTTGAAGATTGACACTCATGATGACGAATTATCCTTGAAACCCGCTTGCCAATGCAATCATGATCAGAGGCTTCGCCTATAAACTCGTCGAGCAATTGAAACCGAGTTAGTTGATGCTGGGAACGCGGACGTCCCCGTCCGCACAGCGTGCGTTAGCACGCTCAGGGTTTTCAAAGGAAATGGGCCTCCACTAAATTCGTGCTGCGCGCTCAGTGCGGACGAGGACGTCCGCGTTCCCAGCAACAGGCGGCTCATTCCAGATGTGGACGACTTTTTGGACAAATCGATGATCATTCAATTGTTGATTTCAACCTTCTCCCGAAGACGAATCATTTGATAGAGAAGAGATTTCCGTTTCCCGCACATTTCTCTTCGTTTCCGACTCTCCGCTTTTCAAACGCGCGTCCATTAAGCGGATTGCGAGTAAACCTTCGGCTACCGCTCGTTCATACGCGTAGCGCGCCGCCGCCGCCCCGCGAAATGGGCCGCCTGCTCTCAGATAAGCCAGCGCGCCGATGATTGGCGGCATCAATCCCGCACGACGAAGTTGATCCCTGAGGCGATGCCGGCCGCCATTCGATAGTCCCTTTTCATTAAGGCGTTGATAAGCAAGCTGAGATCCGACCCATCGCTCGATCGGCTTTCGATCGTCATGTATCAGCTTGTTGCGGAATTTATAAGTCTCGCCTGTGACGGAAAAACACTGCGTATGATCCGGCTGGCTGATTTTCACTTTGTCACGCTGAAACAATCTCAGCTGCGGTGGGCATAAAGAGCTGGTCAGCTTTCGACCGTGGTAGCGATATTCGAACGGCACCATCCCGCCGGCCGCTCGGCCCCACGGGAAATCATTTTCCAACTCCTGCAAGAACTTGTCGGGCACTTGCATGTCGGCATCGAGGGCCAGCACATACTCGCTGGAAATCCCTGTCTGCCGAATTGCGAATTGCCATTGCGTGACGTGCGCATCGAATGGCCGCACCAGCCAATTCACGTTTGGGAAGCCGGCGGCAATAGCTTCGGTTTCATCGGTTGAACCGGAATCCAGGACCACTACTTCCCTCGCCCAGCGCAGCGAGTCCAGTGTGCGCCCGATATTCGGCTCTTCGTTATAAGTGAGCACGACGGGCGTGACTTTTTTCAAAGACTGGGTAGTCATGCGACCAGGCATAATCAAAGTGTCAGAACCCGGAGCGATAGCGACGGGATCGACCATTCAAGTTGGGCTTGGATCGGGTCGCTACAGCTCCCCGTTCTGACACTGGTTGGTTTGATTCGACCAGCTCCCGGTATTGAGCAACCATTTGTTCAGCGATGATCGGCCAGGAAAATTCGCGCTTCATCCATTCGCGGCCGCGGCGGCCCATCTCCCGACGCGGCATCTTCGCGGCACGCGTAATTGCTTCGGCCAGCGAGGCTTCGTCGTTGTCAACCCACAGTCCGCACCCCATTTCTTCCAGACGCGACCAGGGTGTGCCGCGACTGGCAATCACCGGCACGCCACGCGCAAGGGCTTCCGCAACCACAACACAAAAATTTTCCTGAAAAGAAGGAACCACGCACCAATCAGCTTCGGTGAAACACTGCTCTTTGGTTTCGCCTTCTACCTGTCCGCGGAAAGTTACTCGTGCGGACAATCCCAATTTGGAAGTCAGCGCTTCGAGCTGTTTGCGATAGACCGTTACGCCGTCTCCACAGATCGAGAGGTTCATGTTCCCGGGAAGTCTCGCCATCGCTCGCAGAAGGTTTTCCAGACCCTTAATCGGATGCAATCGTCCTAGATAAAGAAGTCGCAACTCACCAGCTTTCGTTGGTCCAGAGCCGTTAGCCACAGGAACGTCGATTCCATTCGGAATAACAACTGAGCGCGTATGCGAAAGCCTCTTGAGGCTTTCCCGGCTCTCAGCGTCACTCGTCGCGTGAAGCACGACGCGATCTGGCCGGCAAAGGCTGTTACACATTTTGTCCCAAATGTTTTTTCTTAGACTTCGGCTCCACGGTTGCAGGGCGCCTCTTGTCGACCAGACGACCGGCTTGCGAAGCAAACTACAAAGAAGAAGAGTGGGAATACTTGGCGGCGAATAGACCGCCGTCAAATGCACGACGTCCGCCCAGCGGATCATTCCCCAAAGCCGCGCCACCAGACCCGGCGCAATGTCCGCGCCTGCCCATCGCTTGCAATAGTACACGTCATAACCGGCGGGCATGCGGCTGGGAAAATCATTGACTGAGAGTCGCTCCGCGCGACGAAGACCCGCGGTATTCGTCGTCAAGACTCGCAACTCGATCTCCGGATTTGCCGCCAGAGCATTGCACAGCGCGTAGGTCGAGTAGATCGGACCACCATAGTACGTCGCCGGATAAAAGGACGGTGTAACGTGAAGAACTTTCAAAGGATGCAGAAGTCAAACATCGGCAAAGTGTAAAGGGCAGGTACCAACGGTCAGCGGTCACACTGTATTTCTAATATGTTCGCGGATCAGAGCCTCGCCTTCCGTCCCAACAACGTAGAATTTCAACCAATCCTACATCCGATCTGACCCGATAAAACACCTTGAAATTCTTCCGGAGTACGAACCTCCGAATTGCGGGTCGTTGGCGAATCTTTGGATAGCGTTCCGGAAAGAAACTCAAACTTTCGCATTGGCTAATGATTAGATTGCCGAGCCTTGAGGCTGCGGTTGGGTTATCCGCGGCGATTCGCAATACGATCTGCTCAAGATCTTGAATAAACGTTTCCTTGAATATTACTTTGAAGTCCATTCGCTGATCCGCTCGCGAATCTCATCGCCAGTGCAGCCGGAAGCCGGGAACGAATCAGCGTGTTCGACTGCTCTGTCCACTGCGGATAGCACCAACGGATCATCTTCATCACACTCATTTAGGATCTCCGAATGACCTTCTTTTTTTTGAAAGATACTCCAGGACCGAAGCGCCAAACGGCGAAGTTCTTCGGGAGTCAAGTGTTCCAGTTCCGCTTCAATCTCGGTTAGACTCATGTTGGCCTTATTCTAAGCTGACATCAAAGACTCTCGCAATGCAAAGGTGGTCGGAGGTCAAAAATCAAGATCAGCGGTCACGAAACCTCAGTAGTCTCCGCAGCAAATGGTTTTGGCTCCCGCGAGCTTCGCAGAGGCAGTTCGCACATCAAAATCTCGCGTAACTTTGTCTTAAAGTGATTGAAGGTAAAATTTTCTTGCAGCCGTTCGTAACCAGCCGCACCCAAACGGCTCCTGAGATCGCCGTCCAAACAAAGCTTAGTGATCGCGGTCGCAAGCTGCGCGACATTTCCATACTCAACCACCAAACCCGTCTGCTTGTCTTTTATGACTTCGGGCGCGGCGCCGCTGTTGGCGACGATTATAGGCTTGCGGTAATGCATTGCTTCCAAAAAGACAATCCCGAAACCTTCACCGGCGCTGGGCAAGACAAAAATGTCACATGCTTCGTAAGCCGCGCGTAAGGTTGCGTCATCGACCGAGCCGGCAAAGTGGACTCGATCACTGATCCCCTTCTCCGCGGCGAGCGCGCGATGCCGTTCAAGGTCGCTGCCACTGCCAATAACGACATATTGAACACTGGGAACGCGATCGATCACCGCGGGCAAAGCCTCGAGCACTGTATCGATGCCTTTGTACTTTTCGCTCTCCTCCAAACGACAAACAGACAAGAGGCATAGACCAGACATCAGAGGTGGGAGATCAGAAGTTAGAGACGAGAAGTCGGGCGTCGCGTTAGTTCTCGCCCTTTGGTCTTTGCTCTTTTCTTTGTCTGACTCGAAACTCGAAACGCGAAACGCGAAACTTTCCCGGACCGTCCAGTCGATTGTGTCCGGCAGAATCCGAATGCGCTCGGGCCGCACGCCGTTGACTTCAATCATCTTCCGCTTCGTGTATTCACTCACCGAAGAAACGAAGTCGGCGCGTTGCAGTGCCCAGCGCTTCATTGGCGGCAGCCTTGACCAGACTTCAATGCCATGAACCATGACTCCATAGCGTAGTCCGGGGCGCAAACGCTTCAAAATCATTCCGAGAGGCGCATAGTTGACGTGGCCAAGCAGGAGAAGATCTATTCGCTGACTCAGTATGATCCCTATTGCTCGCCTCACGAACGCGAAACGATTACCGCCAAACGCCTCCAGGGAAATATTCAAAAGCGCTTTTGAATTAGCCGTCGCCTCCGGTTTCTGATCCATCATGATCAATACGCGTGCCCGGCAATCGGCGGCGTCTGCCAGTTCATTCAGAGCCCGGCACACCATGCGATTGTACGTTGGAATGCCGCCGTTTTCCCCGAAGGTTGTACTCTGGAGGGTTAGAATCACCACAACTCCCGATCAGCGAAATGCGCTTCGCTTGGGAAGCAGAAGCTCCTTAGCTCCCTGATTCTCAGATGAACTGCCAGACGCAAGTCATAATATTCATCGCTAAGCAGTTGCTGGCAAGCCGACGGGTAAGCTGTGAGATCTCATCCGAATTACTGGAAGCATGACGACTATTATGAATACCACTTTTTGTATTAGTCCGCCCACGTAGCCAGCGAACTGGTTTTCGATAGATAAGAAACCGGGAAGTAGAACCACGCCGATGGCGCCTAATAGGGCTCCGGATTCACGGCCAAAGAATCCAGTTTGATAAAATCTGATAATGATGCCAAGGGCAAACATAATTCCTAGAGCACCGGGCCACCCAAAGTTGATGTAACCTTCAACCAGAATACCAATCGAGACTGAGACTGTCTTTAGTTGTTCTTCGTCTGAGATGGAATACGCAATCTGATAGAACTGATTGGCTTCGCTGGACGAAGGTTTATCGGGCCAAACGACCCTGGGAATAAACGTCACCAGGAGATACGAATAGAGGCGGCCGTATTGATATGGAACTACAAGGGGAGTTTGATCAATGACATTCGCCGAAGGCGTTAGAAGGGATACCCTAGATAAACTTTCATTGAGTAGTTCTGTCCTCGACCTACCGGTTTGATCCGATATAGCGTCGCCCCACTTCACAAGAGAGCGCTCAACCCAAAATGAAATTCGGTCGCTCATTGGCGCAACCTTGTTTTCTGTCCAGTAAACATTCCGGAACTCGGATTTAGCGGGTTGAAAGAAGAGCACGAAGGCCACCACAGAAATGAGCGCGACTCGCGGGATTCGCTTTTGCTCGGCCATGAAGACTGCCGCGGAAATAATTAGGACTGCTCCGAAGGCCCCGAGCATCCCGGACGAAAGTCCCACGATCAGTCGTATTATCAGAAACCCCATAATTAGGAGCTTGTCCAAAAAAAGAAGTTTCTTGCGAACAAATTGGCCAAAGAAAATCGCGAAAACCACGGTCGGAATCCCAACAATAAAAAGGGAAAGCATTTGCCTGCTGCCTTCTCCGAGAAAAGAAAAATTTGGTTCGCGCAGACTTATCAATGTGCCAAAGATCAAAAGTGCTCTGAGATAGTTCCATCTGAAGCCGCTCAGAGGAAGTGTAATACGTGGAACTCGAACGATTCTGAGCGGATTGAACTTGAAGCCGACCCACATGCAGAGGACGCCCAGAATCGCCATGATTTCCGCTTTCAGAATCGATGATTCCGCGAGCTCCCTTCCTGTGGGTGAATAAATGTCCGAGATTATCCGGTCTCCCCAGAACAACGGCAATCCGTAATAAACCCAATACACGAAAGAAACCATTGCAAAAACAGGAATGCGCTCTTCGCCACGTTTCACCCACTGCAGATACGAATGCCATGGAATGTAGATCAAACCGGCTGCTAAGAGGGTTTCGGCAAAAGTAACTTCCGAAGTACGAGTGAACCACAAGAACAGAGTCACCCCGAAAGGCAAGCTCAAAAGCTGGACCACCATCGGTACTGACAACGAACCGAGTTGATGTTTCTTCAATTTGATTGAACCGGTCAGACGACGACTCGGTTATGATCTGACGTAAAATCTCCGGATTCGACGCGATATCTTGGTTTTAGTTTAAACAGGTTCTGATTAGCGCTGAATAGCCAGTAGAGACCGGCCAGTAAGTGGTGATCCAATTGACGAATTTCACGAAGGGCGCCGCGCGCATTCGCGAAATCACAAGCCAGAAGACAACGAAAGAAGTGATGAGTATAGGTCGCTCCGCGGGTCAAGCAATCGAACCATTTCGCATAATTGCTTATCTCCGCGGGTAGCCGCCCGAGCAATTCCTCGTAAACCGCTTTTACTTCGCGCATGCAAAGTACATACGAACCCGGTTGTCCACTTAATTGGGATCGATGAAACCTCACTGAAACCAAACGTTCCTTGTTATATGAGAATGCGTATTTATCTGCCAGGCGCGCCCACATCTCAAAATCGCCAGCGACTCTCATGTGTTCGGCAAAGTTTCCAACCTCCTTAAGTGCTGATGCTTTTAGGATGACCGTAGAAATCGTCCCAGGTAAACAACCCTTGTAAAATAATATTTGGTCTACGGTTTCTCTCGAGACTATAGGGAGAGGATGAACCGGCTCAGGTTTAAGAGTGATGTTACCAGCTTCGTCAATGCAATCGTACGAACAGATCCCCATTCCTACATCTGGATATCGCCCAAGAAACTCTGCCTCGCTGGCAAGGCAATTTTCTTTCATTATGTCGTCTTGCGACCATAACCTAATCCATTTTCCTTCGGCCTTGTCGATTGCCAGGTTTAGAGTCTTGAATAAGCCTTTGTTGACTTCACTCGTGAAAATCCTTATTCGTGGGTCCGGATAGCTATCAATGATTTCCCGACTGGTATCAATAGAGGCGTCATCCCAGATGATTAGTTCGAACTCGCTAAAACTTTGCTGAAGCACCGATTCGATCGCCAGTCGCAAAAAGCGCGCTCCGTTGAACACCGGAAGTACCACCGAGATTTGAGGCTCCACCAACTTAGCTGGACTCCTTTTTCGCTTTGATAAAAATCTGCGTTCCAAATAAGTTCGGAAACACAGCGCAAGCCTTGCGATCCAGCCAGGCGCTCAACGTAGATGGCAGGACATAGCGCCGCAATCCCCAAAGAGGAACACTACCGTTGACAAGTTTGTCGAGAATTCGCACACCCGACTCTCCGTTTGGCAGGCAATTATCAGCAGTGTGATATGTGAAAAAGCGAACATGGCTGCTGTCCATAACGCCGTCGTTTTCATATTCGAATTTTCCGAAAAGAAACGAAAGTCTTTGTGGCCAAGCCAAAACATTGGGGAGTGCCACGACAACCAACCCCTCCGATTTCAGAAAAGGAAGAAACTTTTCGACAATGCTTGCTGGTTCCCGGACGTGCTCAAGAACGTGGGAAAAAATGATCGCATCGAACTCAAGACCCAAAAGGCAATCTAATTGTGAGGTTTCAATATCTTCAATCCAACATTGACTCATGAACTGCAGCGCGCTTTCGCGCTCCAGCGAAGAATTTGTAATACCGTAAAATTGTCGCTCTACTCCAAGGTCCCGCGAAAGTCGCGCATTATCTCCTGCCCCGCAACCGACATCGAGGACTTTCTTGCAGCGAGGTTCCAATAAATCTAACACGTCCCGATTACCTGAGTTTGTGTAGAATTTCTCTGGGATGGTGGTAGACGCTATAGGCATGTTTATTTCAGTGTTGAGGAACGTTGTAATGGCCTCTAGAATCCTCGGTCATCCAATTAGCGAGTTGGGTGGCGCGATCGATGTAAGTATGTCCACCGCGTACCACCGCTTCATAGGAATTCTCGGCAATCTTAAGACGGGCATTCTCATTGCGAATGTAGAACTCTATCTTGTCTCGCGCCTCCTCGACGGAATCGAAGCATTCAATGTCTTTTCCTTCGTTGAATAGTTCGGTTATCGCGGGGGTGCGAGTGACAAGTGAGAATGCGCGACAAGCCGGCTGCTCAAACGCTCGCATATTCGGTCCCGGCCAGCCAACTCCATCGATAATATTTAGCAATATGCGGTTGGCCGAACATGCCCAGTTGAATTCGCCGGCAAGCAGTTGTCTACCTTGCCAGTGGTTTGAGAGCTTCGATCCCTTTCTGGTCCTTTTCTTCCAGTACTCTGATCCCCAGATTTGAAGGTCGAAGTCCGTCAATTGTTCCAGAAAATGTTCACGCTCCGCTCGCCAGTTCCCAATAAAAACTACATCGTGCCCGTTTACTGAAGTATTGGAGACTGGGTGATGCAGCTCCGTGTCGGCTGCCAGAGGTAGATAGTCGACGTCCTTGGCCCCCAGTCTTTCGAAAGTGTCGACCCACGCTGGAGAAACAGTCAGAACACGATCAAACATTGCTAGACTCTGAATCCGATCGGGTACGAGGTTGTGCGGGGTGTCCGGAAAAAGACAATAGATCAATGTGTTAGGCAGCTGTGCTCGTAACTGTCCGAGCGTCCCGGCGCGGACCCCCTCGGTTATGATCACTAAAACCAATGCCGGTCTTGCCCGTTGCGCGATCTGTAATAGTTCCAGGTTGGCTTTTCGCGCCCAAGGTTCGATGTTAATGAAGTCACTGAGTAAGCGGCCCGGCTTGGATCCCCGAACCGAGCGATGAAGAGCCTCTATGGGATCCCAGAAATAAACGTTCCAACCCAGTTTACGAAATGCCCTGGCGTATGAACTTTCCAGGCGAGTTGGATCAGTGAAACCGACTATTAGAACCGAACTCAAGGCTAATGACTCCGCAAATTTTGTCAGCTCTGTATCGTCACGCTGGCGAATAATTCATCCGAATTGTCCACACTCCGATCATCGAGCGAACTTAACCGGTAACCGATCGACTTCAGTAACTCACAACATCCCCCGTGAACAGCTTCACCGTGGGTAGCCAGGAAGATCTGTGGTTTGAAGGTGGCCAGAGTTAATCTCGCCCCCTTGAGCACACCGAGTTCGCCGCCTTCAACATCAATCTTGATAAAGTCCGGCCTTGCGACCGCGCGCTGTGCAATCAACGCATCGATCGTCACCATCTGAACCTGAATCTGACCCTGCGGCGATAGTCGACCCATCGATCTGTTCGGACCGCTCGCAAAAGTACTTTGCCCGGAACTCTCTGAAACTGCTGCATCGATGACCGTCACGTTATCACTGTGATTAAGCAACAGATGCTCTCTTAGATAACGCAGGTTCTCTTCCACAGGTTCAAACGCATAAACATGTCCCCGCTTTCCAACCAGACTTGACGCGAGGAGTGTATAGAATCCCGCATTCGCTCCAATATCGAAAAAAATGTCGCCTTCTTTTATTAATTTTTGGAGAAGTAGTTGTTTTTCATATTCGTACGAGCCAAGCCAACAGCCGTTTGTACTAGATCCGGCAATCCATTTTTTGCCCTTCAAGGCCCCTTGCAAGACGGTCATCCTCGCGTTGGTGGGGATTAGACGTAGCGGGAGTCGCAGAATCCTGCCAAACACGCGTTCGTTAGAGATGTACGAGCCGTTCAAGATAGAGGTTGAACTGATTAATTGATAACCGATCGATAGGCTTGGGCGATGCCTGCTGCCGCTCTTGTGACGTTGTAACCAGCTGCTTTCTGTCGGCAAATCTCCCTTATCTCAGCGCGATCGACGAGCCTAAGCGCACGCTCGATAGATTGGGCCAGACTCTCGAGCGAATGAGTATCAAATATCTCGCCCGACTCTCCCGGCTCAATCAGATCCGGTGCACAACCGACAGCCCGCGAAACCACACATGGCAAGCCATGATGCAATGCCTCATTGACGACCAGCCCCCAAGTTTCAGACTTGCTCGGCAGTACCAGCAAATCCGCAGCGTGGTAATAAGGACTTAATTCACGCTGATTCTTGAAACCAGGAAACACTACCGATAGGGACGGCTCCTGTAAAGAGAGGTTTTGCAACACGCCCTTCATCTCGCCACTGCCTAGGAAGACTGCGCTGATCTCTTGCCTGAGTTCCCGACGCAACATCTTAATAGCGTGAAGTAAAAGATCTGGTCGCTTTACGGCGATCAGCTTTCCGGAAAAAAGCAAGACAATATTACTGGGTGCAATACCTAAAGCTTGACGAGTCTGCGGCCGAAGATGATTTCTTGCGGATTCATCGCATGTCATCTCGCTCAGATCGACGCAATAAGGCGAGAATGTTAGACGGTCATCGGACACTCCCAACCGCCGGTAGTGCCGACGAGACTCTTCCCCTATATAGAGCAGTCCGGCACACTGGCGGTAAAGAACTCGGAGCACCGCATCGCGGACAACTCGACGCGCTAGTCCGCGCGAATGGCCGTGATCTCTAGCCTCCGCGCGATACAAGATTGGTAAGCGCGTTCTCCGGGCTAGTCTTAATCCTGTCCGATGAAAGCTGTGTCCATATCCGCAAACAAGCACTGCTCGCGCGGATGTCTTTTCCAATGTGCGTCCCAACCCTTTGGCTGAAACCTTTTCGACAGAGCGTGCGCCACCGTTGTCGACGCGTGAAAGAAATATTGATTGATATCCAGAGAGCAGATTCACGTCCCACGCGAATTTCTCTCCGAACCCCTTATCTTCATATCCGCTCAAACTAAAATCCGATCCGTAAATGGCCGTGACAGGTACTCCATGCTCTTCCTGTAATGACCGAAAGACGGGCGCGTGGTACTGAATTGGATGTGTTTCAAAAGCAACAAGCATTGAAAACTCTAGGCATAACTCGCGCGAAAGGTTACGAGCCTCATCAGGCTGACCCGTTCCAGGGGACTCAGAACTTTCATGAAAAGGAAGGTCGCCAAAACGCCCAACGTCACTATTGCAACAGCGACCGTGCTAATGAGACCGAGGCCCAACGATGCGAAGACAAACGTCCATACCAGTGAAAACAGTGACGCAAAAGTTAGCCTCCAAATCATTTTCAATTCAGAGGAGCTCAAACCTTTCATCGCCGGTCCAAACACGAAAGGCAGACTAATGAGCTGTCCCGTAAGCTGCGCCAGAAGAAATCCGACTGCATGGTAGCGGGGTACCAGAAGGAACGACACGCCGAGAAATGAGCCGTTCGCTAATGTAGAGACCCAGGCAATCCTCATTGTCTGGCCGGACACCACCAGGTATTGGATCAACACGGCTACAATTCCGATCAATACCGATAGCCAAAGAAAGATCCAGGCAGGCCAGTAGGCCTGACCATACGCGGTGCCAAACAAGATTCTGATAATTCCCGGCAACAGCACACATACGGGACAGGTCAGCACTAATAGAACTGACCAAACACTTCTTAAATGAACAATTCTTAGTCGGTGGTATGACCCAAGGTCATCGGCGAGGCTGGCCGATAAATAAGAAAGTGCGGCGGGCGCGATCGCTGAAGGGATAAATCCGATAATTGCGGCGATGCTCTGTGCAACTCTCAAATAGCCCAGATCGCTAAGCCCTCCATAGCGGCCAACAAGTCCTATCACAGGCAATGCGATTAAACTGCCTAATAGAGTATTGCCATAATAAAACGGGAAACCAAGTCGAAAGATTGCAAGAGTTTGTTCCCAGAAGCGATCGATGCGCAAGCGGATTGAACGCGCACGTAAGGTTGGCCTCACGATCAAGTAGCTCAAAAGCACCTGCGCTGCGGAGGCCACAAGCATGCCAGTCACGGCGCCTTTAATTCCAGATCTCCAGGCAAACAGAACAACCAGAGCTGATCCAAACACAACTCCAATCGATGAGCGTAATCCGTATGCGCGGAACTCTTGCAGACTAGCTAGAAAAACTAGTGGCACCCACCCAAAAGGTTGCAGGATGATGATTAGGGCCGCCGCTCCAAGCCAACTCGACAATTCAGGTTTTCCTAACCACTGATTAGCAAGCGAAGCGCGAAACACCCAAACCAGCGCACCGCAAAGTAAGCTGGTAAAACAAATGATTGTGAATCCCACGCCAAAGAGCCGGCCGATCACCTCGCTACCAAGTCTCTTATGCTGAGCGCCGTTTCGTTGCATTCCAACTTCGGCGCCCATTGTGCTAATCGTTTGACCTGTTTGCGCCATCGCGAAAACAAGACTGTAGATTCCGAGTCCCGCTGGCCCCAGTAGCCGCGCGAGCAGCGGCAGGCTGATTGATGTTGCCAGCTTCGAGATTATGTTGGCCAAAGTCAGCCATGTACTCGCTCTTAACAGTCTGGAAATGTTATTCACAGGAAAGAAGTCAGCACACGTCGCGATCCGGCTTACTTAATTTGGGAAGTTGTCTGGGTCGACCTTGTGACTTGCAATGGGAGTACCGAACTCAGTTATGTTTTCAGTCAGGCACTCGCAGCACGCTCTTTAACCGCCTCTTCTTCCGCGTCGCTGCTGTAATACGCCTGGTGGTAATAGCGCTGGTAGTAGTAATAGTAATCGTGCGAACGCACATTGACGTTGTTCAGCACGACGCCGAAGATCTTTGCGCCGACGTCAACAAGCAATTGCCGCGAGCGCCGCACCACGCTGCGCGAGCTCTTGCCCCCGTGCACCACCAGCAACACCCCATCAACCATCGATCCAATCAACACGCCGTCCGTGAACGAGCTAATCGGCGGCGAGTCGACAATCACATGTGTAAACTTGTTCCCGAGCACAGCCAACAATTTCCGCATTTGATCAGAACCAATCAGTTCCGCCGGGTTAGGCGGAATCGGTCCCGAGGTCAGAATGCTCAGACCGCTGCTTTTATCCTGAGAGATGACCTTGAGGATCTCTGTTTCGCCCATCTCGCTCGACAGGATCGAGCTCAGGCCCTGCCGATCCGGCAGATCAAAGATCGATCGCAAGCGCGGCCGCCGCATGTCAGCGTCGATAATCACCACGCTGGCGCCCGTCTGCGCGAGCGTGATCGCCGTATTCACCGCGGTTGTGGTCTTCCCTTCACCGGGCAGGCTGGATGTGATCAAAAGGCTCTTGGGCGCGCGGCCGGCCGTAGAAAGCAATACCGAAGTGCGCAACTGGCGATAAGACTCGGCCAGCGCCGATCGTCCATTAACATTAATTAACAATTCGGGATTGCCATTGCTGTTGCCGTTTCGCTTTTGCAGCGCGGTCGTTGAGGACAACAAATGGCGGCGGCCAATACCGCCGGCCATCGAGGGAATCACTGCCAGCGAAGGCAGGCGCAGAAACTTCTCTACATCATCGGTCGAATGGATGCTGTCGTCGAGATATTCGAGAAACAGCGCGAGCCCGACGCCCAGCGCCAGAGACAAGACAAACGCCAGCATGACGGAACGCGTGCGCGCCGGCCCGACCGGAAAGTCGGGGACGATTGCATAATCCACAATCGAAATGTTGTTGGGCCGGCCGGTGACAACCACGTCATTCTCTTTCGAACGCTGCAGAAGACTGTCCAGCAACCCCCGGTTGGTATCGACCTGCTGCTGCAGAATGCGATAGTTGATCGCCGCTTCATTCTGGGTGACGGTTTCCGCTTTCTGCTGATTGAAAGACTTGCGCAGCGAATCTTCGCGTTCCTGCGCCTGCCGGTACTTCGTTTCCAGATTCGTCAGCAGCGTGCTGGCGCCGCGGCTTTTCTTGTCTTTCAAGTGAGATTCGAGGGCGGAGATCTGTTGCGTGATCTCTTTTACTTCTGGCGCTTCCTCCGTGGCGTCGACCAGCAGTTTGGCGCGTTCCTGTTTCAGATCGGCAAGCTTTGCTTCGGTTTGATTCTCATCTTTGGTGGCTGCATCAGCCAGCGCCGCCGCCGCGCCGGGCATCTTTGCGGCGTTGAATTCGGCTTCCGCCAGCTTGCGATCATTCTCTGCCGACAACAGGTCCTTATTTAAACCTGAGAGCCGTTCGACAACCGTATTTTGATTGTCGTTGAGAGAAAGGATTTTGTTGTCTTTGGCATAGTTGACCAGCTTTTCTTCGTCCGCACGAATCTGCGCCTGAAGTTCGGCAACCCGCTTGGACAGGAATTCGCCAGTCGTGCTGTTGGTCTCGTTTCTCTTTTCGAGGTTCGCGTGCACGAAAGTTTCGGCGATCCAGTTGGTTACTTTGGCGGCGATTTCCGGGTCGCCGTGTTGAAAAGTGATGTCGATCAAGCGCGTCTCTTTGTAATAACCAGCGCGACTCTCGCGCACGGGCTCGACTTTCAGTCCGCCCTGCAAACCCAGCACGAAAGGCGCCAGGCGGCGGGCTTCAGCTTCATCATATGTTGTCGAGTCAGACGCGATGCTGGAAGCAAGCGGCAATGACTCAGGCTGTTTGGCCGCGTCGTCCTTTCGCTTGCTCCCAAAGCCGAGCATTTGCGCGACAACCTTCAAAGTTGAATGCGAGCTTGACTGCGGGCGGAGGAAAGCCTCGTTGTGTTCAAGGTTCAGCGTCTTCACCACGCGACGCAGAAGACCGGGGCTCGTCAGAATTTGCAGTTGTGTGTTGAAGTAGGCGGGATCGTTTACCGGACTATATATATAAGGAGTGTTCTTGCCGGCAGCGTACATCGGGTTGTTTTCCAAATCGACCTGTACCCGCGCTGAGGACTCGTAAACATCAGGTTTGCGCGCGACGTAGATCGTCGCCAAAGTCGTAATCAGCGCCGCCATGCCGATGACCAGCCAGAGCCGCTTGCGCACGGCTCGCCAATAATCCAGCAGCGTCACCGTCATATCCATAGCTCAGAGAACGGGAATATGGTGGCGGCGAATCGCTACGGGAATCGAGGGATTCAATATCAGCTTCTCGCCGCGTTAGTTCATTTGATTCTTTCATTGTTCGAGCCTTTTCTTAAAAGAAGTGCTGGACTTGGTACTTTGTACTTGGTGCTTTGGACTTTGTCCCTGGTGCGTAATTAGACTGATTCGGAAATCGCTAGTACCAAGTACTAAGTACAAAGCACCAAGCACGTCCTTTCTTATGGAATCACTCGCACCGGAAGCTGGGCCGCCGCTGGTGCGACTGCACCCAGCAGACTGCGTATCAAGCTCTTACCCGTTGATGTGGGAACCTCGACAATATCGTTTGGTAACAGGGCGACATCTTCAGCCTGTTTGCGGGCGATAGCGCCCAGGTTCACCACGATCTCCTGCTTGGTGTTTGTTCCCGGCGCTTGCCTGATAATCCGTACATGGTCCGTCTTCGCATCCTGCACCGGTCCGCCGGCCATCGCTACGGCCCGCGACACACTGATTGGATCTTTCATAGGCAGGGCTTGCGGATGGTAGACGTTACCGACGACATAGACCTGATCGGCTTCCGGAACAGTCACAATGTCACCGGGCTGAACGAATGGGTTGGCCTTTGGCTCGCCTCGCAGCGTGTCGTTCAGGCGCAAGCTGATAAAGCCGGCAGTTTCTTCAGCAGGCGTCGCCGTCTCTTCGCACGCCTGGGTCCGAGGGTTCCTCACGATATTAATAGTCTGTCCGGCTTTGTCCGAAGGCCCCTTGGCATAAGTGAGTAATTCGAGCAGCCTGATCCTCCGCTGCATTTGATAGCGGCCCTGGTCGTTGATGGCCCCGATTACCGCAACTTCGCGGGAATGATATTCCTTCACGAACACATCGACTTGCGGATCGCGATAGAACTTCAGATAGCCCGTCGCGATATCCTTCGCGAGCTCGCCTTCCGTTTTGCACGCCGCCTGGATGTCGCCCTTGATCAGGGGCATATGAATCATGCCGCCCTCATCAACACGCACATTTTCGCGCGACAGCTCGGGATGTTTCAGGATGCGGATGTCGAGGACCTCGCCGGGTCCAATCCGATAACGATTGGGTTGGGCAATGTCCGCCGCCGGGCCGTCCGCATTACCAGGCCGCTGACCTCGAACGAATGGACCGGCGACGGCCAGAACCATGACCATCAAAATGTAGCTGGCCGCACGGTTTCTCACATTTCTTGAAATCGTGTTCATGATAATTTTTATTTGCCTCCCAAACCGATCCGTCGCGATAAAAGGGCCTCTCGCATGTGGTTCGGCCGAGCCAGATTCAAAACTGTGTTGCTAACCAGCACCATCAAATCGTCGTATTCGCGGACGTAAGTGCCGGTCAGCGGCTTGTCATCCGTCTTTACGATTACGCCGTCACGCACCCACTGCCAGAATTGTTTCTGTGTGGTCCAGAACTCTTTTCGATCGCGGCAAACGATGAGCGCCGTTTTCTTCTTCTTGACCTTTTTCTTCTTGTCTTTTTTTGTCGTCATATCCAGGGGTTTACATCTTTCGACTTCATTATTCGTGTGATGGCATTTGGTTTTCGCTTCCCCTCCCTTTGGGAGGGGTTAGGGGAGGGTGCGAAGCATAGCGCACGTCGGGCCCTCTCCCCGACCCTCTCCCAAAAGGCATCAACATAGTTGGCGAATCAAGTGTCTGTTCGGCCAACGTCTTCTCGTTGCCCTCTCCCTCCGGGGGAGGGTTGGGTGAGGGCTTAACGCTTGAGCTCTTTTCTACCTTCACTTTGGGAGAGATGATTTCGCTTCCAGGAGCGAAATCATCTCTCCCAAACATTCAAGTTCTTAGATCGACTATCCTAAGCCCTCATCCCCGACCCTTCTCCCAGAAGGAGAAGGGAGATCCGAACACGACGGCGTAACTCCTGGGCCGGATCTGAACACCTTGATTCGTCAAGTATGTCATTACCCCCTCCCAAAGGGAGAGGGAGATGAAGCCTTCGCCGTAATTTTCCTTCTGCTCTAAGTTAATGCGAATACACTTCTACGCTATACATGTCTTCCAGAGTCAAATCCGGACAAATCATGCACCGACCCGAAGGAAACCTCTCAGGCGAGGCAGCGCCAAATTTTC
>WNGQ01000590.1_pt1 | contig 58795 bp, 53 predicted proteins | sample 5407661 | NCBI WGS metagenome assembly WNGQ01 (sample SAMN13153382, study PRJNA577476) | soil metagenome | isolation source: 60 cm soil or saprolite under Garry oak tree replicate 2 | place: USA:California | collected 2016-06-15 | reverse complement strand
CTCGAGCTCGAGCGACTGGGTATCGCGTCCGTGCCCGTAGATCACCGCGGGGACCTTGCCGCGGAAGCGGGCCTGGCGGGCGCCACCCTTGCCGGTCGCCTGCCGGGGGCTCGCCGCGAGAGAGATGGTCTGGGCCATGGAGTCAGTTACCCGTTATACGTTGCAGGTTGCACGATCAGTCGAACAGCGAGCTCACCGATTGATTGCTGTGCTCATACCCGATGGCCTTGGCTATCAGGCCCGCGATCGACAGCACCTTCAGTCTCTCGAAGTGGCGCTCTTCGGGGATCCGAATCGTGTTCGCCACGACGACCTCATCGATACACGACGCGCGCAGCCGCTCCACTGCCGGACCCGACAGCAGGGCGTGGGTCGCGAACGCGTAGATCTTGCGCGCGCCCAGCCGCTGCAGCGCCGCCGCCGCCTCGGTGACCGTCCCCGCCGTGTCGATCATGTCGTCGGGGACGAGGCAATCTTTGTCGGCCACGTCGCCGACTACGTTGACGACCTCGGCCACGTTCGCCGAGGGGCGCCGCTTGTCGATGATCGCCAGCGACGCGTTCAGGCGCTTCGCGAATCCACGGGCCATCTTGGCGGACCCGACGTCGGGCGCCACCACGACCGGATCGTGCAGCTGCTTCTGCCGGAAGTAGCTCACGAACACGGGCGCCGCATACAGGTGGTCCACCGGGATGTCGAAGAACCCCTGCAGCTGGTGGGAATGGAAGTCCATTCCCAGCACCCGATCCGCCCCGGCGTGCGTGATCAGGTTCGCCATCAGCTTGGCGCTGATCGCCACGCGCGGCTGATCCTTCCGGTCCTGGCGGGCGTAGCCGAAGTACGGCAGCACCGCCGTGGTGCGCGCCGCGCTCGCCCGGCGCGCCGCGTCGATCAGAAACAGCAATTCGACCCAATTCTCCGCCGGGGGGTTGGTCGGCTGGATGATGAACACATTCTTGACGAAAATCTCCCCGTCGGCGAACCGCCGGATCGTCACCGCACACAGCGGCTGCCCCAAGTGCTTGGCCATCTCCTCGGCGAGCGGCCGGTTGGCCGTCCCGGCGAGCAGCAACAGCTGGCTCCGCGAGAGCGAAAGGTCCGCCATGTGAGCCCTGCAAAATAGAAAGCAAACTGCACCAAGCCAAGGGGTTGGACTCGTGCTATTTCGGCTTGGCGGGCTCGAGCGAGCGGCTGGCGGGCGTGACGCCGTCCACGTCCCAGGTGTTCATGCGGTACACGGTGGTCCCCTCGCCGCCCACGCCGCCGAGGTGGCGCACCACAAAGCCGGTCGCGGTGGAGTCGAACGTGAGCGACAGGAGCAGGCCGCCACTCCCGCGCACGCTGAGGCGGCGCTGAGGACGGAGCGTCTTGGTCGAGTCCACTTCCTTGGGTGTCGCGAACCCCGCGGCCGCGATGGACTTGAGCCGATCGAGATAGCGGTGAACGGCCACCGAATCGGCGGCGCGGCCGTTGATCGTCCAGGTCCTGGCCGAGCGCCTCACGGCATAGCGGTCCTTCCCGCGCTCCACGTCCAGCGCGCTGATGCTGTCGGGCACGAGGGCGGCGATCCGCTTGTCACGCCAGTCGTCGGCGCGCCGCTCGGCCATCCCGACGAGCGTGCCGCGCCACAGATAGACGCGCGCGTCGCCCGGGCGGCGCAGGTAGACGCTTTGGTAATCGCTGCCGCGCCCGCCGACGATCACCTGGACCACGGGTTTGCCACCGCGGAACACCCACAGCCCGTGGCCCCCGGCGCTGTCCACCTGGAGGCGCGCGAACGACGAGACATCCTGCGCTACGACCTCGGGACGGACGGTGTCTTTGAGGGCCTGGAGCAGGGCCGTGACGTCCGCCGCCACGGCGCGGTGACCGTTCACGGTCCACGCCGTCGCCGACTGCTTCACGAGCACCACCGAGTCGCTGCCGTGCAGCAACGCGATCGAGTCGACATCCGCTGGCGCGAGCGGCGGGAAGGCGAGCGACCCGGTGACCGTGTCCGAGCCGCGCGAGAAGAGCTCGCTCCCGCCCCACAGCAGCAGCAGCACGGCGAGGCCGAGGGCGACCATCTTCAGCTGCTTGGCGCTCATGCCGCCGCTCCCTCGGCGGCGAGCGGTCGATACACCCGCCGGGTGGTCCGGCGCCGGCGCAGCAGCCGCCCGATCCCGGCCGCCATCAGCAGTACCGGGACGCCGATGAGATTACCGTACTTCGCGGAGCCGCGCGCCACGCTGCTCGAGAACACCAGCGGCGGCGGGGATCGGTCCTTGGAGCGGATCGCGATCAGGGCGTCGTCCTGGGACAGCCAGTCGATCGCGTTCTGCACCAGCACGATGTTGGTCGGCGAATTGCGGGCGTAGCGGTCGCTCGCGAAGTCGCCACTGCCGATCACCACGACGCGGCCGCGCGGCGCGCCGCCGGACGTGGCCGGTTGGAGCGCCGCGAGCGCCGCGACGACTCGGGAGCGCAGGCTATCGCGGCTCAGCGGGCTGCCCGGCTGGATGAAGGCGGTGGCCTCCTGCACGCCCGCCGCCCGGCTGGTCACGAGGAGCGGCGTCACGCTCGCCGCGCCCTTGACCGTGTCGATCTGGCTCGCCCAGGGTAGCATCACCGGTCCCAGGTCCGCGTTCACCGGCGAGCGGCCGGTGCTGAGCGCCCGCAGCCAGAACGGATAAGGGACGAGCACCTGGCCGAACTGCGCCGGGATCCCCACCTGCGTGTTGGACGCAAGGTCGTACACCATGTCCGACGCGATCGAGAGGCCGTAGGGTTTGAGCAGCTCGTTCCAGCCCACACGCCGCGACATCGCGAGCGGCCCCTGGTCGGAGAGGGTCATGCCGCCCGCCATCACGAGCAGGCTGCCGCCGCGATCGAGGAACGCGTGCAGCCGCTCGAGCTGGGCGGGAATGAGCGAGTCGGGCGTGCCGGCGACGGCGATCACCTTCACATCGGGCGCGATGGTCGTGTCGGTGAGCGCGAACGTGGTGACCGTGTGGTTCGCGCCGAGCTGCTCGCGCAGCTCCTCGAAGCTGCGGCGGCCGCGCGCCGCGGCGGCGTCGCTGATCTCACCGAAGGCGACCTTGGACCGCTCGGGATGGGTGAGCGCCTGGATGTCCGACGTGAGGCGGTACTCGAGGTCGTTGGTCTGCTGGATGAAGGGGATGGTCTTGACGGCGTCGGCGTACCGGACCGCCAGGCCCAGATACCCTTCTTTTACCTGCAGCTCGCCCTGTCCCAGGACGTTGAACTGCACCGGGGGGATGCCGCTCGAGCGGGCCTCGCGCATGGCGGCGCTATCCGCCGCCGGGTCCTCGATGACGAGTTTCACCTTGCCGCGCCCCGCCGCGCGGTAGTCGCGCAGCAAGTCGTCCACGTCGCGCCGGGTGGACTCGATCTCCTTGGGCAGGGCGCTCGAGGCGAACAGCTTGATGGTGACGAGATCCGGCAGGGTGCGCAGCAGCAGCCGGGTGGTCGGTGCGAGCGTGAAGGCCCGGCCGGGCGTCAGGTCGATCCGGCCGCCGATGTTTCCGCCGAGCAGGTTCACGACGATGACGGCCAGCGCGAGCAGCACCGTGCCCAGGCGGAGGCGCTTGAGCGCCTCGCCGCGCGCGGTGAGTTTGCGCGAGAGCAGCGCGAAGTACGCGAGCACGAGGAACAGGGCCGCGAGCGTCACGAAGTAGACGGCGTCGCGCAGGTCGATCACGCCGCGGGCGATCTGGCTGAAATGCGACAGCACGCCCAGCGCGCCGGCGATGGCGCCCAGGCGGGGCGGCAATCCCACGAGCAACTGGTCCAGTCCAACGAAGATCAGCAGGAACATCACGAAGACGCCGACGATGAATGCCGTGATCTGGTTCTGACTCACGCTCGACGCCCACACGCCCACGGCCGCCAGTCCCGCGACGAGCAGGGCCGCTCCCACGTACTGGGCCACGATGATGCCGAGCTCCGGTGCGGTCCCGAGCGCGAGGCCGAGCGGGACCGTGAGGGTGATCGCGAGGGCGATGAGCAGGAACAGCAGCTGACCGAAGTACTTGCCGAGCAGCAGCTCGAGCTCCGTGATCGGCTGCGCCAGCACGACCTCGAGGGTGCCCGAGCGCAGGTCCTCCGCCAGGGCCCGCATCGTCACGGCCGGGACCAGGAACAGCAGCAGCCAGGGAAGGAAGTCGAGCATCGGCCGCAAGGAGGCGATGTTGTAGACCTCCGCCTCGCGGAAGAACAGCAGCGCGTTCACCCCGGTGAACACGACGAGCAGGATGTAGGCGATCGGCTGGTCGAACAACGCCTTCAGCTCGCGTCGCGCGATGGTACGGATCGGGCTCACGTCACCGCTCCGCCTGACTCGTCAGGTGGCTGACTCGTGAGCTGGTGGAACAGGTCCTCGAGGCTGCCGGCCGCCTGATGCAGCTCGTACAGCGTCCAGCCGCGGGCCTTGGCGAGTCCGAAGATCTCGGGCCGCAGGTCGGTGGAGCGATCGGCGGTGAGCGTCACCGCCACTCGGCCATTCGTGGCCGGGCCTGCGGGACTCACCCGGCGCACCCCGGGGAGCTGGCCCAGCGCTTCCGCGACGCCCGTGCCGGCGGCCTCGACGGCGATCTCGACCGCCCCTTCCGCCTGCTGGATGAGCCGCTCCACGGGTCCGTCGGCCACGATCTTACCGCGGCTGATGATGAGCAGGCGCGAGCAGGTGTGCTGCACCTCCGGGAGCACGTGCGTCGACAGGATCACGGTGCGGTCCTTGCCGAGCGCGCCGATCAGCCTGCGGATCTCCAGGCGCTGGTTGGGGTCGAGCCCTTCGGTGGGCTCGTCCAGGACCAGCAGATCGGGGCGGTGCAGGATCGCTTGCGCGAGGCCCACCCGCTGGCGGTACCCCTTCGACAACTCGCCGATGGGCCGGTAGTACACCGTCTCGATGCCCGTGCCGGTGACCGCCTCGTCGAGCGCTTGGCGGCGCCCGACACCGGCGAGCTCCCGCAGGTCGGCGATGAAGCCCAGGTAATCGCACACCAGCATGTCGCCATACAATGGATTGTTCTCAGCGAGGTAGCCGATGCGGCGCTTCGCCTGGCGCCCCACGTCGGCGAGCGGTACGCCGTCGAGCTTGATGCCACCCGTGTCCGGCTCGTAGTACTGGGTGATCATCCGCATGGTCGTGGATTTCCCGGCCCCGTTCGGGCCAAGGAATCCCACCACCTGACCGCGGTCCACGGCGAACGAGACCTGGTCGACGGCCGTCACGCCGTCGAACCGCTTGGAAACGCCTTCGACTGAGAGGAGAGGCATACCGACCAGCGAATGTGTGTATGGGCGGAGTGATGCTAATCACACCGGCCCGCCTTCATCAAGTCCCCCGGCAGTCCCCGGATTCCTCTTTAAAGGGACTTGAGAAACGCGACGATGGCGTTCCGGTCCGCGACGGGGAGGGCCTTGAAGCGGTCGCGGACGCCCGCGGCTTCCCCGCCGTGGCGCTCGACGGCCTGCTCCAGGGTGGCGGCCTGTCCGTCATGCAGGAAGGTCTTGGCGTCGCGCAGATCGAGCAGGGGCTCGGTGCGGAAATCCCGGGGGGTCGCGCTGCCGAGGCAGATGTCGGCCAGCTCCGCTCCCATATCGTGGAGCAGCAAGTCGGTGTAGGCGGGGAACTCGCGGTAGGCGAGCGCCGCAATGGGGCTCGCCCCCGTGCGCAGCGTCGGGATGTGGCAGGAGGCGCAGCCGATCTGCGAGAACAGGTCGCGCCCGCGCCGCCCGTCCTTGCCCAGCTTGGCGGGCGTGGGGGCGCCCAGGAAACGCACGAAATCGTCCGCCAGAGCGAGCCCCTCCTGTGTGATCTCGGGCTCGGCCACCGGATCGACGCCGGGCGGGATGGGCTTGCCGCCGATGTTCTCTTCGGTAGGCTGCTCGGGGTCGGTCACCCCCGTCTCGGTGGGGAACGCGCCGGCGTTGAACTCGCGCAACGTGGGAACCAAGGCCTTGCGGCCGAAGCGGCCGATCCGCCCGTCCAGCGAGCGCCCCGGGCGCCCCCGGATGCCGTCGTGATTCCGGTCGTCCGGGTCGGCGTACGAAAGGATGGCCGAGTCCGGGACGAGATCGAGCAGTCCCCGGCCGAACACCACGGGCGAGGTGCGGTGAGCACGGGCCGTGGCGGACGGGGGGAAGGGCTCGCTGTCGATCCCGAGCGCCTGTTTGAGGGCCGGCGTGGTGTGCTGCTGCACCACCGGTCCGCCTTCCTGCACCAGGGGATCGCAGGCGGGGGCGTGGAACGCGGTGGCGTGCACCTCGATTTCGTCGCCGCGCCCGCCCGCCGCGGGGTCCTCATGGCACTCGCCGCACCCGGTCGAGTTGAAGAGCGGCCCGAGCCCGGTCGCCGGGGTGAACGTGCTGTCGAACACCACCTTGCCGCGGGCGAAGCGGTCGCGTTGGTCGCGGGTGAGGCCGGGCACGGGGTCGCCCGGCTTCACCGGCTTGGCGCAGCCAGCGAGCAAGAGCAGGAAGAGAGCCGCGACCCGCTGCCGGGTCACGGCTTCGGCACCTCGATCTTCTCGATGCGGTCCGCGACGAGTCCCGCGCCGGTGCGGTGGCCCTCGACCCGCACCACGTCTCCGGGCTTGAACTCGAGGCCCGCGAGGCGGGCGGCGGTTCCGCCGCCGGCGTGAGCCGCCGGCGCGACGCTGATCTGTACGATGCGCAAGGCCATGCCGACGCCGGTTATCAGCTCGAGTGATCCCGTCTTCGCCGTGAAGGCGCGCACGGTGCCCTGGTAGGTGTACGACGCGCCGGGTTGCGCGGCCGTCTGCGGGTGTCGATCGACCGGGGCGTACGTGGCGACGGGCAACAACAGGATGGCGCTGAACGCCACGGTGCGACTGCGGCTCTGCATGCGCTCCTCCGCGTACCTCGTGCCCAGCAAACTGGCGACGGGGACGACTGTCAGTCAACCCTCACGGCGCCGCCTTCTCCAGCTGCTCGGCCGCACGCCCGATCACGTCAGCGGTGGCCTGGAGCGCCTTGCCGGCGGCTTCGATTTGCGCGTCGCCCTCGGACCAGTTTTTCTGCTCGATCGCCTCGCGCACGCCTGGAAGTGTTTTCACGCCGTAGCCCGTGTAGAAGCCTGGCGCATAGACCGCGTGACGATACCACGGCCGGCGCGGCAGTCCGGCCGCGGTCGTCAGCGCCCGTTCCGAGCGGAGCAGGGTGGCGTTCACGGCCTGCACGTCCGGCTTGGCCAGCGCCGCGCCGCCGTTGGCCTGAGCGCGCCCCAGGGCTTTCTCGTAGCGCTCGGCCACGCGTGTCAGCGCGTCGGTCGCGTTGTCGAGCGGCGCGAAGTTGAGAAACGGCGGCAGCGCCTCGCGCGCCGGGGGCACGTCGGGCTCGCGCGGATCGGCGGTGGCCGTGAACAGGCCCTCGTCGAGCTCGCGGGTCCGCTCGCGGATCTCGTCCTGCTTGTCCTTCGCGAGCTTCTCCACCTCTTTGGTGTACTTCGCCACCGTCTCGGCCAGCCCGGTGAATTGATAGGGCAGGACTTCGGCGTCGGCCAGGCGCAACACCGCGGTGCCCACGGTCTGGGCCAGGGCGCGCCCGTACACGAACGACGTGTCGTCGAAGGTGGTGAACCACTTGAAGTCATCGTAGATCGAATGATAGATCCCGCCGCCGCCCTCCCCGCCGTAGCCGAGGTTCAACGTGGCGACGCCGACGTGCTGCAGGAACGGCGTGAAATCCGACCCGGACCCGAGGGCGTCGATGCGCAGGTCGGCACGCTGGCGCGCTTCCTGGCGGGCGTCCGTGGAGGTCGCGTCGGCAATGGCACGGAGCTGGGCCCGCTTCCATACGGTGAGCTTGGTTTCGGGATCTTCGATATCGCGCGCCACGTCGTTGATGAAATTCTCGAGCGAGTGCGAGCCGCCGATGTTCAGGTACCCGCGGTTGTTGGTGTCACTGTTAAGGTACGCGACGGCCTTGGCGGCCAGCTCGTCGGCATGGGCCTCGACCCACTCGGTCGAGCCGAGCAACGCCGGCTCCTCGCCGTCCCAGGCGGCGTAGATGATGGTGCGGCGCGGCTTCCAGCCCTGCTTGAGGAGCTGCCCGTAGGCGCGCGCCTCTTCCAGCAGCGGCACCAGTCCCGAGATCGGATCTTCCGCGCCGTTCACCCAGGCGTCGTGATGATTGCCGCGGACCACCCACTCGTCCGGCGCGACCGCGCCCGGGATGCGCGCGATCACGTCGTACAGGGGCTTGAGATTCCAGTCGGACTTGACCCGCAGATGCACGCGGGCGGGCCCGGGACCGAGGTGGTAGGTGATGCCGAGGGCGCCGCGCCACTCGGCCGGCGCCACGCGACCGCGCAGCGCCGCCAGCAGCGGCTGCGCGTCGCCGTAGGAAATCGGCAGCACGGGAATCTTGGTGATCGTGGGGGCTTCACTCACCGCCAGGCGCTTGGCGTCCTTGGTCGCCCCGATCCCGGGGGTGAGCGGATCGCCGGGATAAAGCGGCATGTCCATCACGCTGCCGCGCTGCACGCCGTCCTTGGGCCGCCACGGACCCTGCGGGTACACCTCGCCATGGGCGTACCCATCCTCCCGCGGATCGGAGTAGATGATGCAGCCCACGGCCCCGTGCTCGGCCGCCACCTTGGGCTTGATGCCGCGCCACGATCCGAAATAGCGCGCGATCACGATGGCGCCCTTGACGGAGATGCCCATGCGCTCGAGCTGCTCATAATCCGCCGGCACGCCGTAATTCACGTACACCAGCGGGGCGGTGACGTCGCCGTCGATCGAGTAGGCGTTGTAGGTCGGCAGCTGCTCCGCCTGCTGACTCGAGGTGGGGTCGCCCACGACCGGGGGCTCCTGCAGCTTGGCGACGAACTTCGTGGGTGCCACCAGCTCCACGACGCGCTCCTTGGGCGTGGGGAACAGCACGTCGAACGTCTCGATCCGCGCGTCCAACCCGAAGCCCTTGAACTTGGCGAGGATCCACTCGGCGTTGTCCTTGTCGTACGGCGAGCCGACGTGGTGCGGCCGCGCCGAGAGGCGGCGCATGTACTCGCGCAACGAGTCGGGCGACGGGACAGCGCGGAGCTTGGCCTCCCAGTCCCGCTCGGCCTTCGCCGCGTCGGTGGAGTAGCCGCGCAGGTCGGCGGTGGGGGAAGGAGCGGCGGCGAGGAGCAGCGCGCCGAGGGCGGACGCAACGAGCGCGCGGGCGATCGTGTGCATGCGGGGCAGAACCTCGTGTGCAAGAAGGAACGGTGACGAGCGATGCTCGCGGGAAAGTTGCCGCCGGTTTCGCGTCTGCGCTACGGGTATTCCAGCTCGCGCCGGGTGTACGCCTCGCCCCGGTGAATGACGAGGGCGATGTCGCGCAGATGCCGAATGTCGGTGAGCGGGTCGGCGTCCAGGACGAGCAGGTCGGCCACGGCGCCGCCGGTGACCGTCCCCGTGCTGTCGAGGTCGAGCGCCCGCGCGGCGTTGCGCGTCGCGGCGACGAGCACATCACGCGGTGCGAGCCCCGACGCCTGCATCGCCTCGAGCTCCCGGAACACCGACGCGCCGTGCAGCGTGAGCGGGTTCCCGGCGTCGGTTCCGAGCGCCACGGGGATACCGGCGTCGAACACCCGCTTCAGGTTCAGGGCGCCCTGGTCGTGGCGCCGGGTGCTGCCGAGTCCGGGCGCAAGGGAGCGGACGATGCGGCCGAGCCGCTGGCGCAGCGACGGCGGCGGGCGCTGTGCGAGCGCGACCGTATCGGTGGCGAACGCCTTGGCGCGCGTAGCGCGATCGACGCACCGCAGCGCCCCGCGGTCGGGCAGGAAGTGGCGCGCCGTCACCTGGCCATAGCCGTCCAGCACGGTGAGCGTGGGCACATAGATCGCCCCCGCGCGACGGGCGAGCGCGAGAAACTCGTCGTCCACCGGCCCGGACCACACCGAGTGCACCAGGACACGCGCCCCGGCGCGGAGCGCGTCCTTCGCCTCCCACAGGCCGGTGGCGTGGACGATCAGCGGCAGCCCGACCTTGCGGGCTTCGTCGCCGGCGGCATGCACCAGCGCCGACATGCGCGCGCTGTCCGGCGGCTGGGGCGGCATGATGTACCACACTTTGATGGCCGCGGCGCCCCACGCCTTGTGGGCGCGGACCGCCTGACGCACCGTGGCCTCGTCCGCCATGTAAACGAACTGGCGTTGATCGGGCAGGTTGAGCCAGGGGTCGATGGTCGAGAGCAGCGGCCCGGCGGCCACGACGCGCGGTGCGGTGGTCGAGCGCGCGGTGCGTTGCTGGAGGTCGAGCGTCCAGGGGTAGCCGCCGACGTCGAACACCGAGGTGACGCCGCTGCACAGGTAGGAGCGAAAGAATCGCTCCGGCCGCTGGTGCAGCTCAGCCTCCACCGTCTCGTACGCATAGGTGGCCCGCAGGTCGAGGGCGTCGGGTCGCCCGTCCACCCACCCGGTCTGGGAGAAATGCACGTGGGTGTCGATCAGGCCCGGGACGATCCACTTGCCGGCGGCGCGCAGCGTGTCGGCGTCGGCGGGAACGGGACAACTGGAGCGAGCCCCCGCGCAGGCAATGCGCCCGTTGCGCGTCACGACTACGGCATCGCGCACCGGGGCGGCGCCGCTGCCGTCCAGGAGCGTCGCCCCGACGATCGCCAAGGGCGGCGGCGTCGCGTCCGGCGTGGGAAACGCGGTCGTGACGGCGATCTTCCACCCCTCGGGCGTGTGAACGAAGACGCGCTCGCTCACGCCGCGTACGCCGCCGGTCGAGTCCACGGCGCGGTAGCGGTAGACGCCGTAGGCGACGTCCGGCGTGACCGGAACGATGCGCAACTGCGTGGCCACGAGCGTATCCGGCCACGCGGTACCGACCCCCGCGGCAAAGGAGTCATAGCCCTGGCGCAGACCGTCGGGGCCGACGCGCGCGAGTGCGGGGGTATGGAGGTAGTGCGAGAGATAGGCGGCGCGGTTGCGGGAATGAATGGCCGCGATGTTGCCGCGAAAGGCGTCGAGCGGCGTGGTCTGGGCCGCGAGCGGACCCACGGCGAGCAGCAGGCCGAGGGCGGCTCGGGTGATGCTCACTTCCCCTTCACGCTGGCGTACACCAGGCGCTGGAACCGCGCGTCCAGCGACCACGCGGGCGGGAGGTGCTGCGTCCACACCATTGCGACCAGATCGGCTCGGGGATCGACCCAGAAAAAGGTCGACGCCGCTCCCGCCCAGCGGAACGTGCCTGGTGATCCGGGGACCGTGGTGTCCGAATCCACGCGCACGGCGCCTCCGTACCCGAAGCCGTTCCTGCCGGGAGGCCAGTCGGCGGTGATCGCGGGGATCGGCGTAAGCACGGGCGGCAGGTGGTTCTGCATCATCAGGGTCACGGTCTCGCGCTTGAGCACCCGGTGCCCGTCCAGCTCACCGCCGTTCAGGAGCATTTGGGCGAAGCGGAGGTAGTCGCTAGCCGTCGAGAGCAGGCCGCCACCGCCGGAGAGCATCCTCCCCTCGGACGTAAACTCCGGTGCGATCGCGGGCGCGGTCGCCTGCAATTTCCCATCGGGTCCACGCATGTACGCCGTCGTCACATGCCCCTCCATCGCGGGCGTGACGTGGAAGGCGGTCATCGACATGCCGAGCGGCCGGAGCAGGGCGCTGTCGAGGTAGCGATCGAACGGCATGCCCGACACGACCTCGACGACCCGGGCGAGGACATCGATGGAGTAGCCGTAATTCCACCGTGACCCTGGTGAGAATGCCAGCGGGAGGTGCGCCAGGCTGTCGGACAGCTGGGCGAGAGTCCAGTGGGGGTCGTTGAGGCCCGCGCGGCGATAGATCGAATCCGCCGGCGTGTTGCCGATGAAGCCGTACGTCAGGCCCGAGGTGTGAGTGAGCAGATCGGCCAGGGTAATAGGCCGCTCGGGATCGTGCAGCACCGGCGTCGCGGCGCCGCCGGCGGCGTAGACTTTCACGCCCGCGAACGCGGGAATGTATTTCGAGACCGGGTCGTCGAGGCGCAGCTTGCCGCGCTCGTACAGCTGCATGACGGCTGCGCTGGCGATCGGCTTGGTCAAGGAGTAGATGCGAAACACCGCGTCCGGGCTCATGGGGCGGCGGTGTTCCACATCCATCCAGCCGACGGACGCGACGTACGCCAGCTTGCCGTGCCGGGCGACTACGGCGAGCAGGCCGGGAAACTGTCCGGAGTCCACAGCGGATTGCAGGGTTGGCGCGATGCGCTCCAGCGCGGCGGCCGAGAGGCCCACATCCTCGGGACGAGCGCGCGGCAGGCCCTGCGCGATGAGGGATTCGGTCAGGAGACAGCACGACACGAGCGTGAACAGGGTGGTGCGCGTCGGGTGAGAGGGGGATTGGCCCCGGTGGATTCGAACCACCATTCCCAGATCCAAAGTCTGGTGTCCTGCCGTTGGACGAGGGGCCAGCGCGACGGCAAGAATCTACATTATGACCCAGTAAGCCGTAGGGGCGCAGCATGCTGTGCCCCTACACGACGTCTCAGGTCAGGCGTTCCTTGCCGAGTCCAAAGAATTTCCCAAGGCCGACGTTGCGGGCGCACCACAGTTGCGCGCACCGAGTTGGGATTGTACGGTAGGGCCGAACACCACCCGAGGAGGTGGGGCCGTGAGTCAAGCAAACGGCCACAAGCGAAGCGAAACGCTCACTCGCCTCGGCGACTGAGCGCGAAGCCCCCGAGGGTCTGCTAGGGCCTCTCGGGGGCTTCTCTTTTCACGGTCCCAGCACGACCCCCTGTGTCTGCCCGTGCTTGGTGTCCACGTCGTAGGCACGGTTTCTGGCGCGGCCGTCCGCTACGATCTGCTCCGCCGTGCGCGACGCCGAGTCCCCCGCTTCGCGGCAGCTCGGGGCGCGGACCGCCACCAGCGCCGCGGTCAGGTCGCGCGCGTTACGCTCCGCGATCGCCCGATGCCCGGCTTCGTGCAGCCGCACGTGCTCGAGGTACTTGCGCCACGCCGCGACGACCTCGGGAGCGGCGCCCCGCGGCGCGGCCCAGCGGGGCAGGGTGATGGCCACGTCGAGGGTGACCCGCACATCGCGCAGCGCGCACGCGTCGCTACTCGGCACCTCGTGGTACGTCCACTCGAGGTTCCACACCGTGAGCGCGTCGCGCGACTCGCCGCCGTCCTTGGGTCCGAGACGGCGGATCTGGTCGCGCAGGGCGCCGGTGCTCGAGCCGTCGATGTCGTAGTAATGCTCGCGGACCGTGATCGTGGGCCGCACCGCCTCCGGCGCGGCGGCGGGCGCGGGCCCGGCCGCCGGAGTGGGCGGGGGACCAGAGGAGCACGCGAGCCCGAGGGCCGCCGCCGCGAGGATCGCTCGCCGCATGCGCGGGCTACGCGAGCGAGATGTCGTGCTCGATCACCAGATTCAGCGGCAACCCCTGGATCTCGAGCCGGGCGCGCGCCTTCAGGGTCTCCGTACCCTTGAGCTTGCCCGATCGCACGGCCGCGTCGACGCTCTTCTCGATCTCGCGCTGGGCGTCGACGCCGAAGTGCTTCAGGAACTTGCGGACGGAAAGATTGAACGCCTCATCGTTCATGGGGTCACCTTGAAGACTTGATCGTGCTGCCGCGTGCGCTCGGTCACCTGAATCGCGACCTCGTCGCCGACGTTCGCCTGGGTCACTTTCTGGTGATTCACTTCCATCGAGCCGATCGGCGCGGTGAAATCCGTCGTATGTCCGTGGAACCGCAAGCGGTCGCCCACCGCCAGCCCGCCCTCGGTCACGCGCACCACGGCGACGCCCGGCCCCTTGAAGTAGTGCACCACCGTTCCGACCAGCTGCTCCGGCATGCGGGCCCCCCTCCTGACCCTTGAAAAAAGCCGCCCCGCCGCCGGCTAGGGAAGGGGCTCCGGTCCGCTCGCCGGCACGGCCCTGGTGATGGTGCCGACGAGCTGTTGCTGTCGCTCGCCCAGCTGCATCCTGGCATCGTCGCGCAGCCGCTCGCTCGCGTACACCGCGGCCACGGCGCTGCCCGAGCCGCACAGCCGCACCCAATAGGGATGCGTGGCGGCGAGCCGCTCGAACAGCGCCCGCAGCGGAGGATGCCGGCCGAACACCGGAATTTCGAAGTCGTTCCCGCCCAACCGTCCGACGCTGCCCCAGGTCGCGAACGCGTCCTGGGCGAGCACGACCGGCCCGTGCACCGGCGGCTCCGGATTGAGCTGGTCCCACCAGTGGTAGGCATCTGGCGTGGCCACGCCCAGCGTCGGCACCGCGAGGAGGACCGGGGCGGGGGGGGGCGGCGTGAGCCGGAACAGCCGCTCGCCGCGACCCCACGCCACGGCCGCGGGCGCGCCGCTCGCGAAGAACGCCACGTCGGCGCCGAGCTGGGCCGCGAAGTGGAGCAGCTCGGGGCGCGGCACGGCGTCGGCCGCCAGCGCGTTCACGGCGTGCAGCGTCGCGGCCGCGTCGCTCGAGCCGCCGCCCAGACCGGCGCGAACGGGGATGCGCTTGGTGAGCTCGATCGCCACGCCGAACCTGTGACCCGTCGCGTCGAGCACGGCGCGCGCCGCGCGGACCGCCAGGTTCTCCTCGGCCGGGCCCAGGTCAGGCCCGTGGACCGTGAGCGCGACGTCCCCCGCTCCCGGAGAGCGTGATACCGTCAACTCGTCGGCGAGCTCGAGCAGCGCGAACGCGGTCTCGATCTGGTGGTAGCCCCCCGCCTCGCGCGCGAGAATGCGGAGGAAAAGATTGACCTTGGCGTGGGCGGAGGTACGCACCCGGTCCGGGGGCGACGCCACGCTCACCCACCCGTCGTCGCCGCGGTGCGGAGCTCGCCGAGGCGCAACCGCAGCCGCGAGAGCGAGTACAGCCCCAGCAGCGTGATCGGCAGGAACGTGCTCGCGTGGTAGGCGACCGCGTAGCTCACCGCGCGGGTCGCGTCGATGCCGTACAGGGCGAGCGTCGCTCGGGTCGCCGCCTCGAACACCCCGATAAACCCCGGCGAGCTCGGCAGCGCCACGCCGAACCCGATGATTCCCTGGAGCAGGAACGCCCCCACGGGGGGGACGGGCAGCCCGAACGCGCGAAAGCACACGGCGAACGCCGCGGCGTTCACCAGCCACTGCACGACCGACCAGAACACGACCGCGAGGAAGCGGCCCGGGTTCTTGAGCACCTCGAGTCCGGCGACCAGTCCATCGGCGATCTGCGTGATCCAGTCCGCGAGGCGCGCGGGCAGGACGGCATGCGTCACGCGACCGAGCAGCGCGAGCCAGGGCGCGGGGCGATGTACCACCAGCACGGCCACCACGAGCACAACGCCGAAAACAGCGGCCGCGGTAGTCGTGATGGCGGAGACCGACGTCCGGCCGATGTCGGCTTGGTGGGGAAAGGCGGACGAGCCGATCGCGACGGCCATCAAGCTTACGAGCATCAATCCGTCTAACACCCGCTCCACGCCCACCGAGGCGAGGGCCGTCGAGAAGCGCACCGGCAACTGGCGCGACGCCACGTACGCCCGGGCGAACTCGCCGGCGCGCACCGGGAGGAGGTTGTTCGCCATGAAGCCGATCGCGGTGGCGTGCCAGAGCGCTCCCAGCGGGTAGGCGCCGCCGCCCACATCGCGCAGGATGAGCCGCCAGCGGACCGTGCGGATCGGGAACGTGAGGGTCGCGAGCGCGACCGTCGCCAGGATGAGCCCGCGGTTCGCCCGGCGCACGCTTTCCACCAGGTCGCGGGCATTGACGCCGTGCAGCGCCCAGGCCAGCAGCCCGAGCGTGATCCCGAGCCCCACGACCCACGCCCAGCGCGATGCAGCGGCGCGGTTAGGAGCGAGCGGCGCGGTCGGGATTCGGCTCGAGGGCGAGGGCAACGAGGTCGCAGACTTCGTCGACGAGGGCGCGGAGCGAGTCGCCGGTCGCCTGCCGCGCCGCGGCCCGCAGCTCCTGGGCGCGCGCCAGCGCGCGGTCGCCGCGGTACAGCAGGCTGCGGACGTCGACCACCGACGGCTCTGGTCCCGTGGAGGGCGAGACGGGCGGAACGGTCGTCCCCGGGCCGGCGAGCAGCTCGTCCAGCGACGCGGCGCCGATCCCGCCGCCCGACAGCCGCTGATATACGGTCCAGGACCCGACCAGGTCGGCGGTCTCGGGCACCGGCTCGTCGGCGCGCGGCGCCGGCGGTCGGGGAGGAGCGGGTGGAGGAGAGGAAGGGACTGGGCGCGGCAGCGGCGTCGGCGCTCCGGGCTTCACGGCGCGGATGGCCGCCGTGATCACATCGAGCTCCGCCGCGAGCGCCTCTTCGTCGCCGCCGCCCGAGCGCGCCAGCACGTCGCCGGCGCGGCGCAGCTCGGCGGCGATGGCGGCCGGACTCGTGACCGCGACGCCGGAGGCGACGGCCTCGCGGGCGGCGATCGCGAATTGCGCCACCCGATCGGCGAGCGCGCCGCCTCCGGCGTTGGCGAGCGCGCGGAAGGTGGTACCGAGCGTGTGGGCGCGCAGCTCGCGCTGGGTCGCGGACGGCGCCCGTTCCAGCGAGTCGGCCGCCTGGCGCAGGTGATCGCCATGGCTCACGAGCTCCAGCCGGCCCAGGGTCGAAGGGCGGGCGGCGGGAATGCCGCGCGACACGATGTGCGGGCCCGAGTCGCTGTAGTAGAGCGAGCCGATCGACACCACGTCGGGCTCGCTCTCCATGAACCGGACGAGCTGAGCGGCGAACTGGCGGAATTCAGGACCTTCGGGGTCGGGGCGGCCGCGCTCGGCGACCTCGCGGGCGGCGCGGGCGATCGCGGTGGCCCCGGCCTGAAACAGCTCGCTCACGTTGGCGGGCGGGTCGATGCCGGCGCGCGACAGCTCGGCGATGGCGCGCTCCAGCCCCTCGAGCAGATCCGGGAGCGGGGGCAGGTCGTTCACGGCGGCGAGACCGCGCAGCGGCTGCAGCGCCCGCAGCACGTGCTGCAACGGGTCGGACGCGAGCGGGTTGGCGCGCAGCGCCTGGGCCGCCCGGTCGAGCGCGCTCGCAATCGCCGCCCCTTCGCGGGCCACGAACGCCCGCGCGCCCGCGTCCAGTCCCAAGGCTTCGGCGGCGCGCACCTGGGCCGAGGGCCGCCCGGCGAGCTGCTCGAGCTCCTGCGCGAGCGCTTCCGCCTTGGCGGTGTCACCGTCGCTCCAGGCCGGCGCCCGGCGCACGAAGATCTTGAGGTCGTCCACGCCGCGCACGGCCAGCTGCTTGGTCTGCGGATCCCACGCCCGCCGCCCCTCGCGCACCGCCCGCGCCAGCGACTCGAGCGCGGCGGCGGTGCGCGCGATGGCGTGGTGGTTGGCCATCAGCGCGCTGCCGCGCAGCGCGCGGGCCAGACGGACCAGCTCGTCGGCGTTGGGGCTGTCGCCCGCGGCGAGCAGACCGTCGAGCCGCTCGAGGTACTCCCCCGCCTCGAGGGCGAAGAAGTCGGACATGCCGAGCGGTTTGGGGGGAGGTCCGGTCATGGCGCTACCAAGCTAAGCCTTTCGGGCCTCGTCGACCAACTGCCGCATGCGGCGCACCGCCTCTTCCATTCCCCAGAATACCGCGTTGCTGACGATCGAGTGCCCGATGTTGAGCTCTTCGATGTCGGGGATGCCGGCGACGGGCTGGACGTTCTCGTACGTCAGGCCGTGTCCGGCGTGGACCGCGAGGCCGCGGGCGCGGGCGTGGGCCGCCGCGCGCGCGAGCGCCCGCAACGCGGCGTCGCTCTTGCGCCACGTGCGGGCGTAGCGGCCCGTGTGCAGCTCGATCGCGGGCACCTCGAGCTCGGCGGCCCGATCGATGGTCGCGCGGTCGGGGTCGATGAACAGGCTGACGCGGATGCCGGCGCGCGTGAGGCGGCGCACCGCGGTCGCGATGCGGGCGTCGCCGCGGCGCAGCGCCAGCCCACCCTCGGTGGTGATCTCGCGGCGTCGCTCGGGGACGAGCGTGGCCTGGAACGGCGCGGTGCGCGCCGCGATGCGCACGATCTCGGGTGCCGCCCCGAGCTCGAGGTTCAGCACGGTGCCCACCGACGCGGCGAGTGCGCGCACGTCGGCGTCCTGAATGTGGCGCCGGTCCTCGCGCAGGTGCACGGTGATGCCGTCCGCGCCGGCGCGCTCCGCGGCCGCCGCGGCCCGCGCCGGGTCGGGCTCGTCGGTCCGGCGCGCTTCGCGCAACGTCGCGACGTGATCAATGTTGACGTAGAGCCGCATGCCGTCTTACCTTCGGGTCACTCCGACCCACTCGAGGACGCGTTCGTGAGGCCACGACTGCTGGTGCTCGTCGCGCTGGGCGCCCTCGCGTGCGGGGGCGGGCGCGGGTCGCAGACGCCCGCGCCGCAGTCGCTGCCGGAATCCCTGGCGCAGTTCATGTCCGCCGTCAAGGCGAACGACCTCGACCACATGAAGGCCCTGTGGGGCACGGAGCGCGGTCCCGCCTCCGGATGGATGAAGGGCGAGGAGTTGAAGCAGCGTCTCACCGTGCTCCAGATCTATCTGAACCACGTCGGGTATCGCGTGATCGAAGGCCCGCTCCCCGTGACGAACAAGGACGAGCGACGCATGTTCCGCGTCGAGCTGCAGCGGGCGACCTCGTGCATCGTGGTGGTTCCGATCGAGCTCGCACATGCGAAAGACGGTCGTTGGCTCGTCGTCGGCACCGACCTCGCGGCGGTCGGCAACCCCTCGGAGCCGTGCAAGCGCTGAGGCCGGTGGAACCGGGCGAGCCGCTCGAGTGTTCAGTTAGTCGGTGAGCTCGAGCAGGATGCCCGCGGTCGCCTTCGGGTGCACGAAAGCGATGCGCCGGCCGCCGGCCCCGCGCCGCGGGACGTCGTCGATCAGACGATACCCCGCGGCGCGGCAGCGTTCGAGCGCCCCGTCGAGGTCGGGCACGCGGTAGCACAAGTGATGAATGCCCGGCCCCCGCTTGGCGAGGAACCGCGCGACAGGGCCATCGCGATCGCTCGGCTCCAGCAGCTCGACGTGGACGTCGCCCAGCGCCAGGGCGACGATAGTGGCACCATCGGCCGTTTCCGGCTGCCCCGGCTCGAGGCCAAGCACGTCCCGGTAGAAGGGCAGGGCGGCGTCGATCGACGGGACGGCGATGCCCACGTGGGAGACACGGACGCGTGACGCGGTCATGATGCCCGTCAACATAACGATTGCACCAGAGGGAGTGGAGAGGTCATGGCAGCGGAACATCTCGTGGCGGTCACGGACGCGACGTTCGGCCTGGAGGTCGAGCAGCACAAGGGGCTCGCCATCGTCGATTTTTGGGCGACGTGGTGCGGGCCCTGCCACATGGTCACGCCGATCCTCGACCAGCTCGCCGGCGAGTACGTCGGCAAGCTGAAGGTGACCAAGGTGGACGTGGACGCCAACCAGAAGACGGCGATGCGCTTCAACGTGCGCTCAATTCCGAGTATTCTATTCTTCAAGGACGGGCGGCACGTGGATACGCTGGTGGGCGCGTACCCGAAGCCGGTATTCGAGCAGAAGATCCAGCAACACCTGTCGTAGCATCCTCCCCGGAGGTCCATGCGCGCGAGCACCGCTCGCCTGATGAACTCGCCGGTTCGCCTCGCGGACCTCACGTTCCCGCAGGTGAACCGGCTGATTCATCGCACCCGCCTGGCCTTCATCCATCTCGACAACTTGCTCGCCTTCGCCAAGCGCGACCGGGACGGCCGCGTGGACGGCTACATCACCGCGTACCTGCCGGAGGAGTGCCTGCTGCTGTTTTTCCGCAAGGGCGAGGCCGTGAACGCCGCCTCGCTCCACACCGGCGGCCGGCAGGTGGTGACGATCACCGAGGCCCTGAGGCGCATGCGCGCCGAAGTGGAGCGGGGCGAGCTCGCCTACTGCGCCGCGCCGATGGAGCAGCTCGCCTGGATGTATCAGTCGTGCGCCGTCCCGGTCGAGATGCGCAGCGTCGATCCGTCGCAGCCGGGCGCGTTCTTCGCGGCGTTCGCGCGCGACAAGGCCAGCGGCATCCTGGAGCTCACGTCGAACGCGCGCGTGTCGTACGTGCGCTTCGACGGGGGACGCTTTGCGAGCGGCTACTTCTGCGACAAGCCGGAGACGACGGGCATTCCGAAGTTCCTCGAATCGCAGTTCCACGCCGGCGCGGACGGGCACGCGCCGGTGTTGACCGCCGCGGGGTTCCCGTACGTCGCCGACTTGCCGCAGCAGGCACCCAACGCGCTGATCAACACATACCGCGAGCTCTACTGGCGCATCGTCGACGAAGTGGACAAGGAATTCCCCGGCGAGGCGCGGCGACGCGCGCAGAAAGTGAGCGCCGGCATCCAGGATGCGCACAAAGCGATCGCGCTGCTGTCGGCGCCGCGCGGGGCCGAGACGCCCGATGCCGTCGTCCAGCCGGAGGAGCTCTCGAGCGCGCTGACCGACTGGTCGCTGCAGCTGCTCGAAGGCGTGGAAGTCATGATGCCGGGGACCGCCCCCAAGATCCTGCGCGAGGCAACGCGGGAGCACCGCTACGTGCTGCAATCGGCCGGCTACTACGGCCGGCTGCCGTGGCAGGTGTCGTGGTGACATGTCCGGCACCCTGTACGTCGTCGCCACGCCGCTCGGCAACCTCGACGACCTGTCGCCGCGCGCCGCCGCTACGCTGAGCCGGGTCACGGCGGTGGCGGCGGAGGACACGCGGCACACCAAGCCGCTGCTGGCGCACGTCGGCTCGCGCGCCGAGCTGCTGAGCTTCCACGCCCACTCGACCGAAGGCGCGCTGCGCCGCATCCTGCACCTGCTGGGCAGCGGCAAGGACGTGGCGCTCGTGACGGACGCGGGCACCCCCACCGTGAGCGATCCCGGCGCCGCGCTCGTCGCCGCGGCGCGCGAGCGCGACATCCCGGTCGTGACCGTCCCGGGCCCCACGGCCGTCGCCGCCGCGCTCTCTGTCTCCGGCCTCGGCGCCGACCGCTACGTGTTTCTGGGGTTCCTGCCGCGCAAGGGCACGGGGCGGCGGCGCCTGCTCGAGACCGTCGCCACGAGCGAGTGGACCGTGGTGCTGTTCGAGGCACCGCTGCGCGTGACGGAGCTGCTCGAAGACCTGGCGGCGGCCTGCGGCGGCGAGCGCCCCGCGGCGGTGGCGCGTGAGCTCACCAAGGTGTTCGAGGAGACCCGCGCCGGGACCCTCACCGAGCTCGCGGGTTATTACGCCGCAGCACCGCCCCGCGGCGAAGTGACGGTCGTGGTGGCGGGGACCGGCAAGCCCGCCCGCGAGGAGCCCCCGCCCGATCCCGAGGCCCGTGCCCGCACGCTGCTCGCCCAGGGGATGACCAGACGCGACGTCGCCGACCAGCTGGCAGCGGAGACGGGGATCCCGAGAAACACGGCGTATCGGTTCGTGAACGACCTGTGAGAGCCCCGGCGATCCTCTTACTCGCCCTCTGCCTGCCCGTCGCCGACGGGGTGCCGGAACGCGGAACGCGGAAGTCGGAACGCGGAACAGGGCAGACCAACGCTCGTGTGTCTGTTCCGCGTTCCGCGTTCCGCGTTCCGCGTTTCGCCACGTTGACAATCGGCCGCTTACATTACGATGGAGGAGGCGACTGGTACACCGGGCCATCCAAGTTGCCCAACCTGCTCGCCGCGATTCGCCAGCGCACCGGCCTTGCCGTGGCCCCGCGCGAGCGCGTGGTCACCCTGTCGAGCCCCGAGCTGTGGGACGTCCCCTACCTCTATATGACCGGTCACGGCAACGTCCACTTCTCGGACGAGGAGCTCCAGACCCTGCGGCGCTACCTGGAGCAGGGTGGATTCCTCCATGCCGACGACGATTACGGCATGGACAAGTCGTTCCGGCGTGAGATCGCCCGCGTGTTCCCGGATCACCCGCTCGTTGAAGTGCCGTTGAATCATCCGGTCTACCATGTCGTGTACGACTTCCCCAAGGGGATTCCCAAGATCCATGAGCACGACGGGTTGCCGGCTCAGGGGTTCGGGATCTTTTTGGGCGACCGCCTGGTCGTATACTATTCCTATCAGTCGGACCTGGGGGACGGGTGGGAGGATCCCGAGGTCCACCACGATCCCCCCGAGCTCCACGAGGCGGCACTACGCATGGGCGTGAACCTGTTCACTTACGCCGTGAGCGCGCTCCCGTGACGGACACGGCGGCCCGGCTGCGGCGGCTGGGGCGCCCACATGCGCTTGCCCGCGCGGGCGCCGTGCTGGTGGCGAGCGCCGGCGCCGCGTTGGCGATCGCCGGGGCCGGCGTGGCGCTGGCCCCGAGCGTCGCTGCGGTGCTCGTTGCGTGGCTCTTGATCGGCGGCGTCACCGGGATGGCCGCGCGCCTGGCACTCCGGGCGGGGCGCCACGCCGCGGCGCCGGCCGTCGGGCGGCTCGTCGAGACCGCGACGGGAGGCCGCCCGGGGAGCATCGTCGGGCTCGTCGCCGCGACGACGCCGGCGGGAGCGAGCGCTCAACTGTGGACGCTGGCGGACCGAAAGGCGGTCGCCGTGGTCGATGGCGCCGCGCTCGCGGTGCGTCGGCTACTCGCGCGCGACACGCGCACCTCCCTGTTGGCGGCAACGTTCGCGGCGGCGCTGGGCGCGGTGCTGTTCCTCGCCGCGGCCCCCGCCTCCGGTGCCGGCCGGGCGGCAGCGTTCTGGCATCCACTCCGCACCCTCGCCGACGCGCGCACGCCCGTGCGACTTGTCGTCGACCGCGCGGCGGTACGCCGGGGCGATAGTGTCACGGTGACGATCGAGGTTCCGGCCGCGACGCGTGCCACGCTCTGGACCCGCGGGCCGGGAGAGCCGTGGCAGCCCGCGCCGGTGGCGCTCGACTCGCTGGGACGCGCGCGCCGACGGCTGGGACCGCTGCAAGGGGACCTGTACCTGCGAGCGTCGAGCGGCGGCCGGAGCAGCGCCCAAGTCCGCGTCGCGGTGGCGTTGCCCGCCTTCGTCGCGGGCCTCGAGCTCACGGCGCGCTACCCGAGCTACCTCGGCCGCCCGGACGAGCCGCTGGCGCCCGGTGCCGACACGATCCCGATCCCGGAAGGCACGGTGATCCTGTCCAGCGGGGCGGCGAGTGTGCCGCTCGCGCACGCGGCGTGGCGTCGGGGAGACGTGCGCGCGGCGCTCACGGTCGCTGGCAGCGCGTTCTCGGGGCGCCTGGCGCCACGCGGCTCGGGAACGTGGCTGCTCGAGATCGCCACCGCCGACGGCGCGCCGCTCGAAGGCGACGCGCCCGTGCTGCGGCTGACCGTGGTGCGCGACTCGGCACCAGTCGTCGCCGTACCCGTGCCGGGGCGGGATACGACGCTGCCCCTGACGCTGCGTCAGCCGCTCGTGATCGACGCGCGCGACGATCACGGTCTCACCCGGCTCGAAGTGGTGAGCTGGCGCGTGAGTCAGACCGGGAAAATAGGAGAGGCGGTGCGGGAGTCGCTGGACGTGTCCGGTGCGGGTGAGCGCACCATCGTGCAGGGCGATCTCGACGCCGGACAACGGGGGCTCCTACCCGGCGACACGCTGCGGCTGCGTGTCGACGCCTGGGACAACGCTCCCACGCCGCACGTTGGTCGCAGCCCGGAGATCGCCCTCCGGCTCCCGAGCCTCGAGGAGCTGCGGGCGGCCACGCGCAGCGCCACCCGCGACGCGACGGCGGAGGCGGACTCGATTGCGGCCGCCCAGCTCGAGCTCGGCCGGCGCACCAGCGACCTGGCCCAGCAACGCTCGCGTGACGGGGCCGCGCCCCGCCGGGGCGCGGCGGGCGAGCGGGAGGCCACGGGGGCGCTCCCCTTCCAGGCGACCGAGCGGGCGCAGGCCGTGGCCCGGGATCAGGAGGCGCTGCAGGCGCGCGTGCAGGAGCTGTCGCGAGCCATGGAGCGGATCGCGCGGGCGGCCGAGGCGGCGGGGATCGGAGACACGGCGTTTCAGGCGCGGCTGCGGGAGGTGCAGGAGCTGCTGCGGCGCGCCGTGACGCCGGAGCTCGAGCAGCGGCTGCGCGAGCTGCAGGACGCCTTGGCGAAGCTCGACCCCGAGGCGACGCGCCGGGCGCTCGAGCGACTGGCCGAAGCGCAGCAACAGCTTCGGGCCGAGCTGGAGCGCAGCCAGGAGCTGTTCCGGCGCGCGGCGGTCGAGGGCACGCTGGCATCGCTCGCGGCCGATGCGGAGGATCTGCGGCGCCGCCAGGCGGAGTGGAACCGCGACGCCGCGCCCAGCGCCGACAGCGCGGCGGCGGTGCGCCAGCGGGCGCTCGCGGGCGGCGCCGACTCGCTGGCGCGCGGGATCGGTCGGGTCGCGAAAGACATCGGGGCGCGCCCCGGGTCGGCGCTCGCCGCGCCCGAGCAGGCGGCACGCGAGGCCGGAGGTGCGATGCAGCGCGCCGCGCAGTCGGCGGACGTGCGGCAGGCGGCGGCCGCTGGCCAGGCGGGCGCGGAAGCCGAGCGTCAGCTGGCGGGCGTGCCGGATCAGCTCCGGGGGCAGCTCGATTCGCTGGCGCAGGCGTGGCGTGGCGAGACGCTCGCGGCGCTCGACCGCGCGCTGTTCGAGACGGCGGCCATGGCCGCTCGTGAGCAGCAGGTGTCCGATGCGCTGCGTCGCGGCGAGGCCGGTCCCCCGACCCGCTCGCAGCAGGCGTCGGTGGAGGAAGGAACCGACGTGGTGGCACGGGCGATTCGCGAAGCGGCAGGCAAGCACGCGCTCGTCTCGCCGCAGCTCGACGCGGCGCTCGGCTACGCCAAGCGCGAAATGGCGGCCGCGCGCGGCCAGCTCGAGGAAGCCGATCCGAACGCGTCCGCCGCCGCCGCGCTCGCCGACGATGCGCTCGACGCCCTCAACGCGGTCGCGGTGGGGCTCGCCCAGAGCCGCAAGCAGGTGAGCGGGGCGCAATCGGGGACCGGATTCGCCGAAGCGGTCGAGCGGCTCGCGCGTCTGGCCCGCGACCAGCAGGGGCTCAACGGTCAGGCGCAGGGTCTCTTGCCCCTGATGGGAGCCGGGCAGGCGATTCTGGAGCAGCTCCGCGCTGTGGCGGCGCGGCAGCGCGCGCTCGCCGAACAGCTCGAACGGATGCAGGCACAAGGAATCAGCTCCGCCGCCGGCCCGCTGGCGCAGGAGGCCAGAGAACTCGCCCGCCAGCTCGAGGCCGGGCGACTCGACCAGCGGACGATCGAGCGTCAGCAGCGCCTGTACCACCGGCTGCTCGACGCCGGCCGCACCCTCTCCAACGACGAGCCGGACCAGAACAAGGAACGTCAGAGCCGGCCCGCAACGGGCGACAGCGTGCACGTTCCCGCCGCGCTCAAGCCTGGAGCGACGGGAGCGGGCCCGCGGCTCCGCTACCCCACGTGGGACGAGCTGCAGTCACTCACGCCGGAACAGCGTCGGCTCGTGCTCGACTACTTCCGCCGGCTCAATGCGCCACCGTAACGCCCGCGTCGCCCGCGTGGCGGTCCGTCTTGGTCTCGGGCTCGCGCTCGCGGTCGCGTCCGGGCAGGTGGTGCGCGCACAGGCCATCGGACAGGGCTTCGAGCTCGAGCGCGCGGGTCAGTTCGAGCAGGCGGCGAGCATCTACTTCGCGACGCTGCGCGCGGACCCCACCAATCTTTCGGCGCTGCTCGGGCTGGAGCGTGTGCTGCCGCCGATCAACCGGCTGGCGGAGCTCGTGCCCGCCGCGCAGCGCGCCGCCGTTGCGAGTCCCGCGAACGCGGCGCTCCGGGCGGTCCTGCTCCGCACCTACGTGGGCATCAACGAGCCCGACAGCGCGCGAGCCGTGGCGCGGCGCTGGGCGGCCGCGGCGCCGCGCGACGAGGCGCCCTATCGCGAGTGGGCGATGGCCCTGGACGACCAACGCCGCCACGCGGAGGCGCGCGCCGTGCTGCTCGAGGGACGGCGCACCCTGGGGCGTCCCGGCGCGTTCGGGATCGAGCTCGCCGCGCTGAGCGAGCGCGCCGGCGACTGGGTGGGGGCGGCGCGGGAATGGGCCGCGGCGCTCGAGGGCGCGCCGGTGCAGCTGCCCACCGCCGCGAGCGAGCTCGCCCAGGCGCCGCAGGGCGAGCGCGAGGGGATCGCCGGGCTGCTCACGGCGGGCGATCCGCCGCCTCTGGTCCGGCGGCTCGCCGGGGAGCTGCTGTTGGCGTGGGGCGCGGCCGAGCGCGCCTGGACCGTGTTCGCACCGAGCGTCGCGACGCCGTCCACCGATGCAGCCTACGCGGCCCGGCGATTCGCCGACCTCGCGGCGGCGCACGACACCCCCGAGGCGCGGCGGGTGCGCGCTCTCGCGCTGGCCCGCTACGCCGAGCTCGCGCCCGACGCGGTGGCCGTGCGCGCGCGCACCGACGCGGCGCGAGCCTTTCTCGAGGCTGGCGACCGGGAAGGAGCGCGCGCCGTGCTGGAGCAGCTCGCCCGCGATTCGGCCGCGCCGGCCGAAGCCCAGGCGCTCGCCCAGGCGGCGCTGGTGCAGACGCTGATCGACGCCGGGCGGCTCGACGAAGCGACGCAGCGGGTCGCGCACGACGGCCGGCTCACGGACGAAGACCGCGCGACGCTGCGGCTGCGGCTCGTGCGGGCTCGCATCGCCGCGGGGGACCTGGATCGCGCCGGGGCAATGCTGGCGCGGGATTCGAGCGTAGAGGCGCTCGCCCTCCAGGGATGGATCGCCCTGTATCGCGGCCGGCTCAAGCAGGCGTGGCAGCTGTTCCTCGAAGCGGGCCCGTACGCGGGTGACCGCCACGAGGCGACCGAGCGCACGGCGATGCTTTCACTGTTGCAGCAGGTGCCAGGCGACTCGTTCCCCGAGCTGGGAGCCGCGCTGCTGACCCTCTCCCGTGGCGACTCCGCGGGTGCCGTGCAGTCCTTGCGGCTTGCGGCTGGGAAACTGCAGGCGGTGGAGGGCGGTGGGGGGCGGGCCGCCGTGCTGTTGTTGGCGGGCAGGGTCGCGGCCCGGCTGGGACCGAGTCAGCCCGACACCGCCGTCGCCCTGTTCGCCGAGGTCGTGCGGACCGGCGGCACCGGCGCCGCGGCGCCGGCCGCGGAGCTCGAGTGGGCCCGACTGCTCGAGCGCCGGCTGCAGACCGCCGACGCGATTCAGCACCTCGAGCACCTCATTCTCTCCTATCCCGAGAGCGCCCTGATCCCGGAGGCGCGGCGCGAGCTCGAGCGGGCGAAGGGAGCGATTCCCAAGTCGTGAAGCGGAGAGAGTTCGTGAAGGCGGTCGGCCGGACGGGCGGTCTGGCGTTCAGTGCCGATCTGCTCGGCTTCCGTCCGCCCATCCGCCCATCCGCCGCTCAGTCCCTCCTGCTCCCCATGGACGATGCCCAGACCGATCACCTCAAGGCCTACGGCGTCACGTATCGGGTCGTGCAGGCGGGGATCAAGGCGGAGTGGCTCTTGAACTACCGCGGCGGCTCGTTTCTCATGCCCGACGGGGCCGCCATCCGGCGCGACGCGGCGCTCGCGGGGGTGAGCGTCCAGCCGGTGGACGAGGCTCAGGTCACCGCCATCCGGGGGGAGATCGAGGCGAGCAACATGGACGCGGTGCCGCTCGAAAAGGCGCCGCGGGTGGCCGTGTACGTGCCTCCCAACGCGCCCCCGTGGGACGACGCCGTCACCATGGCCCTGCAGTACGCCGGGATCGCGTTCGACACCGTGTGGGACTTCGAGGTGCTCTCGGGGAAGCTGGCGCGGTACGACTGGCTGCACCTGCACCACGAGGACTTCACGGGGCAGTTCTCCAAGTTCTACCTGATCTACGCTGGCACCCCGTGGTTGGCCGAGATGGTGCGGTTCAATGCCGACGCGGCGAAGCGGCTCGGCTTCGGCACCGTCCCGGACCTGAAAAAGGCTGCGGCCCGGAAGATCCGCGACTACGTCTCCAACGGCGGCTTTCTGTTCGCGATGTGCACGGCCACCGAGACCCTGGACCTGGCGCTCGCCGCCGCGCGCGTCGACATCGCGGCGGCGTTCGCCGACGGCACCCCGATGGACCCCGACGCAGACCGCAAGCTGGACTGGTCGCAGGCCCTGGCGTTCAGCGGCGCGCGGCTCGAGCCCAGTCCCCAGGTCGCGAGCTTTTCCGACATCGACGGGCACCAGGTCAACGCCGCCGGGCGACGCCAGCCGCTCGGCGCCTTCAAGCTGTTCAACTTCAGCGCCAAGATCGACCCCGTCCCGACGATCCTCGTCCAGAACCATCGCCAGGTGATCCCCGACTTCTACGGCCTCACGACGTCGTTCCTGCGCGACCGTCTCAAGCCGAGCGACACGGTGCTCGCGGACGAAGAGGGTGCGCCCTGGGTCAAGTACATCAACGGCGACCACGGCAAGGGCACCTGGACGTTCTTCGGCGGGCACGACCCGGAGGATCAGCAGCACCAGATCGGCGATCCGCCGACGGACCTGTCGCTGCACCCCCATTCGCCCGGCTACCGGCTCATCCTCAACAACGTGCTCTTTCCCGCGGCCAAGAAGCGCGAGCTCAAGACGTGAGCGTGGAGCGGCTCGCGCCTGCGGTGCGCGACCTGCTGCGCGCCGAGATCGCGGCGGCCCATGGGCGCGAGGTCTCGTTCGTGGTGCGCCCCGATGCCAATGGCCTGATCATCGAGGCGCGCGTCGTGGCGCGCGGCACCGTGGACGCCGTGCTCGCCCTGCCGGGGATCGCACTGCGGGGAGAGCTGCTGGTGCACAACCACCCGAGCGGGGTGCTCGAGCCCTCGGGAGCGGATCTCAGCGTCGCGGCGCGGCTGCACGACGGCGGCGTCGGGTTCGCCATCGTCGACAACGCGGTCAGCGACTGCTATGTCGTCGTGGAATGCCCCCGCGCGCGGGCCACCACCCGCATCGATGCGATCGACGTGGCGGGGCTGCTCTCTCCCAGCGGGCCGGTGGCGCGCGGGCTCGGCAGCTTCGAGGACCGGCCCAGCCAGCGCGACATGGCCGCCTACATCGCCGATCTGTACAACGACGGCGGCGTGGGGATGCTCGAGGCCGGCACCGGCGTCGGGAAATCGTTCGCGTATCTCGTTCCGGCGCTGGTGTGGGCGCGCGAGAACGGCGAGCGCACCGTCGTCTCGACCAACACCATCAACCTCCAGGAGCAGCTGGTCGGCAAGGACCTGCCGATCCTCGCCCGCGCGCTCGGGACCGGGGAGCACACCCCCACGTTCGCGCTGCTCAAAGGGTGGCGGAACTACGTGTGCCTCGCGCGCCTCGAGCAGGCGCGCGAGCAGGCGACGTCGCTGTTCGAGGACGAGCGCCGCGCCGAGCTCGAGGCGCTGGCGGCGTGGGCGGCGCGCTCCGGCGACGGCTCGCTCGCCGATCTCCCCGACCAGCCGAGTGGCGAGGTGTGGGACGCGATCGCGGCGGAGTCGGACCTGTGCACCCGGCTCAAGTGCCCGCACTTCGACCGCTGCTTCGTGTTCCAGGCGCGCCGGCGGGCGGCGGAAGCCGACGTGGTCGTCGTGAACCATCACCTGCTCGCATCCGATCTCGCGGTGCGCATGGTGTCCGACAACTGGCAGGAGGCGGCCGTCCTGCCGCCGTACCGCCGGCTCGTGCTCGACGAGGCGCACCATCTGGAAGACGTCGCGGCGATGCACCTGGGCGCCCAGGTGAGCCGGCTCGGCGTCGATCGGCTGCTGGGGCGGCTCGAGAAAAACGGCCGCGGATTGCTCCCGACGCTGCGCTCGGTGCTGTTCGGGCGCGACGACCTTCTCTCCGCGGCGAGCCGCGACCTGGTGCAGCAGAGTCTCGTCGACGCCCTCGCCGCGGCGCGCCGCGCCGCGGAGACGGTGTTCACCCTGCTCGCGCGCCGGCTCGACCACGAGCCGGGCGCGGGAGCGAGTCCGGTGCTCCGCCTCGGCGACGCGTTTCCCGGCGACGCCGTGTGGCCGCAGGGCCTGGACGTGGGGCTCGACAACCTGCTGCTCGCGTTCTCGCGGCTGTGCGACGGCGTGGAGACGATCGCCGACCGCCTGACCCTGGACGATCCGTCGGAGCGGCGGGCTCAGCTCCTGGGCGAGCTGCGCGGCGTGGCCCGACGACTCCAACAGGTGGCGGCGGGGTTCATCGCGGCGCTGCGGCCGCCGCCGGGAGGCCCCGCCGCGGTGCGCTGGCTCGAGCGCCGCGGGCGCAAGGTGGTGAACGTCTCGCTCGCCGCCGTGCCGCTCGATCTCGCGCCGATTCTCAAGGACAACTTGTTCGACCGGGTCGAGACCGTGGTGCTCACGAGCGCCACGCTCGCCGCGGGCGGCGACTTCAGCTACCTGGAGGCGCGGCTCGGGCTCGATCTCCCGCCCAGTCGCCTCAAGGTGCGCGAGATCCACGCCTCTCCGTTCGATTTCGCGGCGCAGTGTGTGTTCGGCATTCCCACCGACGTCCCGGAGCCGCGCGACGACGAAGCGGGGCACGACGCGGCGGTCGCGCGCGTGGTGGTGGAGCTGGCCCACGCGGCGGACGGCGGCATGTTCGTGCTGTTCACGAGCCACGGGGCGCTGCGACGCGCGGCGGACGCGGTGCGCGGCGAGCTGGGCGGCCGCTGGCCGCTGCTCGTGCAGGGCGACGGGCAGCGGGACCAGCTGCTGCGGCGCTTCCGCGACGCGGGCTCGGCGATCCTGCTCGGCACCGATTCATTCTGGGAAGGCGTGGACGTACCGGGGCGGGCGCTGCGCGTGCTCGTCCTCGCCAAGCTCCCCTTCAAGGTGCCCACGGAGCCGCTCACCGCCGCACGGCTCGAGCGCATCGAGGCCGGGGGCCTGAACGGGTTCGCACATTACCTGGTGCCCAATGCCGCGCTCAAGCTCAAGCAGGGGTTCGGGCGCCTGATCCGCAGCCGGGCCGACGTGGGGGCCGTGGTGCTGCTCGACCGGCGGGTGATCACCAAGCGGTACGGGGCGTTGATCCTCGACGGACTACCCCGGGCCACCCGGGTGGTGGGGCATTGGGCGGACGTGCGCGGCGCCTGCGAGGAGTTCTTTGCCCGGCACGGGATCGGGGTGGAAGCGAGGGCGGTGGAGGGCGGTGGAGGGCGGTGAAGGGCGGGGGAAGGCAGCGGAGGGCGGTAACGGGCGGCGAACGCAGAGCGTAGATTCCGGTAGAGGAGGACGGGGCGTGACCAAGCTCAGCAAGCGACTCGCCGCGCTGCCCAGCTATCCGATGGCCGAGATCCCGGCCATCAAGCGCCGGTTGCTCGAGCGGGGCGTGGATGTGATCGATCTCGGTGCCGGTGACGCCGACTTCGCCCCGCCGGCGGTGGCGATCGACACCTTGGCGCGCGCGGTGCGCGACCCCGCGATGAGCCGCTACCCGTTCCAACTCGGCCTGCCCGCGTTCCGTGAAGCCGCCGCCGCCTATCTGCGACGCCGCTTCGGCGCGCGCTTCGATCCGTTCAGCGAGCTGCATCCGCTCATCGGCTCGAAAGAGGGCATCGCCCATCTCGCCATGGCGCTGCTCGACCCGGGCGACGTGGGCGTAGTACCCGAGCCCGGGTACGCCGTGTACGAAGGCGGGACGGTGCTCGCGGGCGCGGAGCCGTACCGCTATCCGCTCATTCCCGAGACGGGGTTCTTGCTGGAGCTGTCGGACCTACCCTCCGACGTGGTGCGCCGCACGAAGCTCGTCTACCTCAACTATCCCAACAACCCGACCGCCGCCGTCGCGCCGCGCGACTACCTGGCACGCACCGTGGAGTTTTGCCGCCGTCATGGGATCGTGATCGCGTACGACAATCCCTACTGCGAGATCACGTTCGATGGCTACGTGGCGCCGAGCATCTTCGAAATCGCGGGCGCGCGCGAAGTCGCCGTCGAGTTCCACTCGCTGTCGAAGACCTTCTGCATGACCGGCTGGCGCCTGGCGTGGGCGGTGGCGCGGCCGGAGCTCATCGCCGCGCTGGCGCGGGTGAAGAACTACGTGGACACGGGCGCGTTCCTCGCGGTGCAGGCGGCGGGTGCGGCGGTGCTGCCGCAGGCGGAGGAGCTGGCGCGGGGGTACGTGGCACGGTTTCAGGAGCGGCGCGACGCGCTGCTCCCCGTGCTGCGCGCGCACGGGTTCGAGCCCGAGACGCCGGGGGCCACGATGTACGTGTGGGTGCCGCTGCCCGAGGGAGTGGCGTCGGCGGCGTTCGCGCGCCGGGCGCTCGAGGACGCGGGCGTGGTGACGCTCCCCGGCAGCGGGTTCGGGGCAGGGGGCGAGGGGTTTTTCCGTCTGGCGCTCACGGTCGACACGCCGCGGCTGATCGAAGCGGCGGAGCGGCTGGGAAAGGTGCTCGCCGCTGTTTGAGCCCCGTGCGGTTCCGTCCCGCCTACGGCGGTTCACGTGGATCGGGAGTGGCGCGATTCACGTGGCGGTCGTGATCTGGCTGGTGACGGCGTCGTGGCGTATCGACGGGCGGCAGGGGCTGATCACGATCATTCCGCCCGACATGCCGCTGGCGCACGAGCTGCCGCCGTTCGGGGGCACGCGCCGCGGCGTGGGGCCGAGCGGGGGCCTGGGGCGGCCCCTGCCGGATGCCAGGATTCCGGACACCACGCCGCCCGAGCCCGCGCCGGTGGGCAGGCCCGACAGCATGCTGGCCGCGAACCCCGCCAGCGTGGGTCCGCACATCGTCACGCCGCCCCAGGTGGGCGACGGCCGCCTGTGGGTGAACCCGCGTCCCGCGCTGCCGGCGGAGGTGGCGGGCGCGTTGTACGAGTCGCACGAGCAGCGCGATACGGGCGTGGTGCGCCGGTTGCACTCGATGATGGATTCGCTCAACGTGATCATTGATCAGGAGCAGCGCGCCCGCCGCACGCCGGTGTGGACGACCGACGTGGCGGGGAAGGTGTTCGGCATCGACTCGCAGTTCATTCACATCGCCGGGATCAAGATCCCGACCGCGGCCCTGGCGCTGTTGCCGATCTCACTGCCGCAGGGGAACTACGGCGAGCAGATGCGTGCGCGTCAGCTCGACGAGATGCGGGCCGATCTGATGCAGGCCGCGCGCCGCACCGAATCGCTCCAACTGTTTCGCCAGTACGTGCGGGAGCTGCGCGCCCGCAAGGCGGCGGAGCGGGAAGCGCAGCAGCGGCAGCGGGGGGACAGCACGAAGGCCAGGGCAGATACGGTGAGCGGAGTTCCCTGACTAGTGGACCCCGGGCCGCCGGCCCGGGGTCAGCCGCGCAAGACGGGTGGTCCCCGGAGCGGCTAACCCCGGGGCGGTGCCCCGGGGTTCATCGAGGTCACGGCGTCCCGCAGTCGCTCGAGCGCCGCCGCTTTCCCTACTACGTACAGCAGCTCGTTCACGGGCTCCGACACCGTGCCGCCCGTGAGCGCGATGCGGATCGGCTGGAAGATCTTCCCGGCGGGGACGCCCTTTTCGTCAGCCAGACCGCGCAGCCGCTGCTCGAGCGCCTCCGGAGTCCACTCGGTGTCGCGCAGCGCGACGAGGCTCGCATTGAGAGACGCCTTGTAACCCGCCGGATCCTTCGCGATCTCTTTCTGCGCCTTCTCGTCGAGCACCAAGAAGCGTGCGTCGAGGCGCACGGCCACCTGTCTTCCCACGTCGAGAGTGGTACGCGAGCGCGTTTTCACGGCGGCGATCGCCTTGAGCACCGCCTCGCGGTTGCCGTTCAGCCCGAGCGCTTCGAGCTGGGGAGCGACGAGCGGGTACAGCTGCTCGGCGGAGCTGGCCGAGAGATACTGGCCGTTCATCCACTCGAGCTTGGTCATGTCGAAGATGGCGGGCTTTTTCTGGATGCCCTCGAAGGAGAAGAGCGCGATCATCTCGTCGAGCGTCATGATCTCGCGGTCGCCGCCCGGGCTCCAGCCGAGCAGCGCCAGGAAGTTGCGCATGGCGGCCGGGAGAATGCCCATGTGCTGGTAGTCGCCGACGGCGGTGGCGCCGTGGCGCTTGGAGAGCTTCTTGCCGTCGGGTCCGTGGATCATCGGTACGTGACCGAACACGGGCAGCGCGGCGCCGAGCGCGCGATACAGGGCGATCTGCTTGGGCGTATTCGAGATGTGATCGTCGCCGCGCAGCACGTGGGTGATGCGCATGTCGACGTCGTCCACCACGACGGCGAAATTGTAGATCGGCGTGCGGTCCGAGCGCAGGATCACGAAGTCCTTGATGTCTTCGCCCTGGAACGAGATCCGGCCGTGCACGGCGTCGTCCCAGGCGATCTCGCCGGGAGGGAGGCGAAAACGGATGGCGCCCTCTTCTATGTAGGCCTTGCCTGCGGCGAGGAGCTTGTCCGCCATCTCCTGATGCCGTGTAACGCGGGCACCCTGAAACACGGGCTCCTCGTGCCAGTCGAGGCCGAGCCAGGTGAGACCGTCGAGGATGACGCGCGTGTGCTCGTCGGTGGAGCGGGCCTTGTCGGTGTCTTCGATGCGGAGCAGGAACTGGCCGCCCGCGTGGCGCGCGTACAGCCAGTTGAACAGGGCGGTACGGGCGCCGCCGACGTGGAGGTAGCCCGTGGGCGAGGGGGCGAAGCGGACGCGAGTGGTCATCGGGGACTAGGGATTAGGGACTCGGGACTAGGGATGCAAGGCCCGAGTCCCGAGCCCCTAGTCCCGAACCCCGATTCACCACGGAGAGGGGGGGATTCGAACCCCCGATAGAGGTATTAGCCCCTATAACGGTTTAGCAAACCGCCGCCTTCAGCCACTCGGCCACCTCTCCCGAACGGCTGAATTATCCGCAGCCGATAAGGGACGAGCAAGGGCGCGAGTCATCCCCAGGCTGAAGCCTGGGCTCAGGGCGGCGACGCTGCCCGACGGCACCGTCCTCATCGCGTCCTATCATCCCAGGCGGCAGAGCACCAAGACGGGCAAGCTCACCCGAGCGATGTGGTACCGGGTGTTCCGAACGGCGCGCGGGATCCTCGAGTAGGGACCCGCCGCGGGAGCGGCTCGAGTTTCGCCAGCTCCGCCAGGTTGCGGCCGATCCGCAGGGCGACCGTCACCAGCATCGCGAGTGCCAGTGCCGCCGCTGTGCAGGTTGCGATCGTCACGACTGCGGGGTCCGCGCCGGCCGTCACCAATAGTCCGTTCGCGAGCACCAGAACGATGCGTGCCTCCGTGGGACCGATCCGGCCGTACCCGAGCCGGAACACGCCGAATACCGTGGACTCGAGGTACAGGTTGATCGATAGAACCAGATACGCGACGACGCCGGCGAGCGCGACGCTCAGGGGCACGTAGGGCGAGAGTCCGATCCCCGCGCCGATTGCAGCCGTTGCGAACGCGTCCACCACGTGGTCGAGATAGTACCCGTAGCGCCGCCGCTCCGCACGGCGCAGCCGCGCGAGCGTCCCGTCGAGCGAGTCCCCGAACCAGTTCACGAGGAGCAGCACGCCTGCGACCCAGAGCCAGGCGGGGCTCAGCGCGGACAGCGCATACGCCACGCCGGCGCCCAGCGCCCCCACGACGCCTACGAGCGTCAGCTGATCCGACGTGACCCACGCGGGCAGCCGCTGGGCGATCGCTCGGAGCAGCCGCCGCTCGGGCTCGGCGAGCAGGAACGTCAGCTCGCGGCGCGCGTCGACCGGTGCCACCAGACGATCCGGAGCGAGGGGACCAAGAGGAGTGTGAACAACGCGACGTAGAGCCAGACCGGGAGCCGCACGCTGGCGCCGAGCCACGCGAGCAGGGCGTAGCGCGGCAGCGAGCGCGCCGCCACGGCGCCCGCGTACTTTCCGAGCGGGTAGCCCGTCGCGAACGCGAGCGCCTTGAAGGGAAAGAAGGGCAGGGGCGTGAGCCCCGAGAGGGTGATCACGGCGAACGGGAAGCGCCGGAAGACGCGCTCGGGCATGCTCGCGCCCTGAGAGGGCGCGCTCGGCCCTGGGTGCGTCCTTAAGGACGCACTCGCGCCGAGCCCGGGCTTCAGCCCGGGAATGCCCGCGCGCCGCGCTGCGGCCCGCTCGATCAGCGGCACGAGCAACCGATGATCTAACAGGGCCGCGACCACCGTTCCCGCGGTCGCGACGAGGGCGGTCGGCCAGACGCCGTGGCGCGCGCCGTACCAGATGACCACGGGCTCGTGGGGCAGGACCGCCAGGGCGACGTTCGAGAGGAGCGCGTAGCCGAACAGCCACACCGCGCTGGCGAACACGGAGTTCATGAGCCGACGTTCGCCCGCCGGTCTCAAGTGGAATTCAAGGGACCTGGAGAGGGGGGCCGCGCGCGGTACCTCGACGCCACGCAGATCGCGCAAGCAAAGGCCGATGCGGAGAAGGTGCGCATCGACATCGCGGCCAAGGCGCGGGCGGAAGGCCTGCGCATCACGACCATCGCCGAGGCGACCGCGGAAAGCATCCGGCGGCAACCGGATGCTCCTCGGCTGGCGGAAACGCCGCCCCGCCGCCGACTACCGAGCCGGTCCCCGAGAAGGCGAGGTGGCAGCAGTAATCGCGATCACTCGTCGCCCGGCGTCAGCAGCGTCACCGCCACCCCCGCGTGGTCCGACGGCCACAGTCCTGACGCCGTCCGGTCCCCGGGCCGGTCGCCCACCACGTCGCGCCGGACCGGCTGCGTGCCCGCAGGCAGGTTCCGCGTAAACACGAAATCGATCCGCTGGTCGAACGTCGATCGGGCGTTCAAGAGATCGCCCTGCTGACAGCAGGTGAGGCCGAGCGCATGGCGCTCGGGCTCGATCCACGTGTCGCCGTAACCCGCTGCCAACATCATGGGGTAGGTCGGGGTCACGCGGGTCGGATCGATGCCATAGGCGTCGGAGTTGAAATCCCCCACCAGAATCGTCGAGCCGGTCTCGGCCGAGAGCAGCGCGAGCAGCTCCCCGGTCTGCGCCAGCTGCAGGTCGGGAGCCTCCTGACCGACCAGGTGCGTGACGACGAACCGGTAGGCGCGTCCGTCGACCGTCGCGACGATCGAGCTCCAACCCTGGTATAGGCCTGACGTCACGCCGGCGATGGTCACGACCTGCGACGCGGCGTACACGCCGGACCGGGCATCGGCGTAGGGAACATCGGCGCGCACCAGCACCGCGTCCCCGTCGGTCCAGCGTACGCCGGCGAGGATCGGCTGCCCGGATGCGTCCACGCCGGCGATCACCGGCACCTGCAGGTCCGACGTGCGGTCCACCGCGGCGGCAGTGTAGTCGACGCCGCGCGCGTGCAGGGAATCGATCACGAGCTGCAGGAAGTCGTAGGCGACGCGCGTGGCCGGCTCGAAGGGATTGTCGCTGGTGCGGTACAGCGCCAGCTCCTCGAGCCCGACGACGTGCGGCCGCCGCGCGGCAATGGCGCGCGCCAATGCCCCCGCACGTGCCGGGAAGTCCGTGGCCTGAACGTGTCCCCACTCCTCGGTGGCAAGGACGACCGCCTCGTCGGCCGTCTGAGCTGCGAGCACGCGGCCGATGTCCGCTCCCAGGTAGACGTTCCACGTCAGGGCCGTGATGCCCGGCGCGCCGCGCGGGGCTGCGCTTTTCGCTTCGCCCACGACGCGGGCCGCGACGCTCGGAGCGCCGCTGGTCGAGTCTTCGCACCCTGCGGCGGACCAACCCACCGCGGCGCACACGATGAGCGTTCCCGCGCCCGTGATTCCCTTACGCATTGGTGCCTTCTCCGTGGAGGTTGGTCCATACGGTAGGAGGCCTCGGTAAAGGGCGAGTCAAGTCGCCCGGAGAGCACCTGCGGGCTCCATAGCGGAAGTGTCACACGGGAGCCACACTTATGAAGCTGCAATGCGCCCTAATCGTGGCGGAGTGCAAGCCGCCCGCCGACTCTCCGCGTGGCACTGCCCTTGCGCATACGCAACACCACGTATGCGACACATTGCGATCGTGCTACTCGCGGTGGGTTCCCTCGTGGCCGTGCCACGCCGGGCTCCGGCGCAGCAAGCTGCGAGAGATCTTGCAGCATTCACGGTGGTCTCAGGGGCGCGCCGTCAGTACCGCGCCGTCGCGGCCGCGCTGCTGACGATGCCGTCGCAGCAGCAGACGCCGCGCGGCGTCGGTCCGCTGGCGGCGCGCGTGTCGTGGAGCACCATGGGCGTCGCCGCGCTGCCCGCGCGCCGCGCCTGGACGTCGTCGCACACGGCGCTCGCGGGCGCGTTCACCGTGTTGTTGCTGGTCGACGCGGCGCAAACGCGCGACCTGGCACGCCGCGGCTGGCCCGGCTTCCGGGAAGCGAACCCGCTGCTGGGCCCGCGCCCGAGCGTCGGTCAGGTCAACACCTACACGGCGCTGGCGGCCGCCGCTACGATGACCGCCGCCGCCGCCGCTCCCCCGCGGCTCCGCCCGTGGCTGCTCGGCGCCGCATTGGCGGTCGAGGCGGTGACCGTCGGCGGGAGCGTGCGTAACGGTCTCCCCCTCAGAATTCACTAGCCTCGCCACCGTCAATCGCGCGATCGTGGCCTGCGAGCGCTGCCCGCGGCTGCGCCGCTATTGCCGCCGCATCGCCCGGGACAAGAAGCGCGAGTTCCTCGATTGGACGTATTGGGGAAAGCCGGTTCCCGGGTTCGGCGACCCGAGGGCGCGCTTGTTGATCGTGGGACTGGCCCCAGCGGCGCACGGCGCCAACCGGACCGGCCGCATGTTCACCGGCGACTCGAGCGGTGACTGGCTGTACGCGGCGCTGCACCGCTACGGCTTCGCAACCCAACCGCACGCGGTTTCTCGGGACGATGGCCTGACCCTGATAGACTGCTACATCACGGCGGCCGCGCGCTGCGCGCCGCCCGGCAACCAACCCAGCCGCGTCGAGCTGGAGCGCTGCCGGGCGTATCTCGCCGCCGACGTGCGGCTGCTCTCCCAAGTGCGCGTGGTCCTCACGCTCGGCCGGATCGCCCACGACAGCTGGCTCAAGGCCGCCGGCTGGTGGGCCAGGCTCGAGCCGCGCGACCGGCCGAGCTTCGCGCACGGCGCCGTGACCACCCTGCCCGACGGCGTCGCGCTCGTGGCCTCCTACCACCCGAGCCGCCAGAACACCAACACCGGCAGACTGACGCGCGCGATGTGGCACCGGGTGTTCAAGCGCGTGCGGCGGCTGCTCGCTACTGGACGTCGAACTCCGCCGTGATGTCGTAGTCGTCGACGTCGCAGATGCCGACGTGCGCGACGTAGCGTCCCGGTCGGGGAGCGGCATCGGCAGGCAGGCGGATCGCGTCGCGAAAGATGCCGCCGCGTTGTACGGCGAAGCGCCGGGCGTCGGGATTCAACACCTTCGTGGTCGAATCCCAATGCTCGCCGCTTTCGGTGCCGTTCACGGAAATGCACAAGAAATTATTGGTCGGTAGCAGGAACAGAATGGGTGTCTGGCGCCGGTTGGTGATGGCGTAAAGCGCGATCGGGTTCACGCCCGTTGCGGCGCCGTCCGCGTCGCGCCACGCGAAGCGGTCGGGAACGACTGCGAGTGTGACGTCGGCGTGCAGCGTCAGGCCGTGGTCGACCGTGCGGTGACTGGTGCGCGGCGGCAGCCGCGCGCTCATGTTGTCGACGTCGATGCCGATCCCCGGCGTGCCACCCCCCGGCACGGGAGCGACGCGTCCGCGGGCCGCGACGAACTCGTTGCGATAGCGGCTCCAGCGGTCGGTCTTGCCGACCAGCGGGAGGACGAACGTCCGCACGCCCAGGACTTGGACCGGCAGCGGGACGACGATGGTCCAGAGGTCGAACTGTTCGTCGTTCTGGAGAAAGCCCTCCACCGTGAGGGTGGTGTCGGCGGCGCGCTGCGCCGGCGAGGGTGCCGCGCGGCCGCCCAGCATGGCGAGCGCGAGCGCGAGGGTGGCGGTGACCCGTGACATCGCAAGGGAATCTCGAGCGTCCGGGATCGGACGGCTAGAGCGACGGGCTCGACCTTAGGGGGCCTCCCGCGTGCTCGCTCTGCGCGATGCGCAGCGCCTCCGTGACGACCGCGCGCACCTTGTTCTCGTCCGCGTGCGCGTAGCCCGGTGCGAGCGCGCTCACCCACACGTCCAGGTCGGAACGAGGGCTCGTGTCGGGCGGTGCCTCCCGCTTGAACGAAAGCCGCCCGATTGTCATACGCCGCCACAGGGGCGTGGGGGCTGGCTCCGGGTTGCGAACCGGGGGGTCGGGGGCGGGGGCGGGGTGCTGCAGGAACGCGCGGATGACGGGCGCCAGCTCATGAGCAGCGACATCGAAGGTGTGGTCGCCGCACAAATAGGGGGCCAGGATCGTCCGCGACTGGTGGACGAGTGCCCGCACCTGGTGGAAGAACGCGGCTTCGTCTGGCATGGCGTGCGAACGCTCCTTCCTAGGAAGAGCCCGGATCATGGCGACGATCCCGACCGGCGGTCGGGCGGTGGGGCCGCGCCCCGGCCGGGGTCACCGTTGCGCGATGGGGGCGCGATGCCAAAGCCAAAGGCCGCGCAGCCCGGCGTCCGGAACGTCACGCGCCGGCCCAGCACGCGGATGATGAAGACCCGGCCGAAATCGACGTACCCCATGCGATAGGCCGACTTGAGCGAGTTGAGGTTGTCGCTCTCGATGTAGGAGACCAATCCCTTGAAGCCGCGCGCCTGGTAGGCGGCGAGGGCGCGCGTCATGCCGATCGCATGCAGCCGGCGGCCGCGATAGGCGTCGAGCGTGAGACCTTTGTACATGTAGACGTAGGCGGGGTCGAATTGCACCAGCATCCCGTCGCTCATCAGCGTGGGCGAGTGGGCGTACCACCCGTACGCAGCCGGTTCGTCTCCGTCGACGATGGCGTAGCACGCGTCGCCCTTGCCCAGCGCGTCGTCCAGGAACTCGGCCGTCAGATCGTACTTCGCCTCCGCCGTCATGCGCCGCAACGTGTCGCGGTCGAGAAAGTCGGCGCTCATGCCGGCGGGGAGCTCCAGAAACCCCGGCGCGACCACGGTGATGCACATCGCCCGCAGCACCTTGAAGTCGATCACGCGCTGGATCGCGCGGAAGGTGAACGCGCGCAGCGCGCTCCAGAAGCCGAACGCGGACACCTGGGATCGAAACTCGGCGCTGATGCGCTGGACCCGCACTCCGGGACCTAGGAAAGGGATGTCCCACGCCCACCGCAGGTAGCGCGCCACGCAGCGAGTCCGCTACACCGAGTCGCCCATCTGAGGACGGCACCAGCACGCGATGCGCTGGAGCGGGGCCACAACAGATCGCAGCGCGCGAATGTGGCGGACACGCCACATGGCCTCACGGCGGGCGCGGGCACCGGCCTGCGGCCCAGAGCGAAAGACCGGCGGCGCCAACGTTCGTGCCCAGGAGCTGCAGCGCGTGGTGCAGCGTCGCGATGGCGGCCGCCGTGGCGAGCGGAATCCCCGACCGCGTGAGCCCGAGCGACAGGACGGCCTCGTACACGCCGAGGTTGGCCACCCCGATGGGGACGCTGATGCCGAGGTTCAGGGCCGCGAGCACCAGCACGAGCCGCGCGGGCGAGGGCGCGAAGGCGAGCGCGGCGCACAACACGCGCAACGCCGCCAGCTCGGCGAGCCACGCCCCCAGACTGAGCGACACGCCCGCCGCGACCTTGAACGGATCGTGGAGGGCCGCGAGCCCCCGCCCGAGCTCGCGCCGCAGTCGGGCGAGCCGTCCCAGCCAGCGGGGGGAGAACCGGCGCATCGCCAGCAGGAGCAGCGTCACGCCCGCGGCCACTGCGATCACCGCCCGCGGGTCGGCGAGTTGCGTCGGCGCGCCCACCCGGACCAGACGAAACAGGCCGGCCGCGGCGCACAGCAGCGCGAGCGAACCGCCGTCCACGATCTTGTCGGCGAGCAGCACGCCCGTTGCCTGCGGCAGACTCGGCGCCGGCCCACTCGTCGCCCGGCTCAACATGACGACCTTGAACGCGTCCCCGCCCCGGGCAGGCGTGAAGATGTTGAGCCACTCGCCCAGGGCGAAGGCGTGGACGGTCTGGCCGAGCGGGAGCGCGACACCCCGGGGCAGGATGGTCCAGAGGCGCACGGCCTGGAAAGCGAGCTGGCACAGCACGAGCAGCAACACGACGGCGAGCGCCGCGGGCGGCACGGCCGTGAGGCTGCTCCACAGCGCGCGCGCCTGCTGCCGGTGCGTGGCCAACACGACGGCGAGACCGGCTACGAGGGAGATGGAAAAGAAGAGCACGCGTCGCGAAGGCCGCGTGTCGGCCGTCTGGGGCGTCACGTGCCGCTCCGCGCACGCCGCCAGGCCATCCGCACGAGCGATGCGACCGCGTGCAGCGGCCGGTTGTCCAGGGCCGACACGCGGTAGACGCACAGCAGAGCGCAGCCTCGCTCGCAGCCCTTGTAGGTGCGGGCATGCGCCCGCAGATCCCGGCGCGTGTAGTCGGCGAGCGGTTTGTTGAGGCGGCCGCGTTGGGCCGAGCAAAACTGCACCAGTCCGAATTCGTCGACGTAGAGAAAGCGCGACCCCGCCCGGCAGCGCCATGCGGGACGCCGGCCCGCGATCAGCTCGGCGCCGTAATCCTGATCGAGACCGGCCTGCGGCGTACGATCGACGTACCACTGCTTCCACAGGTCCTGATAGGTCTCGCCGCCGATCTGGATGGTGCCGTGCGAATCGTGGAGCAGGTCGATGGTGACGACGAAGCCCAGCTCGTGCAGCTCTCGGATCGCCTCGCCGAATTCCTCCCTCGTTTGCTCGCACAGCACCATGTTGACGAACGCGTCGAACTGCGCGAACTGCCGCACGAGGCCCAGCTTGGGTCGGATCGTCTTGAGGCACTTCTGGATGTAGCCCGTCCGGTCGGCGCGCACCGCGTCGACGCTCACCTCCATGTTCGCGAGCCCGGCGGCGTTGAGGCGCCGGATGAGCGACTCGGTGACCAGGAAGCCGTTCGTCGTGATGGAGACCTGCGCGTGACGAGAGCCGTATGCCACGATTTCGGGCAGGTCGGGATGCAGGAGCGGCTCGCCGCCCAAGAGGGCGATGTTCACGACGCCCAGCCGGTGCAGGACGTCCATGCGCCGCTTCAGCACGTCGAGCGGAATCATCTCCGAGGTTTTGTCATACTCGGAGCAGTAGCCGCAGCTCAGGTTGCAACGCCGTGTGATGATCAGCTGGGTTTCAATCGGCGCTCGCCGGAACAGCACCCGGCAGAGCGCGCGAATCGGGTGTTTGACCCGCATCGTGACCTCCGGTGGCGCCAGGCGAGGCCCGCGAGCACGATCCCGGCGCTTGCGACCAGCAGCCACGGCAGCGGAATGGCGAGCAGCGCGCCCGAGCGGGCGATGAGCAGCAGGCGCGGAAACCGCCCGAGGGCGACGGCGCCGAGATACAGGGGCAAGGGGTACTTCCCGAGCGGTGCCAGGATGCGCACCGCGGAGTCGGGGATGGGCGAGAAAATCACCAGCACCGTCGTCCAGAACGGCGCACGCAGGAACGCCGCGATGCTCCAGCGCGCGAGCTTGCCGGTCCGGAGCGCCGCGAGCCTGGGCCGCGCGGCGGCCCAGCCCACCAGCCGGTAGTTGACCGCTTCGGCGAGCGAGGCGCCCGCCGTGCCGACGACCGCGAGCAGCCACGCCGGATAGAAGCGCACGTAGTACAAGAGCGCCGCCTCGAAGGCCGTCGGCAGGAACGGCGAGAGCGGCCCGTGGACCAGGGTGGCGAGCGCCAGGAACGCCACGAGCTTCACGTGAGGTAGCCGGCGTAGCGCCATGCCACCACGGCGAACACGGCGCTCTCGAGAATCCACGCCCAGGGCTGGCGATAGTAGCCGGCGTACATGGCCCGGCCCCAGTAGCCCGTGTTCTTCCAGAGATTGAGCGAGAAGCGCCGCCGGCTGAACGGCAGCAGCAGCGGAATGCCGGTGTCGGTGGGGAGGTCGGCCGCGACGTGCGCGACGATGCTCCCGAACGCGAGTCCGCCGAGCGAGAGGCCGAACAGCAGTACGGCGACCGCCCCGATCGCCACACAGAACACCAGGCTGTGGCTCCAGGTGCCGTGGAACTCGGGGCGTGCCCAGCCGGCGCGGATGAGGAGCGAGTCAGCGTTGGGAAGGAACTGCGCCGCGCCGACCACAGCGAACGTCTCTGGGCGGGGATCGAGCGACGCGATCGCGAGCGCGATGCCGATATGACCGAATTGCATCGTGTCTCCTGGTCGAAGAGTCGGAGACACGATGCCCGCGCCCTCTCAAGCCGATTTCAAGCCACGGACTGCTCCCGGTAGCGGCGGGCCTGGCCCGGGGTGAGCATCTCCTGCAGCACGATGTCGCGCTCGATCGGGGCGGCGAACACGTAGCCTTGCATGTCGGCGCTGAGCCAGCGCTCCCACTCCAGCACGTCGAGCGTCTGGGCGACGGGGCCGGGCTCGAGACCGGTGGCGCGCGCCAACTGCGTCACGTCTGCTCGACCCCCCAGCGCCGCCGCCGCGCCGAGCACGTGCTGGGCCGCGAGCGGCAGTCCGCCGAACCGCAGGCACACCGCGCCGACCACGGCGGGCGGCAGGGTCCCCGGCAGGGAATCGATCAGCGTCCGCGCGGGCGTGGGCCACGCGGGCGCGTCGGGGGCGAGCCGATACCCGGCGGCCACGGCTTCGACCAGGGCGACCGCGAGCAGGGGAATGCCCGCGGTGTCGCGCTCCACGCGCCGCCCCAGGCGATCGCGCTCGTCCGCGGAAAAGGCCGGCACGGCCCAGGCGACGAGCTCCGCGAGCGCGGTCTGGTCCAGCCGGTCGAGGCGGATCACCGCGCCCTCGAGATCGCGTCCCAGCCTGCCCTGCAGCACGTCGCAGCGCTCTCCATCCGGCCCGCCCCGCGCCACGCCCAGGAGCAGCAGCACGCGGTGTGGTGCGGTGTCGCGCGCCAGGGCGGGGAGCAACGCGAGCGACAGGGCGTCCAGCCATTGCGCGTCGTCGATCACGAGCAGCAGCGGTCGCTCCTGGGCTGCCGCGGTCACAGCGGCGGTGAACGCCTGGCCGATGTGCATCGCGGGCTCGGCGCGACCCCCGCGGAACCGTGTGCCGAGGTCGGGATCGAGCGCTCCCAGGCTCGCGAGCGCGGGCGCCGGCGCGCTCGCGAGCCCGGGCGCGTCCGCGAGTCCCGCCGCGACGAGCCCCGCCACGGCGCTCCACTCCCGCTCGCGATCGGCCGGCACGGCGCGGGCGGCGGCGACCGTCGCGTCGTCCAGCCGGGCGCGGGCGACGAGCTCCTCGATCAGCCGGGTCTTTCCTTCTCCCGGCTCTCCCTGGACAAGCACGACCTGTCCGCGCGCGGCCTTGGCACGCTCCCACGCCGCGGCGGCGGCCGCGAGCTCAGCCGAGCGACCGAGCAGCGGCGGGCGCGGCCGCGCCGCCGGCGGCGCCGCGAGGATGCGGCGCCCTACCCGCGCCTCACGGATGCGCTCGACGAGGCGCGCCAGCTCGGGGCTCGGCACCGCGTCCAGCCCGTCACGCAGCGCGCGCGCGAGGTCCGAGGCGACGCGCAAGGCCGCCGCGCGGTCGCCCGCGAGCGCGAGGGCGCGCATCGCCGTGCGGGCCGCTGGCTCGGACGTGGCATCGAGGGCCACGGCGCCGAGCGCGGCGCGCGTCGCCGCCGCCGTGTCGCCGCGGGCGAGCTGCGCCTCGGCGGACTTGACCAGCGCCTCGAGCCCCTGCGCGCGCCACAGGGTGCGCTCCGCGCCGAGCCAGGTCTCGAACTGGTTCGCGTCCGGGAGCGCGAGTCCCTCGAGGAATTCCCCTTCCACGAGCGCCGCCGCCGAGTCCCATTCCCCCCGCTCGGCGTGCGCGGCGAAGCGGTCGCAGTCGAGCGTGACGCGGTCGGTCGCGAGCCGCACCTGGTCGACGTCGGCCTGGACCGCCGTGTCGCCCAGCACGCGCCGCAGCACCCGTAGCGCCTCGCTCAGCGAGTGGCGGGCCAGCGGCTCGGTGCGGTCGCTCCACAGCAGTCCGAGCAGATGCTCCCGCGTGCGGCTCTTGCGGGGGCTGCGTGCGAGGTAGACGAGCAGCGCCAGGTGCTTGCGCCACAGCAGCTCGGGCGGCGCTGCGGCGCCGTCCACGGTCACGCGCGCGGGGCCGAGCACGCGGACGGAGAGGTGGGGGGAGTCGGCCATCGCGCTCCGATTATCGGACACGGTGCGGTCGCCAGCAAGCGCCGCTACATTCTCCTGCCGCATGCCTCTCCCTCACCCTCCCCCCGCTCTCGAAGACGTGCAGCGCGCCGTGGGCGAGCGTTACGAAGTGGTGAGTCTCGCCGGCGCCGGCGGCATGGGCGCCGTGTTCCGGGCCCGGCATCGCACGCTCGGTCACATCGTCGCCGTCAAAGTGCTGCCTCCCGAGGTCGCGGCCAGCGCCATGCGGCGCGAGCGGTTCCGGCGCGAGGCCACACTCGGCGCCGGGCTCGAGCACCCCAACATCGTGCGCGTGTACGACTTCGATACCAGGGAGGGGATCACCTTTCTCATCATGACGTTCGTGCGCGGCGCGACGCTGGAGGAGCGCCTGCGCGACTCCGACCGCCCGACGACAGACGCCGTGCTCCGCACCGTGCGCGAGATCGCGGACGCGCTGGGCTACGTGCACCGCCGCGGTATCGTGCACCGCGACGTGAAGCCCGCGAACATTCTGCTCGATGAAGACAGCGGACGCGCGCTGCTCGCCGATTTCGGTGTCGCCCACGTGGAGGGCACGGCGGACACGTCGCTCACGCAGCCGGGGGTCACCATCGGCACGCCCGGTTACATGGCCCCCGAGCAGATCGCCGGGGGGCGGGTGGACGGCCGGGCCGATTTGTACTCGCTCGCCGCCGTGGCATTCGAGGCGCTCACCGGAACGGCGACCGACTTCAGGGCCGATCGTGCCACGCTGGCCCGTGCGCTCCGCGCCGCGCGGCCGGAGCTCTCCGCCCGCGAGGCGGCGGCGCTCGTCGCCCCGCTCGCCGAGCGGCCCCATGAGCGCCCGACCTCGGGCGAAGCATGGACAACGGCGCTCGAGCGCACGCGACCCCGGCGGCGGCGCTGGGCCATCGCCGCCTTGGCCGTGATCGTCGCCGCGGGCGTCGCAAGGCTGGTGTGGGGACCGGCCCCGGCGTCCGACGTGCCGCCCCGCCTCGCGGTGCTGCCGTTCGCGGTGCTGGGCACGCCGCCCTACCCGGCCACGCAGCTACCGGAGTATTTCGTCTCCCGCTTTCGGCCGGTGGAACGGGTGATCGACGTCCTGTCCTTCGGGCGCGTCGTGGCGCAGACCGGCACCGCGCCGCTCTCGAATGAAGACGCGCGCGATCTGGCCCGGCGGTTGGGGGCGCGCTTTTTCGTCCAGGGGAGCGTGTCGTACACCGGACCGACGGTCACGTTGACGGCGACGCTGTACGAGGGTAGCCACGCACGGCGCAGCGGCACGGCGACCGGGCGCGTCGGGTTGGACGAGTCGGACATGATGGACCGGGTGTGGACCCAGCTCTACCCCGAGTTCACACCCAGTGCTGACGTGACGCTCCCGAACAGCGGTCCCGATGCGTTAGCCGCATACCTCAACGCCGACGCGGCCTTTCGGCGCGGCGACTACCGTACCGCGCGCGACGGGTACACGCGCGTGATCCGCGCCGATACCGGATTCGCCATCGCGCGCCTGCGGCTCGCCCTGATCGCCGCCCAGGTGGATCCCACCGAGCAGGGCTTCGGGCCGCCGCTGCGGCGTGCGATGCTGCACCAGCGCGGCCTGTCAGAGGCCGACAGCCTGCTGCTCGACGGGTACTCCGAGCTGTTGTCGCACGGCGACGGCGAGACGGCGCTGGCCCGGTTCAAGAGCGCCACGGAGCGCGCGCCCGACTACCCCCAGGCGTGGTACGTGCTGGGCGAGTTCTACTACCACTTCGGCGACCTGTTCGATCAGAGCGCGGGCGAGGCGCGACCGGCGTTCGACCGCGTGCTCGACCTCGATCCCCGGTTCTCACCGGCGATCGGCCACCTCATCGCGCTCGCCAATCAGGTGGGCGATCGGCCGGAAACGGAGCGCCTGATCCGCCAGTACTTGCGGGTGGACTCGACGTCGCTGGTGGCCGAGGTCGTGGGGATCGCGGACACGCTCATCCTGGGATCTGTACCCGATCAGGTGGCGCTACTGCGGCACGTATGCGGGCACAGCTTCCTGGCGCTCAAATCCCTGGCGTTTCAGGCCGCGGCGTTCGGCACGCCGGCACAGCGCGAGGGACCGGCGCGCAGCGTGCTGCGCTGCCTGGAGCAACGCGCAGCCACTGATCAGGAGCGGGTGCGCGTGCTGCGCATGGGGCTCGCGGCGGACCTCGCGGCCGGTTGGGTGGACAGCGCGCGGGCTCGCCTCGGCCGCGCGGGCCCCTGGGCGGAGCGGGAGCGGGATCTGTGGGTGCTCGTGATGCACGACGTCGGGTTGCCCGCGCTGGGCGATTGGCAGCGCGCCGCCGCCAGGCTAACCGCGCTGCCCCGCGACGTGCAGGACACTGATGTCACGATCCACTGGGCCCTGGCGCGCGCGGGAGTAGACCGCGCCCGCCACGCCGCCGTCCTGGCGCGGCTCGCCGCGGGTGAGGCGCCGCTCCCGGCGAGCCTCGCCGCCGACCTGCAGGCGCATGCCGCTCTCATTCGGGGCGACTCGGCCGCCGCCCTGCGCCTGTGGAGCGGCGCGACGCGCCGCTATGCGGTGCTGAGCGTCCCGTTCGAGCCGGTGGCGTCGCTCTGGCCGCTGCGGCTCGACCTCGTGCGCGTGGGGGTAGCGCGCCGGGACAGCGGCGTGGTGGAGCGAGCGTGCGCGTCGTTCGAGGGACTGATGGGCTACACCGACCAGGTGGCGCAGCCGGAAGTCGCGCGGCTGTGCCGGAGGTGACGTCTAGTCCCCCATCGCCGCGATGAGGGCGGCGAGCAGGGCGGTCGCAAGGCCGCCCACGGCCGTGAGCGTGAGCCCCGGCACCCAGCCAAGCTCCATGCCGACCGACAGCCGGGCGCGCGACTGGACGGGGATGTTGCAGCCGGTAGGGCCGCAGCCGAGGAACACGGGCCCGCGCACCAGCTCGGGCCGGGCGGCGAGCGCGAACCAATGGTTGGGACTCCACCGGACCAAGCCGAACAGCGAGCCCGAGCGGAGGTTGTTGGTCGTGGCCAAGAGCGGCGCACCGAGCGCGACGTCAACCGATGCCGTGGGCGACAGCCAACGGCGGTAGCGGACCGAAGGCCCGAGCCCGAAGCCGAGCCGGTCGAGGCTCGCGAACACGGACCCGCCGACCGCGTTGCGGGCGTCCAGGTTGGCCATCACGCCCCAGTCCGCGACTTCGCGGAGGGGGGTATCGCCCGTCAGATCGCTGCCCAGCACCAGGTAGCCGCCGAAGTTCGTGAACGCGAACGCTGAGCACGCAGGCTTGGGGCGCGCGCGATAGCAAAACGATTGCTGGGCCGGAGCCGTCTTGGACCAGGCGAGCAGCAAGGGAATCGAGAGTAGGGTAACGCGCCGCATGAGCAGGTCCCGCTGTGGGTGTGGCGACCAATTAGCAGGAGACCTCTCAAGCCGCTTTCAAGCGACGTCCAGAGCGGTTGGGCGCCGGGAGCTGGTCGAGCAGGCTGCCCAGGGGAGGGAGATTGTCATCGCCAAGTCCGGGAAGCCTAAGGCGCGGCTGGTCCCGCTCGTGCCCAAGGACACGCGTCACCTGCGCAAGCCCGGCAGAGGGAAGGGCAGGGGCTGGATCGCCGAGGACTTCGACGCGCCCCTGCCGCCCGAGGTCCTGCGGTTGTTTACCGGCGAATCCGAGTGAGGCTGCTGCTCGACACCAACGCGTTGGTTCGGTGGCATCTAGACAAGCTTCGGCCCGCCGCGGTTCGTACCGTGCGGCGGGCCGATCTCGTTGCGGTCAGCGCGATTACCGCGTGGGAGATCGCCATCAAGCGGGCCGTGGGCAAGTTGGAGCTCAGGGACACCGTGGAGGACATCGTGGCGCAGAACGGCTTCGTCGCGCTTTCGGTGACCATACGTCACGGTGACTTGCTGCGAGACCTACCGTGGCATCACCCCGACCCGTTCGACCGCTTGCTGATCGTGCAGGCGCTGGACGACGGACTCACGATCCTCACCTCGGATCGGGCGTTCGAGCCGTATCGCGTGCCGGTGGTGTGGGCGTGAGGCTCATCGCAGGTGCTGCAAGGGGCGAAGCTAGACGCGTGACGACCACTCGCGTTGCGATCCTTTCCCTCGCCCTGTCGGCGGTGTGCCTCACGCTCGCGTGCCGTGCCGACCAGCAAGCCAGTGCCTCGCAGACCTCGCCGGCGTGGCGGCTCGTGTGGCACGACGAGTTCGACGGCGCCGCGCTCGACACCACGAAGTGGGTGCGCGAGACAGGGGGCAACGGCTGGGGGAACGGCGAGCTCGAGTTCTATACCGATCGGGTCGAGAACGCGCGGCTCGAAAACGGCTTCCTCGTGATCGAGGCCCGCCACGAGCCGTTCGGCAACCAGGCGTATACCTCGGCGCGCTTGAAGACCCAGGGTCTGGGCGCGTGGAAGTACGGCCGGATCGAGGCGCGCATGCGGATCCCGCGCGGGCAGGGGATGTGGCCCGCCTTCTGGATGCTGGGCGTCGACATCGGGCAGGTCGGCTGGCCCGGGTGTGGCGAGATCGACATCATGGAGAACATCGGCAAGGAGCCCGGCCGGGTGCACGGCACGGTGCACGGCCCCAACTACTCGGGCGCCAACGGCATCAGCAGCGCCTACGATCTGGCGAGCGGCGCGTTCGCGGACACGTTCCACGTGTTCGCGGTCGAGTGGCAGCCGGACACGATCAGGTGGTTCGTCGACAGCACGCTGTACAAGACCATCGACCCGCGCTCGCTGCCGGGGCGCTGGGTGTTCGACCATCCCTTCTTCATCCTGCTCAACGTCGCGGTGGGCGGCTACTGGCCCGGCAACCCGGATACGACGACGGTGTTTCCGCAGACGATGCGGGTGGATTACGTGCGGGTGTATCAGAGGTAGGATCCTGCGCTTGTTCACCGGCGAATCCGGGTGAGGCTGCTCCCAGGCGTGGCGCCAGTGCGTCGCGGCGCCTCCGCCACCGGCTGTAGGGCGCGTGCGACGGAGCGAGTGGGAGAATACCCCGGTAACTGGTCACGCGTGACGTAACGGCGACGTTTCCAAGTGGTACACGACTTGCGAGCCCTGCCCCCGACCCGCGGCTGTGCGCGGTTTTAGGGAGGCGGCGGTGCCAATCGGGTTGTTGGTTCCTCCATGACGCCGGTTCGGTCGCCCGGCATCCGCACGCTGCTCCTGTACGCACAGGACCGGCAGGGCCTCGGCCACATCACCCGTAGTCTCACCATCGCCCGCCATCTGCTGGCGCGCTATCCGAACGCAGTCGTGTACCTCGTGACCAAGTCCGCGCTCGCGGGCCATGTCACGTTGCCAGAGCGGTGCGACTACATCAAACTGCCCTCCCTACTCACCCCGGGCGGCTGGCAGCGGACGGCGCTCGAGGAAGAGGACGCGAAACGGCACTTGCGCGAGCTGCGTGGCACGATCCTCAGGGACGCAGCGCTCGGGCTGGCCCCGGACTTGGTGCTGGTGGACCACGAGCCGCTCGGCGCCAAGGGTGAGTTCGCCGCCGGCCTCCGCGCGCTGAAGGCCGCGCGTCCCGACACGCGGTTCGTGTTCGGGTTGCGCGACATCATGGACGACCCGGAGCGAATTCGCGGGCAGTGGCGCGAGCTCGGCGTGTACGACGCGCTCGACCATCTGTACGACGGCATCGCCGTGTACGGCTCGCCCGCGCTCCACGACGTGGCCGAGGCCTACGGCATTCCGCCGGGCATCCGCCCCAAGCTGCACTACTGCGGCTACATCGTGCGCGAGCCCCCCCCGCGGGTCGATCCCGCGGTGGTGCGGCGCGAGCTCGGTCTGCCCGTGGGCGCGGCCCTGGTGCTCGCGACGGTCGGGAGCGGCAGCGATGGGTTCCCGGTGCTCGATGCGGCGGTCGCGGCCGTCGAGCGGTTGGCGGCGAAGCGCCCCGAGCTCCGCGCGATCGTCGTCACGGGGCCCTTCATGCCGGCGGACCAGCGGGCCGAGCTCGAGCGCCGGGCCACCGCGTCGTGCCGCGTCGTCCGCGAGGCCGACACGCTGCGCCTGTTCGCGGCCGCCGACGCGGTGGTGAGCATGGGCGGCTACAACAGCGTCTGCGAGGCGCTGGCCGCCGCCCGGCCGATGGTCATCGTGCCGCGGGCCACTGACAAGGTGGAGCAGGCGATTCGCGCCGAGCTGCTGGCGGCGCGTGGCCTCGTCTCGTGCGTCCACCCGCGCGACCTCGCGCCGGACCGACTCGCCGAGGCCATCGAGTGGGCGCTCGGCTGTGATCGCGCGGCCTACGCGCGCCGGGTGCGCGAGGTCATCCCGTCGTTCGACGGCGCGGCGCGCCTCACGGCCTACCTCGCGCGCTGGCTCGGAGGAGACTGACGCGATGCGCCTCGAGTTCACTCCGAGCCCCGAGCGGCGCGCCTCGCTGCGCGCACAACGGGCGCGCCTGGAACAGCCCACCGAGGTCCTGACCGTCCTGCGCTCCGAGCTCGGGACCGACGTCGCCGTCGACGGCGTAGCGTGTAGCGTCGAGAGCGTTCACCCCGATCGCTTCGTGCTCCGGGCCTGCGTGCGCACGCCACTCGGCGAGTGGCGCTCGTACGCGCTGAAGACGTACGCCGACGACTTCGGCGCTCGGGTGTGGGCGCACGCACGGGCCCTGGCCGCGTGCCGCGAGATGGCGCCGGGCGGCGTGTGTCTGCCGATTCGCTACGTCGTGCACGAGCGCCTGCTGGTCTTTCCGTGGGTGAACGGTCGCTGCCTCACCGACATCGAGGATGACCGAGCCCCGGAGCTGTTTCGGCAGGCGGCGTGTCTCACCGCGAGGCTGCATCGCCTCCCGCTGGCCCCGGAGCCGCCAACCACGCCGGAACAGCTCATCGCGCAGGCGAGCGCGCGGTGCGAGTGGCTGCGGCGGCGCTGCCCCGGGGCGGCGCCCGTGATGGAACCCCTGGTGTCGGCCCTCACGGACGCCGTGAGCTCGCTCGAGCCGGCGGAGCCCGCACCGGTGCACGGGGACCTGTGGGCGGGACAGTTTCTGTGGACGGGCGAGCGGCTCGTGCTGCTCGACCTGGACGCTTTCGGCTATACCGATGCCGCCTACGACGTGGGTCATTTCCTGGCGCAGCTCGAGCGGGAGGGGCTCGCGGATCCCGCGCGGGCGGCGCGCGCCGATCGGTTGCGGGCCACGTTTCTCGATGCCTACCGCACGTCGATGCCCGCGGTATCGGCCCGCAACGTCGCGTTCTACCGCGCCCTCACGCTCACCCGTAAGATCCACACGGTGTGCCGGACTGACCCGGCCGGGTGGCCCCGGCTCGCCGTCGCACTGGCCCGGCGCGCCCGGGCGGCCCTCGAGGAGATGGCGCCCGCCGCCGTGAGCGCCCGATGAGCGCGCCCGTCACGCTCCCGTCTCCGGAGCTGGAGGTCGCGTTGCGCGCGACGCTCGGCGACGTGAGTGGTCCCGCAGCGCGGCTCGACGCATGGACCGCGACGCCGGTCACGCGGCATGGACGGCGCCGCGTGGTGCACTTCGAGCTCGACGCCTGCCTCCCCAGCCGGTCCGACTCGCAGCGCCTCGATTGGGTGGGGAAGTTCTACGACGGGGATGTGGAAGCGCGGCGGGTCGCCGGCCTGCTCGAGCGTCTCGCCCGCTGCGACGGCAGCCGGCAGGGCGCGTTCGTCGTGCCCACCCTGCTCGGCTACTACGCCCCGCGCTACCTCGTCCTCATGTCGTACGAGACAGGCGAGGAGGTGACTCCGGCGCTCGCGCGCTCGGGCGCCGTCGTGCTGGAGGCCATCGGACGCGCGTTGGCGGCGCTGCACGTGGTCAGTCCGCCGGCCGCGCTTCCCTGCGTCACGACGCCCGCCGTGGTCCTCGAGCTGGTACGGGCCCGAGTCGCCGCGATGTGCGAGCGGGTCCCGGAGGCAGGGAGCGTGCTGCGGCGCGCCTTCGCCCGGCTGGAGCGAGAACTCCCCGTCGACCCTCGAGCTCCGGCGTTCCTGCACGGCGATTTCGGTCCCGCGCAACTGCTGTGGCGTGGTGACCGGGTCGTGATCTTCGACTTCGACCGCGCGACGCTCGGCGATCCGGCGCTCGACCTCGGGAACGTCCTGACCCAGTTCCGGCGCAGCACGTTGCGCAAGCCCGGCCGGCTCGGAGATTTCGCCACGTTGCGCGCGACCCTGATCGATGCCTACGCGCGTCACGCGGGCGGCGAGCCAGGGCTCGCGGACCGGGTCGGCTGGTACGAGCGGGCCACGCTGTTGCGCAAGATCCACTCTTTGCTGTTGGACACCACCCGCCATCCGGAGCCCGCGGCGCTCGCACGGCGGCGGACTGAGGCCGTGCGCTTGCTGGAGGAGGTTGCCGCGGCGGTCGAGTCGAACTCGGGATGATCGCGTCACCCGCCATGCGCCAAGACGCGCTCGCCGCCGCACGTGGCAAGGCAGGGTTTCCCGTCGACCCGGACTTTCCGCAGCTCGAGGTCGCGAGCGATCCCGCGCGGATGCTCGAGGTGTTCCGCGCACACCTGGAGCACATCGCGGGGAAGGCCTACCACATCGACGCCTGCGTGCCGGTCCGGTTTCGGTGCCGCCAGTCCACCTCGCGTTGTGTCCTCCAGTATTCGCTGCGCGTGATCGATCGTGTGACGGGAGGCGCGTTCGACCAGTGGGTCACCGGCATACTGTACGCGCGGGCGGGTGACGCTGAGCGCCTGTGGCGGGAACTCGGGGCCACGGATCCGAAGCGCTCGATTCCCGATCGGTGGCTCACCTTCGAGCCGCTTGCCTACGTCCCCGAGCTCGAGATGCTGGTGCAAGTCTTTCCGTATGATCGCCAGCTCCGCGGCCTCGGCCGGGTGCTCGCAACCGACGGCCGGGAGCTCGCGCCGCTGCTGCGGGCGCAGGGAGGTGCGGGTGACTGGCGCGCCGGCGCGGGGCGCCTTGAGCTGCTGCGCTATCGTCCCGAAATCGGGGCTGCGCTGCGCTACACGCTGGAGCTTCGGGACATGGAGTCGGGACGCACCCAGACGCGTCGCTGCTACGTGAAGGTGTGCCGTCCCGGGCGTGGCGCCGCCACCTTCCAGCTGATGGAGGCGCTCTGCGCGGGGCACGCGGGGGCCCGATCGGCGTACGACATCGTGCGGCCCCTCGCCTATCTCGACGAGCTCGACACGCTCGTCGTCGACGAGGCGCCCGGCACGTCGCTGCTCGATCTCCTGCGAGGACGCGACGATCCGATGCCGGCGGTGCGCGCCGCCGCGCGCGCCCTCGCCGCGTTCCATCTGAGCGGGCGAGCCATCGGGCCGCGCGAGCCCCTGGCGGAGCAGATCCACGACGTCGAGCGGGCGACCTCGCTGCTCGAATGGGCGTGCCCGGAGGTGGGCGACGACATTCGGGCCGTTGCCGCCACGGTCGTCGCCGACCTGACGGAAGCGCCGCCGACGCCGATCCACGGCGACTTGAAGGCCGATCACCTCTTCATTGCGGGCGACCGGGTCACTATCATCGATTTCGATCGCGTCGCCGTGGGCGATCCCGTCAGCGACCCCGCCCGTCTCTACGCTTATTTGACGGGTCGCGTCGGGCTCGACAGCGTGCCAGCAGAGCGGGCGCAGGCGGTGGCCGCCGCGTTCGTCGACGGGTACTTCGCCCACGTACCAGGCGAGTGGCGCGAGAGATTTGCGCTGCAGTGCGCCGCGGCCTTGCTGGAGGTGGCGAGCGGCCTGTTCCGCAGCCAGGCGCCCGGGTGGCGGGGCATGATAAGCGACGTGATCGCGGAGGCCTGCCGCGCCCTGTCCCCACGATGGGCTTGAAGCACCTCGGCCAGGCCGGTCTTCAAGACCGCCTGAACCGCCCTAAACAGGACCCATCACCGCGCTCGGCCCACTCCTCGCGCACATAGCCCAGCCGCGAGGCGGCCACCAGCAGTTGCGCCTCGAGGCGCGCGGAAAAGTGGCCGCCGACGGCTTCGTAGCCCTGTCCGAGCGCGCAGAGAAACTCGCCGAATTCTACGCCGAGCGCGAAGCTGTCGCTCTGATCGAGGTACGTGATGAAGACATCGTCGCTGCCGGCCGGATGACGCGCCTGCGCCCCTGCGCTCATGGAGATACAGTCCGTGGGTTATTCGTGAAGACGCCTGAGGGCGGCTTGCGGTCACGCGGCGCCTTTACACCGGAATAGAAAGCGCGAAGCTCCATCCGTGACGGGTTGGGCGCGTGGAAGTACGGCCGGATCGAGGCACGCATGCAGATTCCGCGCGGGCAGGGGCTGTGGCCGGCGTTCTGGCTGCTGGGGCCGCGATATGCCCAATGCAATGCCCAACGAGCCCGATTTTTGGGCTCGCGGGGTGCGTTAGGACACGGGGTAAGCGCTTGTTCGGACGAGAGAACGGAGGGCACAGGATTCGAACCTGTACGGGCTTGCGCCCAGCGGTTTTCAAGGTCGAGAACGCGCCGCCACGAACAGGCCCCAGCAGCAACGAGCAGCTATTACTTCGCGCCACTCCTACACTTCCGCCTGACTCGAGTCGCCCCCCGTTCCTCCCCGCATCTCCTCGTAGGGGGGACACCAGGGGGACAGCGGCGACACCTACCAGGATAGCCAAGCCCCCCGCGCCGGACCCGCGATTTGCCCCGCGACGGCGGCAGCTCCCGGGGATGATGTGGACCGTACTCTTATTCGCCGCCCAACCGGACACCAGCTGTGACCCCGACCTGCCTCACTCGGACACCGGGCTGGTAGAAACCCTCTGTGCTGTACGCATTCAACGAGCGCGCCATGCTGCTATAGCGCGCCTCAAGGAAGAGGCTCGCGCCGCGCACGCCGTAGAGTACGCCACCCCCCGCGTTCCACGAAAGCTTGGTCGCGGAGGTGTCGGGGCCGGAGCCGCCACCGGGGGTGAAGGCCCTGACGTGGTACAGGCCAGCCCCCGTCAGGACGTACGGTTTCACAGGAGTGGACGCTTGGAGCACGTATGTCAGGTCCAGGCTGCCGCCCAGCAGCCTTGTCTGCGCGCGGTTCGGGACGGTGTTGCTGTTGGTGGTGTTGTTCACGCCGTAGGTGACGTCCACTCGAATGCCGATGGGCGACCGGGGCAAGGCGAAGTCTACAAGTGCCATGGCTTGCCAGCCGTTGTTGAAGCCCACGCCAAGCGAGTCTCTATTGTGATAACTGCCGGTGGGAAGGGTCACGCCACCGCCGACTCCAAAGTGGGGCCGAATGCCTTGTGCGGTCGCGCTCGCTATCGGCGCCAAACAGAGAACCGAGACGAGTGACGCTATCAGCCTCGACATGCTGCACCTCCCAGGTTTGGAGGGGGACGAACTGCTCGCATCGAGCCGTAGGTGGAGAGTAGATCTGCATACCCCGGGCCGGGGGCGCGTGTGGGGGGGCTTCCGGGGCGCGTGTCACCGCCGCGCACGCACGCGCGCGCGCGCGGCTCCCAAATGGTTGCCGGAACCCCTGGGGGCGGGAAAGTGCAGGCGCCGCAACGGGTCTCGCGCCGCTGTCCCCCGAGTGTCCCCCCGAATCGAGCGGCACCACGAGCGGTCGGTGAGCGGCGCCTGAGCGGCCCGCGAGCGGTCGCTCACGGCCGTCCGGCGCGCTCCAGGGCGCCCCAGGACGTGCCTCATCGTGACGCTCCTCGGGGAGCACCCTGGCACTCAGGGGGACACTTGGGGGACACCTGGCCTGTTCGGCGGGAATCGCGCGTCGCACGCGCGCGGGGAACTCGTTGCGGGACAACACGGAGGGCAGAGGATTCGAACCTCTACGGGCTTGCGCCCAGCGGTTTTCAAGACCGCCGCCTTACCAGTTAGGTCTAGCCCTCCCGACCATACAATGCTTGAACTTACGAGAGTCGGCGCCGACGTGGGAGAGCGTGTCGCGAAAGCGCCCTAACTGACGCCGCTCCTTGGCGTACAGTCTGTCCATCGCTGCCCTATCGTCCCCCAGTCTCCAGTGCCCGCTGTATCCGGAGGTATCCCACAATGCGTGCGCGGAGGGAGTCCTGGCTCACCGGACCGTACACAGCGACCGGGCGCCGTCCGGGCGCGATGATCACATAGCCGAGGGCGAGGTCGCGTGAAACGAAATGGACCGCATGGTGTGCCTGGTCCACGACCTGTTGTATTGGTCGCCCGAACGCCTGAAGAGCGAAGCCCAGGCTGTCGACTGTTGCGCGGATCGTGCCAAACGTCGGTGCCAGCATGCTGGTGTCGCCGACGGCGATGACCGTTGGTGCCCGGATGACGGCAATCACGGGGCGCGCGATGCGACTGTGGGCCGTGTCGCGGCCCTGCGCGCTTCCCCACCGGGAGATGGCGATTGTCATGCAGGCGGCGACGGCGAGGGCGATGCTGGGGCGTGATATCATGGTGCCTCCACGTTACGCTGCGCGGCCGGCAAGGCGCAGGATCTCCCGAACGGCCGCCGACTTGGCGTCGATGTAGGCCTCGCGGTCCCGAGGGAAGCGCGCGGCCAGGGCCCGCTTCACGTCGGCAAAGGCGCGTGCGGCCTCGCTGTGGGCGCGTAGGTAGTCACGAAACGCAAGGTAGTCGCACCACAAAGACCCGCCCGCTTCCACCAGGTGCACGTGGTAGGCCCGAGGTTGCCCGCGGCGAAAGAACTCTCGACCCGGCACACCCTGCTCGCCACGGTGAGCGTACCCCGCTCGCTCGAGCGCGGCAACGTAGTCCGGACCCGCCGCGTGTGCGGGGCGGCCTGCCACGATGTCGAGAACCGGCTTCGCGCACATACCAGGAATGGAGGTACCGCCGGCGTGTTCCAGGTGCAACGCGAGCGTCCCACACGCCTGGCGTATTCGTTGCCCTTCCGCAGCGAAGAGCGCCGGCCAGCGAGCGTCGTACTCGACCAGCCGGACGACACCCGATTCAAGACCGAGGGGGTGAGTGATCGGCTCGCTCAGAGGGAG
>WNGQ01000199.1_pt1 | contig 58810 bp, 46 predicted proteins | sample 5407661 | NCBI WGS metagenome assembly WNGQ01 (sample SAMN13153382, study PRJNA577476) | soil metagenome | isolation source: 60 cm soil or saprolite under Garry oak tree replicate 2 | place: USA:California | collected 2016-06-15 | reverse complement strand
GGGCGCATCATTTGCCCCGCTTCGAGAGGTATTCGGGCCCGACGAGGATCTCGCGAGGCTTCGCCCCCTGGCCGGGGCCGATGATGCGGTCAAGCTCCATCATGTCGATGAACCGCGCCGCCTTGGGATATCCCAGCCCCAGGCGACGCTGGAGGAAGGAGATGGAAGCGGCGCGCTGGGCGATGACGAGATTGACGGCGTCCCAGTAGACGTCATCGCGGTCCTCCCCGTCCCCACCGCTCTCCTCCCCCATCACGGGCAGCTCGACCTTCTCGTAGACCGCGGAGCCCTGCTTGCACAGGAAGTCGCAGATCGCCTTGACCTCGTTGTCAGCGACCCAGGAGCCGTGCACGCGCATCTGCCGCGACGCCCCGGGGGGGACGAAGATCATGTCGCCGCGGCCGAGGAGCTGCTCGGCGCCGTTGCCGTCCAGCACGGTGCGCGAGTCGACCTTGCTCGCCACCTGGAAGGCGATGCGCGTGGGAAAGTTCGCCTTGATCAGTCCCGTCACCACGTCCACCGACGGCCGCTGGGTGGCCACGATGAGGTGGATCCCTACCGCCCGCGCGATCTGGGCCAGCCGGACGAGGGAGTTCTGCACGTCGCCCGCGGAGACCATCATGAGGTCCGCCAGCTCGTCCACGACCACCACCCAGTAGGGCAGCTTCTCCTCGGGCGGCACTTCCTTGTTGTAGCCTTCGATGTTGCGCACGGCCTTGGACTGCAGGGCCTTGTAGCGCTCGTCCATCTTGCCGACGATCCACTTGAGCCGCGCCGAGGCTTCCTTGGCGTCCGTGACCACGGGGGCCAGGAGATGCGGGATGCCCTCGTAGACACCCAGCTCCAGGCGCTTGGGGTCGATCAGGAGCAGGCGCACGTCCGCGGGCGTGGCCTTGTAGAGGAGGGAGCAGATCATGGTATTCAGCCCAACGCTCTTGCCGCTGCCCGTCGAGCCCGCGATGAGCAGGTGCGGCATCGCCTGGAGATCCGCGATGACGGCGTTCCCCGTGGTGTCCTTGCCGAGGGCCAGGGGGAGCTTGCCTTTGGACTCGACGAACTCCGGGGAGACCAGGATCTCGCGCAGGTAGACGGTGGCCGTCTCGGGATTCGGCACTTCGACGGCCACGGTGCCGCGGCCCGGGATGGGACCGATGATGCGCACGGCCGCGGCCTTCATGGCCAGGGCCAGATCATCGGAGAGGTTGACCACCTGGCTGACCTTGACGCCCGCCGCCGGCTCGAACTCGTACGAGGTGATCACCGGTCCCGGGCTCGCCTGCACGATGTGGCCGTTGACGCCGAAGTCCTCGAGCTTCCGCTTCAGGATCTGGGCGTTGGCCTCGAGCTCCTCGCGGGTGCGCTTCAGCTCCGTGGCGGGCGGCGCCTGGAGAATGCCGACGGGAGGGAGCTGGAAGGCGCGGGCGCCGCCCTTGCCGAAGTCGAACGTCTCCTGCCAGGCCAGGCCCTTCTCGACGAGGGAGCCCTTGAGCTTGGCGGGCTCCTTGACGACGAGGCGAGGCGGTTCGGCGGGCTCATCGGGCTCGACGGCGGGATCGATCCTGCCCGGAGCGGGTCGCACCGCAGGGCCTGCTGCCTTCGCGCCGCCGAACGCGAGCGCCCGCAGCCACCCACCCAGCGCGCCCGACATGACGTGGAGCGAGATGCGCGTGATGAGGAGCACGGCCACCGGGATGAGCACGAGCAAGATGATCCAGGCGCCCACGGTGCCCACCGAGGCCCGGAGGGCTTCGCTGACGGCCCAGCCGAGCACGCCGCCCTTGTGGATGCGCTGCTCCAACAGCGTGTCGGACATCCGCGTCAGGATGCCGGTGGCGCTGATGAGGAGGAGCGCGAGCCCGAGGCCGGCCGGCCAGCCCGTGACCATGCGCGAGCGGATGAAGGCCGAGGCGCCATAACCCGCCAGGAGCAGCGGGAAGAGAAATCCCGCGTAGCCGAAGGCCCAGAAGAAGATCCAGCCGAGCCAGACGCCGACGGGGCCGACGGGGCTCGACTGGTCGAGGAGGTGAAGCGTCGGCTCGTAGGCGAACAGCGCGACGCCGCTGAAGCCAGCGAGCGCAAGGGCCAGGATGCCCTTGACCTCGCGCACCCAGCGGCCCTGCTCTCGCCGGGCTCGGCGCGCCGCGCGGGCCGCCGCCGTGTCGGGCCGCGCGCTGGTTCCAGGAACCGGCCCCCGCTCCGCTCCCCGCTCGGCCGGTCGGTCGGCCACTCGCTCAGCCATCAGACCTCCAGGACCAGCGGGATCACGACCGGCTTGCGGTCGAAGCGCTGGTTGATGAAGCGGCGCACCGCGCTGCGCGCGATGGCGCCGATGAGCTCGCGATCGATCACCTCGGGCTCCTCCCGGGCCGCCAGCGCCTCGCGGACGGCCCGCTTGACCTCTTCCATCAGCTCGTCGGACTCCTTCATGTAGACGAACCCGCGGGAGGCGATCTCGGGTCCCGCGACTACCGAGCCCGAGACCTTGTCTATCGTGAGGGCGACCACGACCATACCCGCCTCGGCCAGGAGCTGGCGGTCCCGCAGCACCACCTGCCCCACGTCGCCGATGCCCTTGCCGTCCACGAAGATCCGCCCCGTCGGGTATCCCGCGAGCACGCGGGCGCCCGACTTCGACAGCTCGAGGCCGAGTCCGTCTTCGACGAGGAAGACGCGCTCGGGGGGAACGCCCGCGCCCTCGGCGAGCCGGGCGTGCTGGAGGAGATGGCGGTACTCGCCGTGCACGGGCATGAAGTACCGCGGGCGCGTGAGCGCGATCATGTGCTTGAGATCCTCCTGGCTGGCGTGGCCCGAGACGTGGACGAAGGCCACGTCCTCCCAGAGGACCTCGGCGCCGCGCCGGAGCAGCGCATTGATCGCCCGCCCGATCACCCGCTCGTTGCCCGGGATCACCCGCGAGGAGAAGATCACGAGATCGCCCGCGCCCACCGAGACGTCCTTGTGCTCTCCCGCGGCGATGAGAGAGACGGCGGAGTGGGTCTCGCCCTGGCTGCCCGTCGACAGGATGACCTGGCGGCGCGCGGGCAGCTCCCCCAGCTCCTCGAGGGTGACGAGAAGGCCGTCGGGCACCTTGAGATAGCCGAGCTCGGAGGCGACGGCGACATTGGCGACCATGCTGCGCCCGAGGAGGGCGACCTTGCGCGAGCACGCGGCGGCCAGGTTGAGCACTTGCTGGATCCGGTGGATGTGTGACGCGAAGGTGGCGACGAGAATTCGCCCGGGCGCCTGCGCGAAGCGGCCCTGGAGCGCCGCCCCCACTTCCGTCTCCGAGCCGGTGCGCCCGGGTCGGCCGACATTGGTCGAATCCGAGCACAGCGCGAGCACCCCGCGCTCGCCCAGCGCGCGAAAGCGCGCGTAATCGGGCTGCGCCGCGTCCACGGGGCTCTCGTCCAGCTTGAAGTCTCCCGTGTGGACCACCGTGCCCGCCGGCGTCTCGATGGCGAGCCCGATGCCGTCGGCGATCGAGTGCGTGACGCGAATGGGCTCGACCACGAGTCCCCCCACCCGGATCTCGTCGCCCGGCCGATAGGGCCGGAGATCCGCGCGCGCCAACGCGCCCAGCTCGGTCAGCCGGTGGCGGGCGATGGCCAGGGTGAGCGGGGTGCCGTACACGGGCACGTCGAACTCCCGCAGGAGATAGGCAAGGGCGCCGATGTGGTCCTCGTGCCCGTGCGTCAGGACCACGGCGCGAAAGCGGTCACGCTGCTCGCGGAGATACGTCCAGTCCGGGATGACGTAGTCGACCCCGGGCATCTCGTCGTCGGGAAAGAGCAGGCCGCAGTCCACGGCGATGATGTCGTCGCCCGACTCCACGAGCATCATGTTGAGCCCGATCTCGCCCAGCCCGCCCAGCGGAATCAGGCGGACGGCAGGCTCGGCGGGCACATCGATCGGGACGGGTAGAGGCCTGTAGATCGTGCTCACGGCGGCGCACTCATGGTATCACCCGCTCCTGCTCAGGCGAAAAACCGAGGCGTCAGCCGTGGGTCTGCGCGAGGCGAGAAAACTCCTCGATGGTAAGGGTTTCCGCGCGCCGCCCGGGATCCACGCCGGCCGATTCGCAGAGAGCGCGCGCGGTCTCGGCGGTGATGCCGAGGCCCGCCCCCAGGGCGTTGGCGAGGTTCTTCCGGCGCTGGCTGAAGGCGGCCAGCACGACCGTACGAAAGCGCGGAGCCTCCGCCGCAGGCACGAGAGGCCGCGGGCGGCGACGAAGGTGCACGACGGCCGAGTCCACCTGGGGCGGCGGCCTGAAGGCTCCCGGAGGCACCGTGAAGGCCAGACGCGGCTCGCATGCCATCTGGGTCAAGACGGAGAGGCTGCCGTAGGTCTTGCCGCCCGGCGGGGCCTCGACGCGCTGGGCGACTTCCTTCTGAAGCATGATCGCCATCTCGTCCACGGCGGGCCCCGCCTCGACGAGAGCCTGGAGGATGGGCTTGGCCACGCTATAGGGAAGATTGGCCACGGCGAGGACGCGGCCGCCCGCCTCCGGCTTGAGCCTGGGAAGACTCGCGTAGTCGAAGCTCCGGGCGTCGGCATCACGGATCTCGACGTGAGAGGCCGCGGCGAAGCGCTCGCGGAGGGCGGCGGCCAGCGCGTGGTCGACCTCGAGCGCCAGGAGCCGGCCCGACGCGCGGGCCAGGCGCCCCGTGAGCGCGCCCTCGCCGGGCCCGATCTCGATGACGAGGTCGCGCGAGGTCGGCTGCACGAGGGCCACGATGCGCTCGGCCACGGCGTCGTCGCGGAGGAAATGCTGGCCGAGCGCGCGCGTCTTGCCGGAGGCGGCGCGCCGCACGGGACGCGGAGCGACGGCCCGCGCGTTGCGACGCGGGCTCACGCGCTGAGCCTGCTCTTGAGATCCGCGAGGAGCGCGGCGTAGACCGTCCGCACCTGCCGCTCGGTCTCGGCGCGCGGGCCGGAGTTGTCGATGACGTAGTCGGCACGCTTGGCCTTGTCGGCCACGGGCATCTGGCTCGCGATGCGGGCGCGGCATTCGGCCTCGGGCCGGCCATCACGCGTCATGAGGCGAATCAGCTCGGTCTCGGGATCGGTGTAGACCACGACCACGCGATCCATCCGGGACACGCCGCCCGACTCGAAGAGCAAGGCCACGTCCCAGATGACGATGCCCTCGTGGTCTTCCTCCTCGAGGACGGAGAGGATGCGTTGCTGGCGCACGCGTATGGCCGGATGCGTGATCTCCTCGAGCCGCTTGCGCTTGGCGGGGTCGGCGAAGACGACGGCGCCGAGGACCTTGCGGTCCAGGTGCCCGTCCTCCTGGACAACGGAAGGGCCGAACTCCTCGACGATCTCCGCGTAGGCGGGCTGGCCGGGCACGACGACCTCCCGCGCCAGCAGATCGGCGTCGATCACGCGCGCGCCCAGGTGCGCGAACATCTGGCTGACCGTGCTCTTGCCCGTGGCGATGCTGCCCGTGAGGCCGACGAGCAGGAAACGCCTCACGCTTGTTCCCAGTCGGCTCCGGTCTTGATGTCCACCTTGAGCGGCACGTCGAGGGCCATGGCCGACTCCATCACCTCGCGGGTCAGCGCCTCGAGCCGGGCCAGCTCGTCCTCCGGCGCCTCGAAGAGCAACTCGTCGTGGACCTGCAGGAGCATCCGCGCCTTGAAGCCGCCCCCCGCGAGGGCCTTGGCCATCCTCACCATGGCGATCTTGACGAGATCAGCGGCCGTGCCCTGGATGGGCGCGTTGGTCGCCATGCGCTCGGCGAAGCCCCGGAGATTTGGATTGCCGCTCTGGAGCTCGGGGATATAACGCCGCCGGCCCAGCAACGTCTGCACGAAGCCGCGCTGGCGACCCTCGGCCACCGTGCGCTCGAGATAGGCCTTGACCTTCGCGTGGCGCCCGAAGAACCGGTCGAGAAACTCCTGCGCCTGCTTGGGAGTGAAAGACAGCTGGTTCGACAGGCCGAAGGCGGTGACGCCGTAGATCACGGCGAAGTTGGTGGTCTTGGCGACGGCGCGCTGCTCGGCCACGACCGCGGTAACGTCGACCCCGAAGACCTCGGCCGCCGTGCGCTGGTGAATGTCCTCCCCCGCGCGGAAGGCGGCGACGAGGCTCTCCTCGCCCGAGACGTGGGCCAGGATGCGGAGCTCGATCTGCGAATAGTCCGCGGCGAGGAAGCGCCAGCCCGGCTCGGGGACGAAGGCCGCGCGAATGCGGCGACCGAGCTCGGTACGGATGGGAATGTTCTGTAAGTTTGGCTGGCTGGAGGACAATCGACCCGTGGCCGCTACGAGCTGATTGAAGGACGTGTGGATGCGCCCCGTCGAGGGATGGATCAGCTCCGGCAGGGCGTCGGCGTACGTCGACTTGAGCTTGGCGAGCGTGCGGTGCTCGATGATCTTGGCGGGCAGCTCGTGGCCGAGGGCGAGCTGCTCCAAAACGTCGGCATCGGTGGAATAGCCCGTCTTGGTCTTCTTGACGGGCGGCAGCTTGAGCTTCTCGAAGAGCACCTCCGCGAGCTGCTTGGGCGACCCGATGTTGAACTCGCCGCCCGCCAGCGTGTAGATCTGGCGCGTGAGACCGACCAGGGTGCCATCCAGCTCCTTCGAGAAAGCTTCGAGCCCCCCAGGGTCGACCCGGATGCCGTGGCGCTCCATCGTGGCGAGCACGGGCACCAGGGGGCGCTCGACCTCCTCGTAGAGCGTGTCGAGGCCGACTTCCTTGAGCGCGCGCGGCAGCATCTCCCAGAGCTTCCACACCCAGCGCGCGCGAGTCCCGGGCGCCGCGAGCCCCGGCCCTTCGCCCAGGAGCTCGGCGGAGACCTCGTCGAGCTTGTAGTTCGTGCGGGCGGGATTGAGGAGATAGGCGCCGACCGCGGTGTCCTCGAAGGCGGGGGGGCTTCCGCCGCGGGCCAGCCACCACTCGATCATCGGCTTGACGTCGTGACCGATGAGCCGGCGCCCCCCGAGCTCGGGCGGCACGGATCCAAGGGGCAAGATTGCAGCGCCCGCGGCCGGATGAAAGAGGCCGAGGGCGCTGAGAGTCGGCTCGGGCGGCGCCCCTTCTCCGACCCAGTCGACGGCGAAGGGAGCATCTGCAGGAACGGCGCCGAGCCAGCGCTCGAGCGCCTCGGGCCCCTCCAGGGTCGGGAGCGCCTCGGCGGCGACGGCGGCCGGCGCCGAGGCGGGGATCTGGCGGATGAGCGTGTGGAACTCGAGCTCCTTCCAGAGGGCTCGCAGCCGCTCCCAGTCGGGCTCCTGGCGACGGAGGTCCTCGAGACCCTGCGCGATGGGCACCCGCGTGCTCACCGTGGCGAGCTCGCGCGAGAGAAGCGCCTGCGGGCGATTCGCGGCCAGCGCCTCGCGGAGCTTGCCGGGCACGAGCGTGAGGTTCTCGTAGAGCCGCGACACGCCGCCGAACTGGCTGATGAGCTTGACGGCCGTCTTCTCGCCGATGCCCGGCACGCCAGGAATGTTGTCGATGCTGTCGCCCATCAACGCCAGGAGATCGGGGATCTGTTCGGGCGTCACCCCCCACTTGGCGGTCACGGCCGCCTCGTCGTACCACACGGGCTCGCCCCGGGCATTGGCGGAGAGCACCCGCACGCGCGGGCTCACGAGCTGGAGCATGTCCTTGTCGCTCGTGACCAGGACCATCTCGACCGGCTCGCCCTTCATGCGCTCCACCAGGGTGCCCAGCACGTCGTCGGCCTCGAAGCCGGACACTTCCAGAAGGGGCAGCCGGAGCGCCTCGAAGACGCGCATCACCAGGGCGATCTGGCTGCGCAGGTCGTCCGGCATCCCGGGGCGCGTCTCCTTGTAGGAGGGCAGCTTCGCCTCGCGGAAGGTCGGTCCCGGAGGATCCCAGGCCACCGCGGCGTACTCCGGGCTCTCGTCGCGGAGGAGCTTCCAGAGCATGGTGGACATACCGAAGACCGCGTTGGAGGGCTGACCCTTCGAGTTCGAGAGATACGGCAGCGCGTGGTAGGCGCGGTAGAGATAGCCGGGGCCGTCAACGACGAACAAGCGCGCGCTCATACCACCCAATTGTTACACAGCCCGCCACTCCCCGGTCGGGACACTCCTGTCAGCTGGCCGGCACCACCCGATCATAGAGCGCGCGCACCCAGGCCGTCCGACGGCGGTAGTCGTCGAGGAAGTCCCTGCGCGAGGGATACTCGAGGCTCTTGGCGAGCCGAGCCGGGATGGGCCCCGCCAGCTCGATGGTGTCGCCGGGACGCGCGCCGAAGAGACGGAGATCGGCCGAGACGCGGCGGAGGAAACGATAGTTCTCTGCGAGCTGGGCGGCCTCATCCGCCGGGAGGAGCCCGGCCATCCCGATCGCGCGCAGCGCTGTCACCGTGTGCGGGCTGCGTATCGCGGGATGCTCGCGCCCGTGACGCATCTGGATTGCCTGGGTGATGAACTCGACGTCCACCAGCCCCCCGCGGCCGAACTTGACGTGCAGGCGGCCCGGCGTCTCCTTGCCCAGCTCCTTTTCCATGCGTCTCCGGAGCTCGCGCATCTCCTTGAGGTCCGGTGGAGGCGCCTCGGGCCCGTAGACGAGGGCCTGGATGGCCCGGCGCACGGACCGCCCGAGGCGCGGATCGCCACCCACGAGGCGCGCGCGCGTCAGGGTCTGGCGCTCCCACGGGTCCGCCCATTCGCGGTAGTACTGGCCAAGCGCCGCGAGGCTCGAGGCGAAGCCGCTGCCCTTGGAGCCGGGACGGAGGCGCAGGTCCACGGGGACGACCACGCCGGCCGCGGTGACGTCGCCCAGGATGGACGAGAGGGCCTCCACGGCGCGGTCGTAGAACACGTGGGCCTCGACGCGCTCGAGGCCTTCCGTCTCCCCCGCCCCACCGTAGATCACGAAGAGATCGAGGTCGGAGCCTGTCGACAGCTCGCGTCCTCCGAACTTGCCGAGCCCGATGACGCTGGCGGGGACGAGCCGGCCGGCCGAGTCCAGGGGAACACCGAGAGCTGCCGTCGCCTCGTCGAGGGCCATGAGCCAGCCCGCGGCCAGCGCCGCTTCCGCCAGCGCCGTCATCTCCCGAGAGAAGCGATCCGCGTCGGTGACTCCGAGAAGCAGCCGCCAGATGATGCCCAGCTCCTCGGCCTGCTTGAGCCGGCGCAGCCCGTCCATGCGCTCGAGCTGCGTCAGCCCCGAGGCCAGGGCCGGAGCCAGGGCGCGTCGGAAGTCCGTCCGCCGTCTCGGGGCCGCGAAGGTGGCGGGATCGGCCAGCCGGTTCAGCAGCTCCGGCTGCGTCAGCAGCAGCTGGGTCAAGAGCTCGCCGCGAGCGCAGAGCTTGACGAGGTTCGTGAGCAGGTCGGGACGATCGGCGAGGAGTTCGAGATACGCGGTGCGCGGTCCCGCCGCGGCGACGAAGCGCTCGAACTGGTTGAGCGCCTCATCCGGATCGGGGCTCTGCCAGAGGGCGTCGAGGAGCACGGGGAACATGGCCCGGACGGCCCGGCGCATGGGCTCGACGTAGGGGACGAGAGGGCGCCCCTCGAGGACGAGCCGCAGGTTCTGGCGCGCGCGGTCGGGATCGACGAAGCCGGTGGCCTTGAGCGCCGTATACGTCGGTACGCGAGGGGCCGCCTCCTTCGGCTCGGGCGGCGCGGCAAAGAAGTCGGCGAAGGCCTGGTGCACGCCGTCGGTGACCCGCCGGTACTCGGCCTCGAAGGCGCGGCGGGCCGCCGCGGGCGGCAGCGTGGAGCCGAGCCTCCGGGCCAGCCGGCCCAGCGCCACGGGGTCCTCGGGAAGCGTATGAGTCTGGAACTCGTCGACGATCTGCAGCCGGTGCTCGACGGTGCGAAGAAAGACGAGGGCATCTCCGAGGAAGCGCCCGAGGGACTGCGAGAGATATCCCCTCTCGGTGAGCCGGAAGATCGCGCGCAGGCTGTTCCGCTCGCGTAGCCAGGGATCATCGCCCGAATAGAGGAGCTGGAGCGCCTGGACGAGGAACTCGACCTCGCGGATGCCCCCCCGCCCGAGCTTGACGTGACGGCGCTCGACGCCCTTGCCGCTGAGCGACCGGTCGATCTGCCGCTTCATGCCTCGCACGGCGGCCACGATGTCCGGATCGAGACCGGGCCGGAAGACGAAGGGTCGGATCAGCTCGAAGAATCGATCCGCCACCTGGGCGTCGCCCGCGCTGAAGCGCGCCTTGATCAGGGCCTGGCGCTCCCAGAGCTCGGCGCGCGCAGTCAGGTAGGTCTGGTAGCCATCGAGCGACAGGATGATCCCGCCCATCCGGCCCTCGGGACGGAGCCGGAGATCCACGCGGAAGGCGTACCCTTCCTCGGTCACCGACTCGAGGGCGGCCACGATGTCCCGCGCCACGGCGGCGAAGTAGTCGCCGTTCGGGAGGCGGCCCTCCGATCCGCCCGAGGTCTCCCCGTCCTCTCCATAGACGAAGACGAGGTCGATGTCGGAGGAATAGTTCAGCTCATCGCCGCCGAGCTTGCCCATGCCGATGACGGCGAGGCCGGTGGGCGCGCCGTCGGGTCCCTGGGGGACGCCGAAGCGCTCGCGGAGACGCTCCTCGGCCCACCGCCACGTGGCCCCCAAGCACACGTCGGCGAGGCGCGAGAGCTCTTCCGTGGTCACCGTCAGGTCGGCGTCTCCCAGCAGGTCGCGGGAGCCTATGCGCAGGAGCTGGCGATACTTGAACCGGCGGAGCGCGTTCCAGCGCGCGTCGAGCCGCTCGAAGGCGCTCGTGGTCTGCTCGAGGGCGGCGGCGAGCTCGTCGCCATGCCACTGCCGCATGGTCTGCCCCTCGAGAAGCCAAGGGAAGAGCGTCGGATGCCGGCGCAGCGTGTCGGCCAGGAACTGGCTCGTGCCCCCGAGCCTCGCCATGAGGTGGAGCGCGCCCGGGTGCGCGCCGAGGAGACGGAACAGAGCGACGCGGTCGCCCTGGGCGGCCAGGCGCTCCAGGTTGTTGAGCGCCATGTCGGGATCGGGCGACTCCGCCAGCGCCCGGAGCAGCCGCGGGAGGAGCGGGGTCAGGAGCTCGGCGTCGCGCGGCTCCGGCGTGAGCGCGTGCAGGTTGACCAGCGCCGCGCGCGGGTCCGCAAAGCCGAGGCGCTTGAGCTCGGCCAGCGCCTTTCGATCGTTCAGAGCCGCGGTGAGCAAGTTCATGGAGGCGCTGATCCTCGGATCATCTGCTACCACCGCCCCTCACCTTACTCAGCCCTCGCCTCGTCGCTCGAGGCGAGCGTCTCGGCTCGAACTGCAGCCCTCTCCCCCGAGGGGAGAGGGAATCTTTTCAGATGGCCGCTTCGCCCGTCTCGCCGGTGCGGATGCGGATGGCGCCGCCCATGGGCAGGACGAAGACCTTGCCGTCGCCGATGGAGCCGGTGCGGGCGGCGGACGCGATGAGGGCGACGATCTTGTCGACCTGCTGGTCGGGCACCACCACTTCGATCTTCACCTTGGGCAGGAAGTCGATGGTGTACTCCGAGCCGCGATAGAGCTCGGTGTGGCCCTTCTGCCGGCCGAAGCCGCGTACCTCGGTCACCGTCATGCCGATGACGCCCACCTCGGTCAGCGCTTCCTTGACGTCGTCCAGTTTGAACGGCTTGATGATGGCTTCGATCTTCTTCATCGCGACCTCCGTGGCGACCGGGCGCCGTACTGGCGGAGCACCTTTCGGTACAGGGTAACGTACTCGCGGGCTGAAGCGTCCCACGAGAAATCCTGCGTCATGGCGTTGTGGACGAGCGTCTCCCACCGGCGCGGCTCGCTGAACGCCGCGACGGCTCGCCCCACCACCTCCCGCAGCGCGTCCACGGAAAAGTCGTCGAAGATGAATCCCGTGCCCGTCCCGCGCCGGGCATCCCACTCCTCCACCGTGTCGGCGAGGCCCCCCGTGCGCCTCACGATGGGAATGGTCCCGTAGCGCAGGGCGATGAGCTGCCCCAGCCCGCACGGCTCGTAGCGCGAGGGCATGAGGAAGCAATCGCCGCCCGCGTACATGCGTGCCGCCAGCTCGGCGTCGTAGCCGAGGCGCACCGCCACGCGGCCCGGATGAGCGGCGGCAGCCTCTTGCCACGCCGTCTCGAGCGGCGTCTCGCCCGAGCCCAGGAGGGCGATCTGACAGCCGGCCTCGAGGAGGCCCGGCAGCCCCTCCAGGACGAGGTCGAGTCCCTTCTGGTCAGCCAGCCGCGTGACCATGGCAATGAGCAGGGAGCTATCGGCGTCGAGTCCGAGCTCGCGGCGGAGGGCCTCGCGGCAGAGCGTCTTGTCCTCGGGCTGCGCGGCAGAATAGTGGCGCGTGAGGGCGGGGTCCTTCGCGGGATTCCAGGTCTCGTAGTCGATCCCGTTGATCACGCCGTAGAGGTCGGCGCTTCGGTCCTCGAGGACGCCCTCGAGCCCGTTGCCGAAGGCCGGGGTGCGGATCTCCGCCGCGTACGTCCGACTCACGGTGGTGAGGAGATCGGCGAAGGCCAACCCCGCCTTGAGGAAATTGATCTTGCCGTAGAACTCGATGCCCGCGGGGGTGAAGAGGTCCCAGCCGAGGCCGGTCATGGGCATGTCGTAGTGCCAGAACACGCCCTGGTAGGCGAGATTGTGAATGGTGAAAAGCGTGCCCAGCCCACCCAGCTCGGGGTGATCGCGGTAGAGCGTCTTGAGGTACACGGGAATGAGCCCCGTCTGCCAGTCGTTGACGTGGATCAGCTGAGGCCGCCAGGTCGAAGCTCCCTCGCGGCCGAGAGCGATGAGGGCCTCGAGGGTGCCCCGGCAGAAGAACGTGAAGCGCTCGCAATTGTCCAGGTAGTCGCCGTCCGCGGTGCCGTAGAGCGCCTCGCGATCGAAATACGCATCCTGGGCGAGGAAGTAGAAGGGCACGCCGCCCGGCCCCGCCGCCTCCAGGAGCTGGCCCTCCACGAGCCGGTCGCCGATGGGAACGCGCACGCGCTCGATCACCGGCCGCGTCCCCGTTACCTGCTCCTTCACGCCCCGGTAGCGTGGAATCAAGACGCGCACGTCGTGGCCGAGGGCATGGAGGGCCTGAGGCAGCGCCCCCGCCACGTCGCCCAGCCCGCCCGTCTTGGCAAAGGGCGAGGCTTCGGAGGCCACCACGAGCACGCGGAGTCGCGGCGACGGCATGTCCCAGATCCCCTATGCGTCCTCTTCCAGGATGGGGAAGACGAGCTGGGTGATGTGCGAGGAGATCCGCTTCAGATTGGTCAGCACGTCGAGGTGGATCTCGGAGGTCTCGAGCGACTCCGCCAGCCCCTGCCGGAGCCGGGCCAGATGCGAGGTGCGAAGCTCGCGCTCGCGCTGGCGGATGATGGGGCGCTGGTCGAGCACTTCCTGGGCAAGGGCCCGGTCCCCCGCCGCGAAGGCCGCGATGGCGCGCTCGAGGTTCTTGGAGATCATGCCGTGGAACTCCAGCAGCTCGGCCTCCCCCGCCTCCGAGAAGCGCCGCCCCTGATAGAGCTTCTTGCGGGCGAGCTCCATGAGGTTCTTGTCGATGATGTCGCCGATGTTCTCGAGGTTTCCAATAACGGAGATGAGGCCGATCTCCTTTCGGGTCAGGTCCGGGGACATGGTCTCCTGACCGAGACGCGAGAGGAAGAGCTTGATCTCCCGCTCGAGGTAGTCGAGCTGATCGTCGCGCCGCTCGACGTCCTCCAGAAGCTCCTGGTTGTCGCTTCGGAGGACGAGCATGGCGTCCCGCAGCATGCCCTGGGACACGTCACCCATCCGGAGCGCCTCGCGCGTCGCCTGCCCCAGGGCCAGGCCGGGCTGGTCGAGGTAGCGGTCATCGAGATAGCGGGTCTTGAACGGGTTGTCGGCGGTGGTGACGTCGTCGGGGACCATGGCCGTGATCACCCGCGCGGCCCACGGCGCGAAGGGCAGGAACACGGCGCTGATCGCCACGTTGAAGAAGGTGTGGGTGTTGGCAATCTGGCGCGCGGGATCGCTCGCGGTGACGCCGACGAGCGAGGCGAGCGGGTGAATGAACGGAAACACGAGCGCCACCCCCAGCACCTTGAAGGCGATGTGCGCGACGGCCACGCGACGGGCATCGGCGGAGGAGCGCAGGCTCGCGGTCAGCGCGGTGGCGCACGTCCCGATGTTGGCGCCCAGGACCACGGGAATGGCGCCGCTGAGGGGCAGGAGCCCCTGGCTCGCGAGGGAGAGAACCAGCCCGATGGTCGCGGCCGAGGAAGACATGCCGGCGCTGAACACGGCGCCGAGGAGAAGACCCAGGCCGGCATTTGCCGACAGGGCTACCAGCACCTGGCGCGCCAGGCCGCTCTCCGTCACCGGCGTCATGGCCTCCGTCATGAGGCGCATGCCGAGGAACACGAAGCCGAAGCCGAGGACGGCCTGTCCCACGCTCTTGACGAGCCCGCGCCGCCCGAAGAAGGTGAGCCCGAATCCCGCCGCCACCAGCAGGAGGGCGAGATCCTGGATCCTGAAGGCGAGGATCTGCACGGTGAGGGTCGTGCCGATATCCGCTCCGAGGATGACCCCCAGGGACTGCCGGAAGGTCATGAGACCGGCCGACACGAAGCCGATGACCATCAGCGTGGTCGCCGAGGAGGACTGCAGCAGCGCGGTGGCGAGCGCGCCGGAAGACACGGCGCTGAGCCGCGTGCGCGTGGCGCTCGTCAGCAAGTGTCGCAGATGGCCCCCCGCGGCGCGCTGGAGCCCTTCGCCACAGAGCTGCATGCCGTAGAGGAGCAGGGCGACCCCGCCGAAGAGCTCCAGGAGGATCATGGGGCGCGGGGTATGGGCGTCGGATAGCCGAGCGCTATATCGGCCATCACTCCAACCAGATGCTGCGTGTTGTTGACGGAGTGCACGCGCGGCGGCCTCACCTCGGTCAGCGAGCCGTTGGACACCGTCAGCCGCCAGATCGAGGACAGGGGAAGCCCGAGGCAATGGGCGAGGTACGCGCTGATGACGCCGCCATGGCACACCACCAGCGCCTGCTGGCCATCGGGATGCGCGCGGGCAATTTCGTCCACGGCCCTCACCACGCGAGCTTGCACCTCCGCGAGCGGCTCGCCTCCCGGAGGCAGACAGGCGACGGGATCCCGCACCCACTGGGCGTACGGATCGCCCGGCAAGGCGCGGATCTCCTCGACCGTCCGTCCTTCCCATTCCCCCAGACAGAGCTCGCGCAGATCCTCGACGGGCGTGACCGGCACATTGGTCCCAGCCGCGGCGATCTCGGCCGTGCGCCGCGCCCGCGCGAGCGGGCTCGTGTAGACGGCGGCCACGGGCCGGCTCTGGAGAACGCGCGCGAGCGCCTCGGCCTGGCGCGCTCCCAGCTCCGACAGCTCCACGTCCTGGCTGCCCTGGAATCTTCGGATGGCGTTCGAGACCGACTGTCCGTGCCGGGCCAGGAGGAGGTGGCTCATCGCCGGTGCTCGACCGCGGCCAGCGCCGCCTCGAGCCGGGACAGCGTCTCCGCCTTGCCCAGCAGCGCCGCCACCTGGAAGATCGGCGGGCTCTCGGTCTTGCCCGTGATGGCGATGCGTGTGAGCTGGGCCAGGTCCACGAGCTTGAGCCCCATCTCGGCGGCCAGGCCGCGATAGAAACCCTCGAGGCTCGCCGCGTCGAACGCCTCCTGCGACTGCATGCGCTTGATCAGGACGGCATAGCGATGCGGGGCTTCCGCGGTCCAGAACTTGGCGGTGGCCTGCGAATCGTAGGCGGGGGGCGGGCGGAAGTAGAAGGCGGCCTGCTCGGCCATCTCCACGAGCGTGTGAGAGCGCTCCCTGAGACTGTCGGCCACGCGGGCGACGTACGAGCGATCGGCAGGGACGGGCAGCCCCGCCCGCGCGAGGAACGGCTCGAGCTCGGCGGCCAGGCGCTCGGGCGGCATCACCTTGATCCACTCGAGGGAGAGCCAGAGAAGCTTCTCGCGGTCGAATACGGCACCCGCCTTGCCGACATGCGCGAGGTCGAAGTGGGCGGCGATCTCCTCGGGGGAGAGGATCTCCCGATCACCGTGCGACCAGCCCAGACGCGCGAGATAGTTGATGAGCGCCTCGCGCGGGATGCCCTGGTCCCTGAACTCCTCCACGGTGGTGGCCCCGTGACGCTTGGACATCTTGCTGCGGTCGGGCGCCAGGATCAATGGCAGGTGAGCGAAGACGGGGGCGGCGTAGCCCAATGCCGCGTAACAGGCGAGCTGCTTGGGCGTGTTGTTGAGATGCTCGTTGCCTCGGATGGCATGCGTGATCTTCATGGTCACGTCGTCCACGACCACGCAGAAGTTGTAGGTGGGCGTGCCGTCGGAGCGAACGAGGATCCAATCGTCGAGCGTGTCGTTGTCGAAGGAGACCGTGCCCAGGATGGCGTCCTCGACCACCGTCTGTCCGCTCCTCGGCACCTTGAGTCTGAGCGTATGCGACTCGGAGGCAGGCACGTCGGCGTCGCGGCACGTGCCGGGATACCTGAAGGTCTGCCCGAGCGCCTGCGCTTCCTTCCGGAGGACGTCGAGCGTCGCCGGGGTGCAACGGCACCGATAGGCGCGCCCTTCCGCCAGGAGCCGCTCGGCATGGGCGCGATAGATCTCGAAGCGCTCCGTCTGCCGGTAGCCCGGCGTTGGCGGGCCCTCGTCCCAGTCGAGCCCGAGCCAGCGCAGCGCCTCCAGGATCTGGCCGATGGAGGCCTCGGTCGAGCGGCTGCCGTCCGTGTCCTCGATCCGAAGCACGAAGACGCCCTGATGGCGCCGGGCGAAGGCCCAGTTGAAGAGGGCCGTGCGGGCGCCCCCCACGTGAAAGGAGCCCGTCGGACTCGGCGCGAAGCGAACCCTGACCGTGTCAGTCATGCACGATCATCTTACCGCGTTAGAAGCGGGCTCGGCGCATCACCGCGCGCGGAAGGAGGCGGATGACGAGCATGACCCAGCGCCAGATGGGCGGGACGTAGACCACGGGAGCTCCCGCGTCGAGGGCGCGGAGGACGACGCGCGCCACCGACTCCGGCTCCCCCGCGAAGGGCGGCACGCGTAATCCCGCCGTCATGGACGTCTTGACGAAGCCGGGCCGCACGGCGAGCACGCGCACGCCACGATCGGCGTAGGCGAGCCCGAGGCCGTCGAGAAACACCGACAGACCCGCCTTGGAGGCGCCGTAGAGATAGTTGCTGCGCCGAGCTCGATCGCCCGCCACCGAGCTGAACGCGCAGATGGTGCCGCCGCCGCGCCGGGCCAGTCGCTCCGCGGTCTGCTGGCAGAGCACCACCGTGCCGGTGAAATTGACCTCGAGGAGCCGGGCCAGACGCGCGCTGTCGCGCTCGAGGGTCTCCTGCGGGGCGAAGTCGCCCCCCGTGACGATGAGCGCGTCGAAGCTGCCCAGCGCGCGCTCGGCCGCGTCGAGGGCGGCCGCGAAGCCCTCGGGCTCCGCCAGGTCGAGATGGCCCGTCACCACCGGTCCGCTCGCCCCCCGCGCCGCGAGATCCCGGGACGAGGTCAGCAGCTCGTTCGGATCGCGGCCGAGGAGAGCGAGGGCATCGCCGCGGCCGGCGAGGAGCCGCGCCAGGGCCCGTCCCATCCCGCGCGTGGCTCCCACCAGCACGGCCTTCACGGTTCGTCCCCGAAGAGGCGCGCCGACAGGGCGGAGCCGAATCGATGCTCGGGATCCCACCGATCCCGCACGCGTTGCCATTGCGGGAGCCGCGGCACCATGCGCTCGAAATCGTCGCGCCGGGTGACGGCGTCCTTGGCCAGATAGATCCGTCCGCCGGCGCGGACCACCGTGCCGTCCAGCTCGTGCACGAGGGCCTCGGTGGTGGGGCCGCGGTAGGGCAGGTCCATCGCGAGGGTCGTGCCCTCGAGGGGAAAGGACAGATACGCGTCGGACTCCGGGCCGCAATCCTTGATCACCGCGAGAAAGGACGTCGCCCCCGCCCGGCTCACACGCTCCAGCAGCTCGGAGAGCACGGGCCCGCCCGCCGCTCGCGGGACGACGCACTGGTATTGAAGGAAGCCGCTCCGGCCATAGAGGCGGTTCCAGTCCTTGACGGTGTCGAGCGGGTAAAAGAAGGCGTCGTAGGGCACGAAGCGGCCGCCCGTCCGTCGGCTCTGGATCCGGTAGTAAACCGCGTTGAAGGCCCGCATGAGAAGTGGGCTGAGCAGCCACTGGGGTCCGTCGAAGGGGAGCCCGCGCACACTCGTCTCTCGCGGGCGCGCGCCCGGGGCCTCCCCACGCGAGGCGTGGCGCCCGCGCATGATGATGCCGCGCCCGAGGCCAGACCCGGTGGCCAGGCAGTCGATCCAGCCCACGGTATAGGGCCAGTCCTTGCCCGCGTGCCTCAGACCGTCGAGCATCTCGGCGAGATGAGCCGCCGGCTCCACTTCAACGAACATCCACGGCGTCTCGATCGGCCTGAGGCGGACCGTCGCCTCCGTGATCAGGCCCGTCAGTCCCATGCCGCCCACCGTGGCGAGAAAGAGCTCGCGCTCGCGATCCGGGCCGCACTCCACGAGGCGACCGTCGGCCGTCTCGAGCACGAGCCGGCCCACGAATCCGCCGAAGGAGCCGTCGCGGTGATGGTTCTTGCCGTGCACATCGGAGGCGACACAGCCCCCCACCGTGACGAACTTCGTGCCCGGGCTCACGGGAGGAAACCAGCCACGCGGCACGAAGACCCGGAGGATCTCCGCGAGGGAGAGCCCCGCCTCGCACGTCAGCGTCCCCGTGGAGGGCTCGAAGGCCAGGATGCGGTCGGCCCGGACCGTCTCGAGGACGAGAGACTGGGCCGAGGCGGGCACGGCGGCGTCGCCATACGAGCGGCCGAGGCCGCGCGGAAGGACGCGGCCCGCGCGCGGGAGCCTCAAGCGCTCCGGGCGGAGGACGGCGGCGCGGCAGACTGGATGGCGACCCCAGCCCGCGATCGTCTCGACGCTCAGCCCGTCCATCGCGGGCCGTAGATGATGGCGAGGGTGGCCAGCATCCAGAGGAGGGCATCGACGAGGAGCGCGCGATCGTTCACGAGCAGGTCGGATGGATTGCCCCCGAGATCGCGCCGGTAGAGGAGATAGAGGTAGCGGAAGATGCCGTAGAGGACGAAGGGCAGGGTGAGGGGCAGGAGCCGGGTGTGGAACTTGCCCACCGTCTCCGCCGACATGGTGTAGAGCGCATAGGCCGTCACCGTGGAGGCGGTGACCACGGAGATCATCTGGTCCAGGAAGCCTTCACTGTACTCGGCGAGGATGGGCCGATGGGCCGCCGCGTTCCCGGTGAGCGTGCGGTACTCGTGGCGACGCTTGCCCAGGGCCAGGAAGAGCGCGATGAGGATGGTGCAGATGAGGAGCCACCCCGAGATCTCAACGTCCACCGCCACCGCCCCCGCCACCGCGCGCAGCACGAAGCCGGTGGCGACCGTCAGCACGTCCAGGATCACGAGGTGCTTGAGCCAGGCGGAGTACGCCGTGAGGAGCACGCCATAGCCCAGGGCGGTCAGGCCGAAGACGGGCGAGAGCGAGAAGGCCGCCGCGAGGGAGGCGGCCGAGAGCACGAGGCCGCTGGCCACGGCCGCACGGATGGACAGCAGCCCTGCCGCGATGGGCCGCTCCTTCTTCTGCGGGTGGAGACGATCCTTGTCGACGTCGGCGACGTCGTTGAAGAGATAGATGGCGCCGCTGAGCCCGCAGAAGATCACGAAGGCGGCCACGGCGCGCCAGACCAGTGGAGTGAACATCTGCTGGGCGAAGACGACGCCGGCGAAGACGAAGAGGTTCTTGACCCACTGGCGGGGACGGAGTGATGTCAGGACGGCCGCGAGCATTCTCAGCCGTCCTACAGGCGGATCACATGCGGCTGGGCACCGAGCGGCCCGGTCAGGTTGCGCGTGTCGAGCACCAGCCGCGCCTCGCGGACGAGGCGGACGGGGTCGAACTCGCGATGCGCGGTGAGGACGAGGACCAGATCGTAGGCGCCGAGGGAGGCGGCCCAGTCCACCGCGGTCAGGGATCGGCTCCCCACCGTCAAGGTGGGGACGTGGGGGTCGGCATAGTCCACGCGCGCGCCCCGCAGGGCGAGGGCGTCGATGATCTCCACGGCGGGCGAATCGCGCACGTCTCCCACGCCCGCCTTGTAGGCGACGCCGAGCACGAGCAGACGTGAGCCCTTGAGCGGGCGGCCGAGGTCATTGAGGGCGTCGATGGCGAGCTGCACCGTGTAGCCCGGCATGCCTCGGTTGATCTCGTCGGCGAAGGCGATGAAGCGGGCCTCGTAGCCCATCATGCGCGCCCGCCACGAGAGGTAGTAGGGATCGCTGGGCAGGCAGTGGCCGCCGATGCCGGGGCCGGGCTGGAAGGGCATGAAGCCGAAGGGCTTGGTCGCCGCGGCATCGATGATCTCCCAGACGGAGAGCCCGAGCCGCCGGCACATGATGGCCAGCTCGTTCACGAGGGCGATGTTGACGCTGCGGAAGATGTTCTCGAAGAGCTTGACGAGCTCCGCCGCCTGGGGCGAGGAGACGGGCACGACGCGCTCGATGATCAGCCCGTAGAGCGCGGAGGCGAGGGCCATGCAGGACGCGGTGACGCCACCCACGATCTTGGGAATGTTCGTGAGGCCGAATCGGCGGTTGCCGGGGTCGATGCGCTCGGGAGAGAAGGCGAGGAAGAACTCGTGGCCGACGGTGAGCCCCGCGGCGGCGAAGCGAGGGAGCAGCACCTCCTCGGTCGTTCCCGGATACGTGGTCGACTCGAGCACGATGAGCTGGCCCGCTCGCAGGATGCGCGCCACGTCCTCCGTCGCCGCCACGATGTGGGAGATGTCCGGCTCCTTGGACTTCCCGAGCGGCGTCGGCACGCAGATGATGATGGCATCGGCGGCGGTGAGCGCCGCGATCCCGTCGGCGACGACGAGACGCCGTGCCGTGACGAGGGGAGCGAGCTCGTCGCTCGGCACGTCCTCGACGGGACTCACGCCCGCGCGGATGCGCGCGGAGCGGCCCGCGTCCGCGTCCACTCCGATCACGGGCAGGCCCGCCTTGGCGAAGGCCACGGCCAGGGGCAGGCCGACGTAACCGAGCCCGATGACGCCGATGGTGGCGTCCCGCCGCTCCAGCCGCTGCTTGAGCTCCTCCGCCACCTGCCCCCTGGGCGCGCTCAATGGAGCCGTCCGAGCGCGTCCCGGATGGCGCGCGACGTCGCCTCGATCTCCGCGTCGGTGAGCTCCGGGAAGCACGGCAGCGACAGCACCTCGGCGGAGGCCCGCGCGGCGTGGGGGAAGGCCCGGTCGGCGTCGGGGAGGGCGAACATGGGCTGGGCGGGGATGGCGATCGGGTAGTGGATGGTGGTGCCGATGCCCGCGTCGGTCAGGGCCATGGCGAGGGCGTCTCGCTTCGGGGTGCGCACGGTGAACTGGTGGTAGACATGGCGCGCGGGCAGGCGCTCCTCCGGCAAGGTCAACGGCACCCCCGCGAGAAGCTCTCGATAGCGCGCGGCGATCCGACGGCGCGACTGGTTCCAGTCCTCGAGCCGCCGGAGCTTCACGCGGAGGAGGGCGGCCTGGAGCTCGTCCAGCCGGCTCGAGTAGCCGAGCTCGACGTGCTCGTACCTGCGCGACGATCCATGATTCCGCAGCCGGCGTACCTGCCCGGCCACGTCCTCGCGGGCGGTCAGGATCATGCCCCCGTCGCCGCAGCCTCCGAGGTTCTTGGTGGGATAGAACGACAGGCACGCGACGTCGCCCCAGGCTCCCGCCGGCCTGTCGCCATAAGAGGCTCCCACCGCCTGCGCGGCGTCCTCGATCACGGCGAGGCCGCGGGCGCGGGCGATGGCGGTGATGGCGTCCATGGCGGCAGGCTGGCCATAGAGGTGGACGGGCATGATGGCCCGCGTCCGCGGCGTCACCGCCTTGTCCACGAGCGCGGGATCCAGGTTGTACGTTCCCGGATCGATGTCCACGAAGACGGGCCGCGCGTCCACCATGAGCACGCTGGTCGCCGAGGCCACGAAGGAGAAGGCCGAGGTGATGACCTCGTCACCGGGCCGGACGCCGACCGCCTTGAGGGCGATGACGAGGGCATCGGTGCCAGAAGCGACCCCGATGCCGTGGGAGACACCGCAGAGGCGGGCCAGCTCGCTCTCGAGGGCGGCGACCTCGGGCCCGAGAATGAAACGGCAGGAGGCGAGCACGCGCGCCGCCGCCGCCGCCAGCTCGGCCTTGAGCGCCTCGTGCTGCCGCGTGAGGTCGATCTGGGGGATCATCGGCTGCCCCCTCCGCTGCTTCCGCGGGCGCTCGTGCCGACCTGGCCGACCCCGAGGAGATTGACGGAGAATCGGAACTCGTCGTCGGAAGCGTAGCGGTGGATGAATTGCACGGTGATCGCCCAGCAATCGAAGTGGATGTCTATCCCTCCCCGGGCCTCGGTGGCCCTGCCATTGGTCACGTCCCAGTAGCTGCTGGCCTTGAGATCCACGTTTCGCGTCACGCGCGCGGTGGCCGAGGCCTGAAGGAAGCGGAAGCCCGCCTGCTCGTTGAAGCGCGGCCCCATCGTCACCGAGAAGTCACGGAAGATGGCGCTGATGTCGGCGTTCGCGTCCCGGACCCCGAGGCCGTAGACATTGTACCGGGCATCGGCCCGGAAGCGGAGATGCTCGTTGGGCTGGATGAGGACCTCGCCCACGGCGTCCTTGAAGGGCTCGCCGACTCCCAGGAAATTGTAGGTCTGGCTCAGGGTCAGGCGCGCGAGCTCCCAGCGCACGGGCTCCTCGTTGGGTCCCGAGACCGTGCGCGCGTTGAACCGGTTGACCAGGCTGTACGTGACTTCGTTGGCCTTGTCCTGGGCGTCGATGCCCGTCCGCGCCTCGTAGCCCGGGTCGATGCGGATGGTCGGACCTCCTCCGGGCTCCCATTGCGGATTGTCCTTCTGATTGATGCCGCGAATCTCCAGGAAGGTGGCGCGTGGCTCGATGACGTGCTGGAGGGCAGAGATGCCGCCGATGCCGCCGACGTTGAAGACGCGCGAGACGCGGGTCTCCAGCTGCACGCCTGCCTCCACCTGCTGGCGGACCCGGTCGTCGTCGACGGTCTTCTCCACGGTGACGGGATAGCCGTTGTCGGGGCCCTGGGAGATCGCCGACCTGACCACCCGCTGGTTGTAGTAGGTCAGGCGTCCTCCCAGGAACGGGGTCATGGTGAAGAGCCCGGCCACGGGCACCGGGTAGAGGAACCGGGGATGGACATCGCCCCGCACGCCCTCGGATCCGATCTCGCGGAAGAAGCTGACGAAGGAGGCCTGGGTCTCGAAGAGAAGACCCGGCACCCCGGGCACGGCCTGGCGGATGCCCTCCAGCTTGATCTCGGGCGCCCGCTGCAGCTCCACGGGCCGCGGCGTGGTCAGGTCCTGGTACCAGTACACGCGGCCCACGAGGTTCCACGACTCCCACCGCTGCGTCACGAACACGTTGGTCTCGGCGCGCTGTCGCGCACGCTCGCCCGCCGCGTCGGCGTATGTCTTGTAGATGTCGTCGTCGGAGGTGACGTTCGAGTCGATCTTGAGCGACATGCTCGGGGTGATCTGCCACGCGTGCTTGATCTGGATCCAGCCGCGGTTCTCGTCGATGCCTTTCGAGGTACGCGAGTCGAGGAAGGCTTCGTTCACGCCGAAGGCCTGGACCTGCCCCTGGGCCTCGCGCGACAGGACATAGCGATAGTCGAGTTCCAGGCCCATCCCGCGCTGGGTGAAGGTATCGAGCGTCACCGTGAGATCCTGGCTGTCGCTGATGGCCCAGTAGTACGGCACCCGGGCGAAGTATCCCTTCCGGGAGTTCTGACCGAACTCGGGAAAGAGGAAGCCCGACTGACGCTCGCGTCGGAGGGCCGCCGCGAAGAAGGGCACCCAGGGCAGGACGGGCACGCTCTTGACCCAGAAGGAGGCGTCCCGTCCGAAGACGATCCCGTCGAGGTCGGCCTGCCCTGACCCCAGATGCACGGACCAGTCGGGCACCTCGCCTTCACACGTCGTGAAAACGCCCTGGCGCACGCCGTACAGGCTCTCCCCCAGGCGGTCGAACCGCTCGGCGGAGAGGCGGTAGTACGGAGGGATCTGGGCCGCGCCCTTGTAGACGACGCCCGTCCCGGTGTTGAGGTTGTAGTCGACGCGCTCACCGACGAGGCGATCCTGCCCGTCGAAGAAGACGACCTTGCCCTGGGCCACCGCCTCGCCCGTATTCCGATTGAGCTCGACCCGATCGGCGAGGAGGCGGCTGCCTCCGCGGGTGATCTCCACATTGCCGGTGGCAAGCAGGAGGTCCGAGTCGCCGCCGATCTGCTGGATCCGGTCGGCTACGACACTGGTCTCGCCGCTGCTATCCCGGAGCGTGACCGGAGCCTGCTGGGCCCTCACTTCAGCTGGGTGAATGCAGAGGAGCGCGACCGCCAGGGCCAAGGGGCCGAGTCGTGCCGCGAGTCGCGCGGGCAGACAGGGATTGGGCGTCTTTTTTAGAGACACAGGCCCTCATCCTATCTCAGCGGCCCAGGTCGTCTTCGCTAAATATATCTGTCTTTTCAGTGGCTTGGACGAGAGTCGGCCCAAGGATCGACAGCGACCCTGCCACACAAACCATGGGGGTTCGCGGATCCGAGAGCGCCATCCGTAGGGCCTCGGCCGGCGAGGGAGCGAGATCGGCCTTCAGGCCGGGCCAGAGCTTTTCCGCCAGGGCCTTCACGGAGGCGGCGGGAGCCGCTCTTGGGTGCTTGCTGGCGGTGAAGATGACTCGGCGGGCCAGTGGCAAGAGAGGGAGCAGAATGCCGGGCTGATCCTTGTCCGAGAACATGCCGATGATGAGCGTGCCGCGCTGTCCGGGGAAATACGCCTCGAGCGACGCAGCGAGGGCTCGGGCGCCGGCCGGATTGTGCGCCCCGTCGAGCACGATCGGAGGTGGCCCGGGCAAGACCTGGAAGCGCCCGGGCCAGTGGGCACCACCGAGGCCGGCTCGGATCGCGCCCTCGCTCACACCCAGGAGATGCGCCGCGGTGGCGGCGAGGAGCGCGTTGCCGGGCTGAAAGACTCCGAGCAGCGCCACCCGCACTTGATCGAGCGTGAAGCCGGGTCCATCGAGATCCAGCCACAGACCGTCGAGCCCGCTCCGGCGCACTCGCGCGTGAAGATCCCGTCCCTCGAGGAGGAGGGGCACCCCTGCTTCGGCGGCGCGCCTCACGATCACCGACTCAGCCCCGGGCTCCTGGCGCGCCGACACGGCGATTCCGCTCCGAATGATGGCGGCCTTCTCCGAGGCGATCTTCTCGATGGTGTCGCCGAGGTAGGCCTGATGGTCGAGGTCGATGCGGCTGACGACTTCCACGGCGGGACGGCCCACGGTGGTCGAGTCGAGCCGCCCACCCATGCCGACCTCGAGCACCGCCACCTCGACGCTCTCGCGGGCGAAGTGATCGAGGGCGAGCGCGGTCAACGCCTCGAACATGGTCGCGTCGAGGCGGGCGACCAGGGTACCGAGCGCCTCGACCCCGTCGGCGAAATCAGCCTCGGAAATCGGGCGGCCGTCGACGCGAATGCGCTCGCGGATATCGAGGAGGTGGGGCGAGGTGTAGAGCCCGACCCGGCGGCCGGCGGCCTGGAGGGATGCCGCAAGCATGGCGCATATGGAGCCCTTGCCGTTGGTGCCGGCGACCTGGACGAGGGTCATGGCGCGCTCGGGATGGCCCGCCGACTCGAGCAGCGTCTCGATGCGCTCGAGGCCAGGACGCATCCCGGCCATCTCGCCGCCCCGCAGCCCGGTGACGCGGGCCACGGCCTCGCGGTAGGTCATGGAGCGGGCTGGGATGGACCCGCGAAGAAAGCGAGAATGCGACGGAGCGTGTCTCGGAGCTCCCGGCGCTCGATCACGAGATCGATCTGACCGTGCTCGAGGAGGAACTCGGAGCGCTGGAAGCCCTCGGGCAGCGGCTGACGTATGGTCTCCGCGATGACGCGCGGGCCGGCGAAGCCGATGAGCGCGCGGGGCTCGGCCAGAATGAGATCGCCGAGCATGGCGAAGCTGGCCGTGACGCCGCCCGTGGTCGGATCCGTGAGCAGCGAGACGTACGGCAGGCGCTCGTCGGCCAGTCGCTTGAGGGCGGAGGCAGTCTTGGCCATCTGCATGAGCGAGAGGATGCCTTCCTGCATCCGCGCCCCCCCGGAGGCGGACACGATGAGGACGGGCACGCGCTTCTGCACGGCGAACTCGATGAGACGCGTGAGCTTCTCGCCGACCACCGAGGCCATGCTGCCGCCCAGGAAGCCGAACTCGAACACACCCACCGCGACCTCGTAGCCTCCGATGCGCCCCAGTCCGGTCATGACGGCTTCCTCGAGACCCGTCTTGCCGCGCGCGGCCTTCACGCGATCGGTGTAGCGCTTGGTGTCCTTGAAGCCGAGGGGGTCGCGCGAGCGAAGTCCCGTCTCGCGCTCCTCGAAGGAGCCCGTATCCAGGAGCGAGGCGATGCGCTCCTGGGCGGTGATGCGGAAGGGGTAGCGGCACTTCGGGCAGACACGGCCGGCGCGGTCCACCTCGGCGCGATAGACGATCTCCTTGCACGAGTCGCACTTGACCCAGAGGCCCTCGGCGATATTGACCTTCTTGGGCCTATCGTCACCTTGCTCCTTGTCCTTGAAGAACCACGCCATGGCTACGCCGTCGCCTTCAGCGGCTCTTTGAGGGAGGCCACGAAGTCCCCGACCCGGCCCACGAGCTCCTCGGACCCGCCATGACGCTCGACGAGCTGCACGATGGCCGAGCCGACGATGACCCCGTCGGCCGCGCGGCCAACCGCGGCTGCCTGCTCGGGGGTCCCGATGCCGAATCCCACGCAGATGGGCTTGGTCGTGATGCCTCGAAGCGTGCGCAGGTGCTGCAGGAGATCGGGGGGCAGCTCGGCGCGCGCCCCCGTGACCCCGGTCAAAGAGACCATGTAGAGGAAGCCGGTAGCCGCCCGCGCGATCGCGCGCATCCGATCGGGCGGGGAGGTCGGGGCGACGAGGTGGATCAGGTCGAGGCCCGCCGCCTCGGCTTCCGATCGCAGGGGACGGGCTTCTTCGGGCGGCAGGTCGGCCACGATGACGCCGTCGACGCCACACTCCACCGCCGTCACGCAGAACGCCTTGAGGCCGAAGGCGAGGACGGGATTGTAGTACGTGAGAAAGACGAGCGGCACCGCCGTCTCGCTCCGGAGATCTCGCGCCAGCTCGAGCACGCGGGGCAGCGTCACGCCCGCCTGGAGGGCGCGCTGGGTCGCCCGCTGGATCACCGGCCCGTCGGCCAGAGGATCCGAGAAGGGCACGCCCAGCTCCACGATATCGGCGCCTCGTCGCGCGGCTTCGATGACGAGCCGCTTCGTGAGCGACACAGACGGATCGCCCGCGGTGAAGTACGGGATGAGGGCCCGCTCGCCACGCTCCCGGAGCTGGGCGAAGGTCGCGGCCAGGCGCCCCGTCACCGTCGTCGTCACCGCCGGCCTGCCGCCGAGGCCGCCCGCACCGGCGGCGCCCCGTGTCCCTTCGCCCCCGCGAGAGCCTGCTCGACCGTGTGCACGTCCTTGTCGCCCCGGCCCGAGAGCCCGATCACGATGCTCTCGCTCTTCTTCATCCGCTTGGCCGCGCGCATGACATAGGCCACGGCGTGGGCGGATTCGAGGGCCGGCATGATCCCCTCGAGCCTGGTCAGGGCCTGGAAGGCCTCGAGGGCCTCGGCGTCGGTGGCCGACTCGTACTCGAAGCGGCCCTGCTCCTTGTAGTAGGCGTGCTCGGGCCCCACGCCGGGATAATCGAGCCCCGCCGAGATCGAATGAGCCTCGGAGATCTGGCCGTCGTCGTTCTGGAGGAGATAGCTCATGCTCCCGTGGAGCACGCCCACCGCCCCCGCCCCGAGCGAGGCGCCGTGGCGGCCCGTGGAGAGACCGTGGCCGGCGGGCTCCACGCCCACGATGCGCACGCGCGAGTCGCGGATGAAGGGCCAGAACAGCCCGATGGCATTGGAGCCCCCGCCCACGCAGGCCACGAGGAGATCGGGGAGCTTGCCCGTGAGCTTGCGGGCCTGCCCCCGCGTCTCCTCGCCGATGACGCGGTGGAAATCGCGCACCATCATGGGATACGGATGCGGGCCCATGGCCGAGCCCAGGAGATAGTAGGTCGTCCGCACGTTGGTCACCCAGTCGCGCAGCGCCTCGTTGACGGCGTCCTTGAGGGTGCGTGACCCGCTTTCCACGGGGACGACGGTGGCGCCGAGCAGCTTCATGCGGAACACGTTGAGGGCCTGGCGCTCGATGTCCACACTGCCCATGTAGACCTGGCACTCGAGCCCGAGAAGCGCCGCCGCGGTGGCGGAGGCGACCCCGTGCTGGCCGGCCCCCGTCTCGGCGATCACCCGGCGCTTGCCCATCCGTTCGGCCAGGAGCGCCTGCCCCAGGACATTGTTGATCTTGTGCGCGCCCGTGTGGCAGAGGTCTTCGCGCTTGAGGTAGATGCGGGCGCCGCCGCAGTGCTCGGTGAGGCGCGCCGCGAAGTAGAGCGGAGTCGGCCGGCCCGCATAGGTCGTGAGCAGCTCCCGGAGGCGCGCCCGGAACCGGGCGTCCCGTCTCGCCGCGCGATACGCCTTGTCGAGCTGGATGAGCGGCGCCATGAGCGTTTCGGGAACGAAACGACCGCCGAAGCGTCCGAAGTGGCCCGCGGCGTCGGGAAGCGCCGAGGGATTCGCCACGGCCTTCTTCACGAAAGCTCCCGCGCCACCGACTTGGCGGCGGCCACGAAGCGTCGCACCTTGTCCGGGCTCTTGGCGCCCGGCCGCTCCTCGACGCCGGAATCGACGTCCACGCCCCAGGGTCGCGCCACGGCGACGGCGCGGGCGACATTGTCGGGCGTCAGTCCGGCGGAGAGGATGACGGGATGACGGCGCGGCACGCGGCGCGCGAGCTCCCACGAAATCGGCTCCCGCCGCTCCCCGTCGCTCCACCGGGCCGGCGAGTCGAGGAGGAAGGCGGCGACACGGTAGCGCTCGAGTCCGTCGAGATCCGCGGGGCCGCCCACCTTGATCGTCTTGATCACGGGCAAGGTGAAGCCGGCCAGCGCCTCGGGCGGCTCGTCACCGTGGAACTGAAGCGCCCCCAGGCGGCACTCTTCCGCCACGGCCTTGACATGGCCGGCGGCATGGTCCCAGAACACGCCCACGGGCGTCACGAAGGGCGGCAGGTCGGCAATGATCTCCGCGGCGGCCGAGGGCGCGATGTAGCGCGGCGTTCCCTCGACGAAGATGAAGCCGAGGGCGTCGGCTCCCGCCTCGACGGCCACGCATGCGTCTCCTGCATTGGTGATGCCGCAGATCTTGACCCGGGTCACTCTCAGCACTCGCCTCGCCGGGCTTCTCGCCTGCGGCTCGTCGGCCCCGTCTCAGCTCGAACTTCCATCAGCACTCGCCTCGCCGGGGTTTCACTCAGCCCTCGCCTCTTGGCTCCGCCATTCAGCTCGAATTGCCACGCCTGCGGAATTGGCTCAGCTCGAACAGCGGGCCCCGTCTCGGCTCGAATCATCTCAGCGTCAGCTCGCGCACCTTGGCGCGTACGTCGGACGCCCGCACCAGGCCTTCGCCCACGAGCACGGCGTGGGCGCCCGCCTCCACCACGCGCCGGACATCGGCGGCGGTGAAGATCCCGCTCTCGCTGACGGCGGTGTGCGCGCGCGGCACGCGCGGGAGCAGATCGAGCGAGGGCTGGAGGCTGGTCTCGAGCGTCTGGAGGTTGCGGTTGTTCACGCCGATCACGGGCGCGCCCAGGGCCACCGCGCGCTCGAGCTCGGCAGCCGTGTGGACCTCGACGAGGGTGGAGAGCCCGACGCCCTTGGCGGCATGGTGCAGATCTCGCAGCCGCGCCTCCTCCAGGGCGGCGGTGATCAGGAGCACGGCATCCGCCCCCGCCGCCCGCGATTCCCAGAGCTGATACTCGTCCAGGATGAATTCCTTGCGGAGAATCGGCAGGTCGACGGCGGCGCGGACGGCCACGAGGTCCTCGAGCGAGCCGCGGAAGTATTTCTGATCGGTGAGGACGGAGATGGCGGCGGCTCCCGCCGCGGCATAGTCACGAGCCTGGCCCGCGGGGTCGAGCGTGGCGTTCAGCGTGCCCTTGGAGGGAGAAGCGCGCTTCACTTCGGCGATGAGCCGGACCCCGCCGGGGGCGGAGGGCCGGAGCGCCGCCTCGAGCTCGCGGGCCGGACCGAGCCCGCGGCACGCCGCTTCGAGCGCGGCCAGGGGCCGCGCGGCGCGGACTTGCCGGAGCTCTTCGAGCTTGTTGGCGACGATGTCGTCGAGCACGCCCATCAGATACCCTGCGGGGCCGATGCGGCCGGCCCCATGGCGAGTTCGGCTCGGCCCGAGATCGTGGACTCCGTGACCTAGTAGTCGCCGCGAAGCCCGTGCTCGCGGGTGGGGGTGAGCTCGATACGTGCCATCTGCTCGAGCACGTACTCGCGCAGGGTTCGCGGAGGCGGCAGGTCGCGGACGATCTTCCCGCCGACCACGAGCGGCTTGAGCAAGGCCTCGGCGGGCCGGCCGGCCGCGCCCACGGGCGCGGGCTTGGCCGCGGACAGCACGACGTTCTTGGCCGTCCCCGGCATCCGCCAGACCTGCTTGGCGCCCGACCGCTTGCCGCGCTTGGCCATTGGACGCCCCTCGATCTCCATGATGTCGAGTGCGAACGAGAGGACGGGGGCGTTGGCGATGGACGTCCCCACGCCGTAGCCGTCCACGAGAGGATTGAGCTTGAGGATCTCGTACTCGTCGATGCCGCCCGAGGCGAGGATCTTCACGTGCTCGAAGCCCCGGATGTCCAGCTCCCACCGCACCTCCTCGATGATGCGGAAGAAGTCGCCCCGGCGGGACGACGGCGTGTCCAGGCGCACCGCGTACAGATCCTTGCCGAGGGCCTCTGCCACGCGGATCGCCTCGAACTTCTCGTCCTGCAGGGTGTCGATGAGGGCGACGCGGCGCACCTTGGGGTCGATGACGTCGTTGAAGGCCTTGAGCGCCTCCACGGTGTCGCCGAACATGAGCACGAGGGCGTGGGGAATGGTGCCCGTGGGATCGGCTTCGATCAGCTCCGCCGCTTTCGTCACGGCCACGCCGTCGCAGCCGCCCACGAAGGCGTTGCGCTCGATCATGGGGGCGAGGGCCGGATGCATGCGACGCGCTCCGAAGGAGATGACCGCGCGGTCCCCCGCCGCGCGCTTGCAGCGGGCGGCCTTGGTGGCGATGCCGGAGGCCTGGCAGAGCAGTCCCAGAAGCGCGGTCTCGTACTCCGCCCACTGGACGTAGGTGCCCTCGATCACGAGCACGGGCTCGTGGGGCCCGAAGATGGTGCCCTCGTCCATCGCCCACACGTCGACGGGCAGACCTTCCAGCAGCACCGCCGCTTCCTCGATGCCCGCGAGGATCCCGAAGGACCAGTCCGCCTGCGGGAAGCTCTTGAGTCGGATCTCGGCCTTGACGCGCTTGGTGATGCCCTTGGCCTTGAGGATCTGGATGGTCCGCTGGAAGTAGACGTCCGACACCTGGCCCGCCTTGATCTCGGGCTCGGATGCCGTATGAAAGGCGCGCTTCGGTTGGTTCGCCATGCTGATAGAGGGTTGCCTGACGGCGCCCCTCAAGTGGGCGGATTGTCCCAGAAACCGTTGGTGAAGTCAAACCGCGGACGGGCGACGGCGTGACGCAAGTCCGTGCGTGGAAAGGAATTCTCGCTGCGACGGCCCGAGCTACAGGTCGAGGGTCTTGAGATATGCCCGGAAGGCGTCGGCGAGATCGGGACGCGAGAGCGCGATGTCGACGGTGGCCTTGAGGAAGCCGAGCTTCTCGCCGGTGTCGTGACGGCGTCCCTCGAACTCCACGGCATAGATCGGCCGGCGCCCGCGCAGCGTCCGGAGCCCGTTGGTCAGCTGGATCTCTCCACGTGAGTCGGCCGGCGTGTCGGCGAGAATGGGAAAGAGATCCGGGGTCAGGACGTAGCGGCCGATGATGGCGAGGTCCGACGGGGCGTCCTTGGGCTCCGGCTTCTCGACGAGATCCAGCACCTCGAAGACGCCGCCCCCCACGCCGCGGGGCACGATGACGCCGTAGCGGCCAATGTCCTCCTTGGGGATGCGCATGACGGCGAGCACGGGGCCCTGGTGGCGCTCGAAGACGTCGAGGAGCTGCCGCATGCACGGCACGCGGGACATGATGATGTCGTCGCCCAGGAAGACGCCGAAGGGCTCATCCCCCACGAGAGGCCTGGCGCAGAGGATGGCGTGACCAAGGCCGAGCGGCTCCTTCTGTCGCACGTAGGAGACGGAGGCCATCTCCGATATGGTCTTGATCTGGGCCAGCTCGTCGACCTTGCCGCGATCCTGGAGGTAGTACTCGAGCTCGAAGGCCGCGTCGAAGTGGTCCTCGATGGCGCGCTTGTTGCGCCCGGTGACGAGGATGATCTCGTCGAGGCCGGAGGCGACCGCCTCCTCCACCACGTACTGGATGGTGGGCTTGTCCACGAGGGGCAGCATCTCCTTGGGCTGCGCCTTGGTGGCGGGCAGGAAGCGCGTGCCGAGCCCGGCCGCGGGGAAGACTGCCTTGCGAACACGCGTCATGCCCGCGCCTCCTGCGGCTTCAGATAGATGGCCCGCTGAGGAGCGGCCAGCTCGAGCCCGTCGCGATCGAAAGCTTCCTTGATCCGCCGCCTGAGGTCGGATTCCGCGTCCGCCCGGCCGGCGGGCATCACCTTGACCGAGAGCCGCAATCCCACCTCCGTCTCGCCGAAGCGGACGATGCCCTGGGCGAGCGGAGCATCGAGCCCCAGGCCCGTCTCGGTCGCCCAGTCGCGGCCGACGCGCTCCAGGGCCTCGAGGGCGCGTCGCACGTCGGTATCGTAGGTGACGCCGACATCCACGACGGCGCGCGCCCAGCCCCTATTGTAGTTGGCGAACTGCGTCAAATCCCCGTTGGGCACGATGCGCTGGGCGCCGTTGAAAAGGCGCAGCCTGGTGACGCGAAGCCCGATCGCCTCGACCACGCCCGTATGCCCGCCCACCTCGATCACATCCCCTACCCTGACCAGGCCCTCGAAGAGGATGAAAAAGCCCGTGATGACGTCCTTGATGAGGCTCTGGGCGCCGAAGCCCACAGCCAGCCCGAGCACACCGGCCGAGACGGCAAGGGCGCGGACATCCACGCCCACTTCCTGGAGCACCACGATGCCCACCACGAAGGACAGCGCGTAGAGCGCGAGATTCTTGAGGAGGGGGGCGAGGGTGTGGACGCGCTGGGTGCCCGACGGCTCGTCGGCGCCCGCGGCCCGGCGCAGCACCCGTTCGACGAGCTGGCCGAGGACGCCATAGGCGGCGAAGGCCAGGAGTAGGGTCACCGCGACGGCCACGAGCCGGGCCAGGATCGCGACGCCGGGGCCTTCGAGGTGCGTGAGCCGGGCGATCAGCTCGGCCACGCCTTCGGCGAGTCCGCTCATGCGCTCTCCGGGCTCTCCCCCGCCATACGGACCTGGATCTTGAGCTTCTTGACGCGGTACCAGAGGCTGCGCTCCGTGATCCCGAGGATCTTGGCGGCGCGGGCCTGCACCCCATGCGCCTTCTGGAGCGCATCAAGGATGGCGCGCCGCTCCCACTCCTCGAGCGCTTCGTCGAGCGACCCCTGCACGACGGGCGCGGCTTCGCCGGGGGCGGCGGGCTTGGAGCCGCGCTGCACGGCGGGAGGCAGATGCTCGGGCAGGATGACGCCGTCGGAGAGCACCATCGCCCCCTCGAGCACGTGCTGCAGCTCGCGGATGTTCCCCGGCCACGGGTACGTCCACAGGCAACGCAGGGCTTCCGTCGAGAGCGTGGCGGGCTGGCGCCAGAGCCGCGTGGCCGCCCGATCCAGGAGATGCGTGACGAGCTGAGGCAGGTCGTCGACCCGGTCACGGAGCGCGGGCATCACGAGACGGACACCCTGGAGGCGGTAGAAGAGGTCCGATCGGAACTTGCCCTCGGGGGCGAGGCTCTCCAGGTCCTGGTGCGTGGCGGCGATGATGCGGACGTCGGCGCCGATGGACCGCGTGCCTCCCACCCGCTCGAACTGCCGCTCCTGGAGCACCCGGAGAATCTTGGACTGCATGGCGAGCGGCATGTCGCCGATCTCGTCGAGGAAGAGCGTGCCCTCGCGCGCCAGCTCGAAGCGCCCGGGCCTGGCGCGGATGGCTCCCGTGAACGCGCCCCGCTCGTGGCCGAACAGCTCGGACTCGAGGAGGCCCTCGGGGATGGCCGCGCAGTTGACAGGGATGAACGGCCCGTCTTTGCGGGGGCTGAGGCGGTGGATGGCCCGAGCCATCAGCTCCTTGCCCGTGCCGCTCTCGCCCTGGATCAGCACCGTGAGATCCGTGGGCGCCGCGCGCTGGGCCATGTCGAGGACGCGCTTGAGCGCCTCGCTCTTGCCGATCAGGTCCTCGAAGCCGCCCGCCGCCTGCCCTTCCCGGAGGGCCCGCACCTGCATCTGCAGGCGTCGCCGGTCGAGGGCGCGGGCGACCACGACCTGGAACTCGGCCATCTTGAGGGGCTTGGTGAAGAAGTCGTAGGCTCCGCGCGTGATCGCATTGATGGCGATCTGCCGCGTGCCGTGGGCCGTCATCACGATGATGGGCGTCTCCGGGGCGAGATCACGGACGCGCGGAATGGCGTCGAGACCGTCCATGTCGGGAAGCCGGACGTCCAGCAAGATGAGATCGTACTGGGCGGCCTTGAGCCTGTCGAGGAGCGCGCCGGCCGTGGGCGCCACCTCGGCCTCATAGCCCTGACGCACGAGCGCCTCGCGGATCACGAACGCGAGGTCTTCGTCGTCCTCCGTGATCAGGATCTTCTCGCTCACGGCTTCGCCCCCACGGTCATCACGGGCGCGCTGGTGGGGAGCTCCACGACGAAGCTGGTCTCCGACTTGCCGTCGCTCTCCACGATGAGGGTGCCGCGGTGCGCCTCCACGATCTGCCGCGCGATGGGCAACCCCAATCCAGTCCCCCGTGCCTTCGTCGTGAAAAACGGCTGGAAGATGCGCTCGTGAAGCTCGGCCGGGATGCCGGCGCCGGAGTTCCAGACGAGGACGCGGACGTAGTCGCCCCCACGCGGCTCGACGCGGACACGGACCGTTCCTCCCTCGGGCGCGGCCTCCAGCGCGTTCTGGATGAGGTTGGTGAAGACCTCGGACAGGTGGAACGGGTCGCCCCACACTGGCGGCACCGCGTCGGAGTCCACCCGCTCGAGGAGCAGCCGGGGATCGGGCGGCAGCATCCGTACCAGCTCCCCGAGCGTTTCCGGCAACGACATGGCCTGCCACGTGCCGGGCTCGGGCTGGGCCAGGGTGAGCAGGTTCTCCACGAGGCGATTCTGGCGGTCCACGCCGAGGAGCACCCGGTCGATGTACTGGCGGCGGTTGTCGCCCGGGGGCAGGTCGGCCTGGAGCAATTCGAGAAGCCCGCGGATGGTGGCGAGAGGCGTCCGGATCTCGTGCGCGATGCGGGCGGCCATGCCGCCCAGGAAGGCCAGCTGGTCCGCGCGGCGGATCTGCTCGCGGATGCGCCGCTTCTCGGAGGCATCGCGGACGACGAGGACCTGGGCCGTGGCCGCCCGTCCCCAGTCGCGCCGCTGGGCCGTGATCTCGAGCAGCAGAGCATGCCCTTTGGCCGTGACGATGGGCACCTCGGTCTCGTGGACGGGATCGAGCCCCGCCGCCTCGTCCTCGAGGAGGCGGGCGAGCGGGTCATTGCCGGCCGATAGGGGAAGGGCCCCCGTCTCCGACAGGATAGGCTCACCCCGGTACGTCTCGAGGGACAGCCCGAGAAGCGCCTCGGCCGTGGTGTTAAAGGATACGAGGGTGGCCGAGGGCCCGAGGAGGAGCATGCCCTCGGGCAGCCGCGCCAGGATATCGCTGTCGCGGATGAAGCGGTCCATGGAAAGGGTGAGCCGGCCGACGGCCGCGTCGAGCACGCCCAGCTCGTCCCGCACCGTGGTCGGCTTCCTGCGCACACCCAGCTCCTCGTCGACACGCGGCGACAGCGCCTCCGCCTTCTCGACGATGCCCCGGATCCGGCCGGCCAGGTTCAGGCCGACGATGAGGCCGCCGATGGCGGCGAGCGCGCCGGCCACTCCGGAGCCCGTGAAGAGGAGCACGGTGAGCTGGCGCGTCTGGGGGCCCGAGAGCTCCGCCGCGAAGGGACGGGCGAGGTAGAGCATGAAGAGGCTGCTCGCCGCCGCCGCCGCCGCCATGAGCAGCGAGAACACCACGTAGAGCCGGAGCGACACGCGGTACGAAGGGCTCGCCGGGCTCGTCATGGGTCGGCAGCGCCGCTACCTGACTCCGCCTTTCATGGCCTGCCCGAGATTGAAGATCGGCAGATACAGGGCAAAGATCACGCCCCCCGCGATGCCGCCCATGATCACGATCATGATCGGCTCGATGAGCGAGGAGAGCGTGGCCACGGACTGGTCCACCTGCTGCTCGTAGTAGGCGGCGGCCTTGGCGAGCATGCCGGGGAGGGTGCCGCTCTCCTCGCCCGTGGACACGAGCTGGGTCACCATGCTCGGGAAGTGACCCGTCTGGCGCAGCGTCTCCGCGATGGTGCCGCCGTCGCGCATGCGCTGGGTGGCGTCCGTCAAGGCCTGCTCGATGACCGAGTTGCCGGCGACCTTCGACACCGTCTCCATGGCCTCGATGAGCGGGATGCCGGCATTGAGCAGCACGCTCAAGGTCCGGCAGGCGCGGGCGAGGATGGACTTGCGGATAAGGCTGCCGAAGAGCGGCATCTTGAGCTTGCAGGTGTCGAAGAAGCGGCGCCCTCCCACGGTTTGGTACAGCGCGAAGAGGAGGGCGGCGAGGACGAGGACGCCGAGGATGACGAGGAGCAGCCAGTTCCGCATGATGTTGCTGATCTGGATGAGGATGCGGGTGGGTAGCGGGAGCAGGGCGCCGGCCTTCGAATAGACACTCTCGAAGACGGGCACGATCTTGACGATCATGAAGATGACGATGAGGGTAGCCACGGTCAGGATCACCGCGGGGTAGGCGATGGCGCCCTTGACCTTGCGCCGGATGGCGTCCGTCTTCTCCAGATAGGTGGTGAGCGTGTCGAGCACCACGGGGAGAGAGCCCGACACCTCGCCCGCGCGCACGATGGAGACGTACAGGCGGTTGAAGACGTGGGGGTGCTGGGAGAGGGAGTCGGCGAAGGTCGCCCCTGCCGTGATGTCGTCTCGCACCCGCTCGAGGACCTTGCTGAACACCTTGTGGGTCGACTCGGCGGCGAGGGCGGTGAGGATGCGGACGAGGTGGAGGCCGCCACCCAGCATGGCTGCGAGCTGCCCGGTGAAGAGCAGGATGATGCTGAGACTGACGCCGCTGGACATCCTCTTGAAGGACTCGCGGAAGCCTTCGGCCACCGACTGCATCCCGATTCCGTCCACGGCGGCCCGGGCACCCGCCGTCTCCCGGAGGGACAGCACCACCTGTCCTCGCTCGCGGAAGCGGTTGATGAGCTCGGCCTGCTCGGTCGCCTCCGCGGTGCCCCGGCTCACGGCGCCCTTGCGATCGGCGATCTCGTACTGGAAGACGGGCACGGCTTAGTCCAGGTCCGCGGCCACGGTGAGGACTTCCTCGAGCGTCGTCAAGCCGCGTGCGGCCTGGCGGAAGCCGCACTTGCGAAGCGTGACCATCCCCGACCCCATCGCGTAGCGCTGGATCTTGTCGCCATCGGCACCGTCGATGAGCATGCGCCGGACCTCTGAGTCGACGGCAAACACCTCGTAGAGGGCCATCCGGCCCGCGTAGCCCACATTTCGGCAGCTCTTGCAGCCGCGGCCGCGATAGAGCACCTCGGGGCCGGGATCCGGCGCGAAGAGGGCGAGCTCGTCCGCGCTCGGCCGGTACGCCTCCTTGCAGTCCTTGCAGATCTTGCGCACGAGACGCTGGGCGGCGGCCACGTTGACGGCGGAGGCGACAAGGAACGGCTCCACGCCGATGTTGACGAGCCGGATCAGGGTGGACACGGCGTCGTTGGTGTGCAGGGTCGAGAGCACGAGGTGGCCGGTGAGGGCCGCCTTGACGGCGATCTGCGCCGTCTCCTGGTCTCGGATCTCGCCGACCATGATGATGTCGGGATCCTGGCGGAGAATCGAGCGAAGCGAGCGCGCGAAGTCGAAGCCGATCTCGCTCTTCACCTGCACCTGCTGGATGCCGGGCTGACGATACTCGACGGGATCCTCGACGGTGACGACGTTCTTGCGCGGCGACTTGATGAACTTGAGCGCGGTGTGGAGCGTGGTGGACTTGCCGCTGCCCGTGGGACCGGTGATGAGCACCATGCCCCAGGGGCGCCTCACGCCCTTCAGGAACAGCTCGAGCTGCTCCTGCTCGAAGCCGAGGTTCTCGATGCTGTAGCGCTCGACGATTGCCGCCTTCTCGAGGAGCCGGAGCACGACCTTCTCGCCATAGAGGGTAGGAAGTGTGGAAACGCGAAAGTCGAACTCCTGGCCGTGGATGCGAGAGGAGAAGCTGCCATCCTGGGGCAGGCGCCGCTCGGCGATGTCGAGCCGGGAGATGATCTTGATGCGGGAGACCACGGCGAGGTGGAGCTGGCGCGGGATCTCGAGGAGATCGAAGAGGAGGCCGTCGATGCGGTACCGGACGCGCGTGCGGTCGTCGTGAGGCTCCACGTGAATATCGGAGGCGCCGTCGAGCGCCGCGCGGCCCAGCACGTAGTTGACCACGCGCACCACGGGCGGATCGTCCGCCTGCGTCTGCAGCTGCTTGATGTCGACCACGCCCTCGGCCGCGCTCGTGACGGGACCGACGTTGAGGCCGAGGTCGACCTTGAGAGCGTCGTCGAGGCCCTCGGAGGTCACGACCTTGGTGACCTTGCGGTACGTCTTCTCGATCGCCTCCTGGATGGCGCTGGCCGGCCCGATGCGGAAATCGACCTCGAGGCCGGTGGCGCGCCGGAGGTCGTCCATGGCCATGACGTTCAGCGGGTCGGCAGTGGCGACGATGAGCCGCCGGCCCGAGCGCTCCGCCGCGATCACCCCGTACTGCCGGGCCACTTCTTCGGACACGAGCTTGACGACGTCGGGGTCGAGGGCGGCCAGGTCCTGACGGGTGATGGGGTCTTTGCGAAACTGCGCGCCGAGGTACTTGAGCAGGATGTCCTCGTCGATCAGCTTCATGTCGATGAGGATCTGACCCAGCCGCTCCCGGGTCTTGCGCTGCCGCTCGAGGGCCTGGTTGAGCTGCTCGGTGGACAGAAGCTTGTCGTTGACGAGCATCTGGCCCAGCGGGCTCCACGCCCAGCGATCGGGTGCCGTGCTCATTCGCTCGCCCTGCGCGCTCCCAGCTCTTCGAGGCGGGCGAGCACCTGGGCGCGCTCGATGCCGCCGGCGGCGCTCTTCTGCGAGAGAAACGCGCGGTAGTGTCGCGTCGCCTCCGCCGTCCGTCCTTGCCGGTCGAGCGCCACGGCGAGATTGCGGTGGGCCTCCGAGTGGGTGGGGACGGCGCGCAGGGCCCGGCGGAAGGATTCGATTCCCTTGCCGGTGTCGCCCGCGCGAACGAGGACCACGCCCAGGCTATTCCAGGCCTCGGCGTCGGTGGGGTCGAGGTCGACGGCCTTGCGGAAGGCAGTCGCGGCCTCGTCCATCTGGCCGCTCTGCGCGGCGTCGGTGCCCTCGCGCATCAGGCGCGCCACCCGATCCACGACGGGCGCGACCCGGGGCACTTCGAGTGCCGCCGCATCGGCCGCCGTGGCCGCTCTGACCGGCTCGACGACGGACCGGGACGCGATCGGATGAGGTCGAAGCGCGATTCCGGCCGCGAGAATACCCATTAGAACCAGGATAACCAAAGTCCCCGCGATAAGCCATTGACGGCGTGGTTCGGCCGACTCCCCCAGGTGGGGGATACCCCCCAGGCCGGGACGGGGCGCCCGGCGTTCGTCCATGCCCATCAGACGGTCAGCCAGACGGCTCACTGGGCGCCGCCCTCGAGGATGGTCGGGCTGAAGCGGCCGCCGACCACGCGAGAGAGCGCCATGGTCGTCCGCGGACCGACCATGCCATCCTCCTGCAGTCCCCCCACCGCCTTCTGGAATCGCCGCACCGCTTGCTGGAACCGGCCGTCATAGGTCCCGGGAAGAGGCCCCGTCAGGTATCCGAGCTTCTGAAGGCGCAGGGCGATGGTGGTGAGCACCGTCGGGTTCATGGCCTGCCAGGGATCAGGCGGGAGCTGATCGACATTGCGCCACACGATCCAGGCGGAGCGTGTCCACGCGGGATCGAGCGAGTTGAGGGCGAAGCGCGCCTCCTCGCCGGACGGTGAGATGAGGGCGGCCGTCTCGGCCCCGATCGATCTCAGCAGGTAGGGGCGCCCGGCCGGCGCGTCGGCGAGCTCGACGAGCGCGGGCAGCCCGATGGCGCGGAGATCGGCGAGCGACGTCGAGGGCAGATAGGTCGCCGCGAGCTGATAGCGCGCCGCCGTTCCGGCGATGTCGAGGCTACCGTCCGGCAACGTCGGCCACGCCGCGAGCGCTCGATCGGCGGAGGCGTCCCGCACTCCCCACAGGGCGAGCAGTCGAGCCATGAGCTGTCGCTGGGCCTCGAGAACGGGGCTGCTCAACTTCGCGTCGATCGGGGCGCTGAGGGCAACCGTGGAAGCCGCCAGCGAAGAAGCCGCAGGCGGGATGACGCCTGGAGCGACGGGCGCGGCCAGTGGGCGAGGCGGCGCGGGTACCGCGGGCCCGAACACCGTCGGGCTGCCGCTCGAAGCCAGCGCGGCCACACTGGGCGCGGGCATCGGGGCAGGTGTGGCCGTGGGCTCGGGCGTCGGAGGAAGGAGCGGGCGAGCGACTGCATTTTGAGACGCTCGAGGGGGCGCCATCATGGGCGCCGACGTGGGCGGTGACACCGGCGCGGGGAAGGCCGGCGCCGGTGCCACGGGAGACGGGGGCGCCGGGGAAGCCGACGCCGCGGGTACCGTGGCCGCGGGCGTGCTCACCGCGGGCGCCGGGGCCGGGGCGGGCTTGGCGAGGCGGCCCGTCAGCTTGAGTGGGCCTGGGTGCCACCCGCCCCAGTACGCGGCGGCGCCGCCCGCGCCGAGGACGGTGAGTGCTCCCGCGACGACCGCGGCGCGACGCAGCTTGCCCCCGGACGACCAGGTTCGCGTGTACCGGTTGCGTCCGTGACGGCCGCCCTCGAGATTGCGCACGGCGCTCGTGACGAGGGTCGGGGTGATCTCCCGGACCCGATTGCTGTAGCCGGCCATCAGGGCGCGGTCACATACGAGGTTGATGACGCGGGGGATGCCGTGGCTGTACTGATGGATCTTGCCAAGCGCGGAGCGCGTGAAGGGCAGCGCCCCGGGCAGCCCCGCGATGCGCAAGCGGTGCTCCACGTAGCGGTACGTCTCCTTGCGCGGCAAGGGCTTCAGATAGCAGCGGATGCCGATGCGCTGGTCGAGCTGGCGCAGCTCGTTGAGCTTGAGCTTTTCTTCGAGCTCGGGCTGGCCCACGAGCAGGATCTGCAGGAGCTTGCGCGTGGCCGTCTCCAGGTTGGAGAGGATCCGGATCTGCTCGAGAGACTCCACGCTCATCTGCTGCGCCTCGTCGACGATCACGAGGACCGTCTTGCCCTCGCTGCCCGCGGCGAGCAGGTATTGCGACAGGGTGGCCAGCAGCTCGCCCTTGGCGGTGCCCCGGCGCTCCACCCCGAGGTCGTCGAGAATGGTCCCGATCAGCTCGGCGTCGGAGAGGTGCGGGTTCAGCACGAGCGCGCTCTGCACGCTGTCCGGCAGCTCGCGCAAGAGGGTCCGGCAGAGCGTGGTCTTGCCCGTGCCCACGTCGCCCACGAGGGCCATGAGCCCCTTCTGGCTCGTGATGCCGTAGAGAAGGGCGGCAAGGATCTCGTGGTGTCCCTTCGACCGGAGGAGAAAGCGCGGGTCCGGCGTCAGGACGAACGGCGGGTCCTCGAGGCTGTAGAACGCCTCGTACATCGGCGCCTACCTCGAACGGGTTCTGAAGCGCGACATTGAGAGTCTCCTACCTGGCCATGGCCCGGGTGGGCGCGGGAGCGGGGCAGGCCGGCGTGAGGGCTGGAGCTTCGGTCGAGATCACGGTTGGCGTCAGGAAGATGACCAGCTCGCGCTTCGCGTCGTCCGTTGCCTTCTGCCGGAACAGCCAGCCGAAGATCGGAATGTCGCCGAAGAGCGGCACCTTGCGGTCCTGGCTTCGGCTGATGGTGCGATGGACGCCGCCGATGACGAGGCGCTGGCCCTCCATCATGGCCATCTCCGTCTGGACCTTCTGCGTGTCGATGGCCGGCGGCGTTCCCAGCTGCGTACCGAAGTTGACCGTGGGGCCACGTGAATTGTTGGTAACGAGCACGGCCATCTTGAGCTTGTACAGCCCGCCGTTCTTGGTCGCCTGCGCCTCATCGCGGCAGATCACGGTCGGGATCACCTCGAGCTGGAGCAGCGCGTCCTTGAACTGGATCTGCGTACCGGCCGCGCTCACCGTCGCGTAGGGAATCTGCTCGCCCAGGGACATGAGGGCCTTCTGGTTCTCGGCGACCACCGCCTCCGGGCGGGCCAGGGTCTGCGACCGGTCCTGCGTCTTCAGGGCCTCGAGGGCGAGGTTGAGGTTCAGGCGGCTGCCGACAATGCCGAAGGCGATGCCGCCACCGCCGGCCGGAACCGTTGACTCGAGGAGGGTCCCGATGGGCAGGTTGACCAGATTCCCGGCGGTGCCAAGCCCCGTCGCGGGGTCCGCCGGAATCACCGAACCGAGACTGAGGTTCGGATTGATCTGGGTGCTTCCGATGCCCGACGTCCCGATTCCGGTCGTGCTCGTCTGGTTGCTCGTGAAGCCCCGGCCCACGACCACGGTGCGGCTATTGACCCCCAGGAGGCCGCCACCACCCCACTGAACGCCCATGGCGAAGAGGTCTTCGCGGTTCAGGTTCTCGATTCGCGATTCGATCTTCACCTGATGCGGCGTGAGGTCGAGCTGGCGATCCAGGGCCTCGCGTACGCGCGTGAGCTGGTCGTCATAGAGCCGCAGGATCAGGCTGTTGGTCGGGCAATCCGTGCGGACGACCGGCGAGTTCTCGCTGCTCGAGAGAATGGAGAAGCCCGTCCCTCCGGGTTGAAGCTCCGTGGGCGGGACCGGCGCGACAGGCTGCGGCCCGAACAGCGCGGAGAATGGGGGAAGCGCGCCCAGGCCTCCCGGCGGCCCCGTGTATCCCGGCTGTTGCTCGGCGCTTCCCGGCTGACCCTGGAAGCGCGCATACGGATTGCTGGCCCGAGCGAGGTTGACGACGCTCCGCTCCTGCTCGGCGGTCAGGCTGGTGCCACCGCCTCCCTGCGGATCGACGGCTTCCACGGCGATCTTGTCATCCTGCTTCCTGATTCGACAGGGCGATACGGTCACGTTGGGACCGATGCCCACCATGGCCGCCACCGTCTTGGCGATCACGCCTGCGTCGGCGTACTTCAGCCGGATGATCTCCTGCTTGATGTCGCCTCGCCTCGCGAGAAGGTCCGCCTGCTTCCTCTGCACCTCCGAGGCCGCCGTCTGGATCGCGGCGTCGGCCGCCTGCTTCTGGATGTCGGCGATGCGCTTGCTGACCTCGAGATCACGAGTGGCGCCCAGAACCTGCGCGTCCGCCCGCCCCTTCTCGTCCTTGACGAGGCGGTCGGCCGTGCTCACGCGCAGGAGCTCGCCCTGACGCACGCACACGAGGCTGCTCGCGTCGAGGATGGCCTGGAACACGTCGCGCACCGGCGCGCGGAAGAAATCGAGGGTCACCGTGCCCGTCACGTCGTCCGTGACCACCATGTTGACCTTGTAGTTCTGCGCGAGGAGCCGGAGGGTGCTCTGGGTGCTGGCATCGCGCAGGCTCAGGTTGATGGGGTCGGTGGGCAGCCGGTCGTAGCAGGAGCTTGGCCGCGGGGCCGATGGAGTGGGAGCCTGTCCAGCCGCCTGAGAAGCCAGAAGGGGCGGCAGGACGAATACGGCGGCGAGGACCAGAGTCGTCTTCGTCCACGAACGCATGGCTCGACTTACCTCCTTGGTCCGCCGGGAGCAGGCGGAGCCGGGGTCGGGGGCGCGGGTGCCGGAGGTGCGGGAGCGCCACCGGCTGGCGGCGGGGGCGTTGACGGGGGCGGGCCAGACGGTCCGCCCGGCTCTGCCGGCTTGCCGGCGGCAGGGGGCTGCTTCTGACTGCTGACGGCGCCGATGTCCGCGAGCGAGAGGCGGCGTGGCGTCCCGTCGGGCTGGCGGAGCAGCACGGCTGAGTCCGTGATGTGCTCCACGGTGTGGCCGGCGAGGCGATCGCCCGCTCGCACGATCTGGTTGTTCAGGATGGCGAGGTGGCCGCCCGGGAATCCCACGATGCCCTGCAGGTTGAACAGGGCGCGTGGTACCGAGGCCTGCTCGGCGCGTGGCCGATCCGCCGAGGCGCCGAAGACGAAGGGATCCCGATACTCGGAGGCCGGCGAGGGCACGGGCAGCGCGAGTCCGGTCTGTGGCGTGGGCGGCGTGAGGGACACCCCGCTCGCGCGGGCGGCGTCGTCGATGATCTTCCGCGCCTGGGGAGTCAGCTGCAGCGCGGTGACGCGGAAACGCGCCTGGATCTCGGGGTTGATCGCGGCGCCCCGCTGCCCCGGCGCGGGCACGGCCTGGGTACTCCGCGGCGGCACGTCGATGGCCATGGCCTCGAGCGTGCCCCGGTCGCCCTCGACCCGGCCGGCCAGCTCCACCAGATCCTGAAACGGCCCTTGCACGGTCACGGCGTGCCACGACTTGCTGAACTGGGGCGTGGTCTGCTGCTCGAGCGGCCCCACGCCCAGCACGCGGAGCCGCGAGCCCTCGGCCAGCTCGGCCACGCGCGAGAGGAAGACGGCGGGATCGCCCGTGGTGCCCGACCAGGACATTTCCTGGAGCACGCCCGCGTTCGACTTCATCTCGATCAGGATCTCCTTCTGCTTCTGGTCGATGGCCGCCGTCAGACGTGCCCGCTCCGCGGCGGCCTGGATGCCGCTCGTCCGGAGGGCCCGCGAGTACTGAAGGAGCCCCAGGAGACTCCCCACGAAGACCACGGCCAGGGCGATCCAGAGGATGGCCAGCTCGCGCTCTCTCATCGCGGCTTCTCCGACAGGACGATGAGCACGAGGAGCTGCTCGCGCTCGCCCGTGGCCTGCGAGCCTGCCGCGGCCGCCTGCTTGATCTCCCAGCTCTTGAGCTGATAGCGCCGGCCCACCGTCGGATCCTTCATGAGCCCGCCCATGAACTGCGCGATCTCGATGAGAGGGGGCGGCCCCGGCCGGAGGGGCGTGACCGCCTCGATGCGAAGGTCGCCCGCCCCCGGAGGCGGAGCGCCCACCGGCTGGGCCTGACCTGACGGAGCCGGCGCGCTCGTCGCCGGCGCTGCAGCCACCTCGACCTTCTGCAGCTTGAGAGTCGCGGGAATCTGCTGCCGGAAGGCGTTGAGCATCTCGGCCCACCGCACCTGCCGCTTGGCCTCCAGGGCCAAGGCCTGGAGATCAGCTCGGATGACGTTCAGGTTCCCTTCCAGCGAGGCCAGATCGGCGCGGAGCTTGGGAATGGCGCTCACGTCCGTGGACAGCCGGATCCGCGTGGGCAAGATGAGCGCGATGATGACGACGAGCACGACCCCGCAGCCTGCGGCCGCGATGACCCAGCGCCGACGGCCCTGTGGCCCGATGAACCAGTCTTGCCAGGTATCGGCCACGTGGCCCGGATGGGCCAGATCGATGCTGAAGCGCGTGCTCATAGCCCCCTCAGGGCCAACCCGAATGCCTGGAGGAACTGCGGGCCGGGCAATCGCGGCGTATCGCCCATCGAGGGCGCGCGCACCTCGTGCGCCTGCAGGGGATCCATGATCTCGAAGGGCGCGGACAGGCCGAGACGGTCGGCGAGCCAGCGGCCGATGTACGGGATGTCCGCCCAGCCGCCCAGCGCGTAGCGCGGAAGGCTCTCGCGATCGTATTCGGTGCGGTAGAAGGTGAGCGACAGCCGGATGTCCTCGGCCATCCGCTCCACCACCTCGCGGCACGCCGCCTCGGCCTTGGGCGCTTCCGCGGGCGCGATGGTGCGCGTGAAGGTCTCCGTCGAGTACGGGGAGAGCTGGAAGGCCACGCGGATCTGCTCGGTGAAGGCCTCGGCGCCGACATCGAGATAGCGCGCGACCACCGGCCCTTGCTCGCTGAACAGACAGAGCACCGAGCTCTGGCGCCCGATATTCACGACCACGAGCAGCTCGCCCGACTCCATGCCCGTGAGCTCCAGGGCGCCGTTGAGGATGGCGAGCGGCTCGACGTCGAGCATCTGGAGGTTCACGGAGGCTTGCTTTAGCTGCTGCGTTCGCTCGTCGACCAGGCCGCGGGGCACGCTCACGGACAGGATCTCGTTGGTGCTGTCATCCTTGGACTGCCTGAGGATCTGGGCGTCCAGCACGGATTCGTCGGGCGCCAGCAATCCGAGCTCGCGGTACTGCATCTCGAGGGCGGGAATGATGCGCGAGGGCGGGAGCGGCGGCAACGTCACCTGCCGGATGACGACCTCGGGTCCGCCCACGGCGGCGATGACGGGCTCGCCGTCCGCGCCCGCGTCGGCCATGGCGAGGTGGATGGCCTGATTGACTTGCTGAGCTTGCGTCTCTGCCGCCACCGGAGCGCTGCCGAGACCGGTGATGGTGACGTCGGTGCCTCGACCTTCGAGCGCCAGCGCCTTGATCGAACCGGATCCGATGTCCAGTCCGACCACCCGCCGTCGTCGCAAGAGATTCCCGAGCATAACCCCCCGAGCCGCAAGCCAGTCCGCTCCCCGTGAGCGGCCGGCCAATTCACTCCGTGAGCTTGCTTAAGGGGTTCGACTATAGCAGCCGATTGCGGAAAACCCCAAGTAATACGTCACGTTATTGGTAGGAACAAATTCCCGACGGGGTCGTCGGCAGGGGATCCGTCGGGCCCACCCGGCATTCGAGCCAGAAGCGGGGCACGGGGGTGACCCGCCAGCGCTCCCCGGAGAGTCCCGAAGGGGCAAAAAGCGCGGCGGGGAGGTTTCTCGGGTCGTACATGTTGGCCTGGAAGAACTGCGGGGGTTGAACTCCGGCGCCCACACTGCAGGATCCCGCGCTGCTGCTTTGGAAGCAGAGACTGATCTTCGCTGCGATGGCTCCGGAGAGGTACACGCGATGGCGCGCGCTCAACACATTGTTGTTGGAGAAGATGAACGCCATCACCCGGTTCACGTTCCCGCTCGTGGCGATATCAATCGAGAAATCGCTCATCAGGACGAGGAGATGATCGTCCGGAAAGCAGTCGGTCACGCACCCGGCAGCTCCAGTCCCATCACTGAAGGCCGTCAGACCTCCATCGAGCCTGACCTGCCGCGTGCTCCAGATCGCTGCGCCGCGATAGGAGATGCCCGGCGAATTGACGATGAACTGGTGGTTGCCGTTGAGAAGCATGGGATTGGACGGGCGCAGGAACTTGCCCGGCGTCGTGTTCGGGGTCGCGCAGTTGTTCCCATTGCCCACGAACCCGAGCGTGTTCGTCGCCTGGTCCCAGCAGATGAAGCCGGTCTGCGCCGTCCCGTTGACGTCCGTCCAGCTGACGGCGTCAGAGAAGCTGGGGATGGCGCCATCCAGGCCGAGGAAACCGAGAGAAAGCCCTATGTCCGGGTACGTGCCGCCATTCATGGCCTGGGCGTGGGTGGCCCAGAAGTTCAACTGATAGTTCGGGTAGGCGGTCCCGGCGATGGTCACGGGGCTCGTGAGATCCGGGAACGTAGGCGTGGCGATGTCCGCCCGGGCGAGTGGCGGGCCCGGGAAGCGGAAGGGGTATGGCTTCGTGATATTGCTTCCGTCGACGGTCAGAGTCGATCCGCCGCCAAAGCTGAAGGCCGTGCTCGTGCAAGGAAGCGGGCAGCCATCCGCAACATAGACTCCGTCCAGCGGACCCTTCCCGAGCCGCCCCGAGCCCGGGCAACCCGCGCCATAACACGCGCTCGAACCTACCTGTCCCAGGTTCGAGGCATTTTGCAGATCCACCATGCGGTGGGTGAGGTTGCCGTAGACCTTGAGCTCGGCTTCGAGGGACTCCACGAGGTTGGCACCGCCGGTACAGTCCGTCCCCACAGGACAAATCCTCTGGCGGGGTCTCAGATATGTGACGCTCGTGGGCTCCAGCTGGGACCAGTTGTTCCACATCTGGCTGCCCTGGATGAGCTTGATGGCCGGATTGCTGTTGACGTTGCCCAGAACATTGATGCCCCCCCCGATGTTCACCTGACCCTCGATGACTGGATTCCCCAGCCCATCACCCGAACCAACAGTGAGGCCGGCGGCAAAGGGCGAGGTGCTGCTGGCCCGGACCAGCACCTGGATCGTGCGGGAGCGCGAGTATCCCGGCGGACCATTGACCGTGCCCGTGCTCCGCAGGAAGGCGAGGTTGTCGCACACGTCGGTGGCCGGCACAGGATAGACGAGGGCCTTCGTGCTAGCCGTGAAGCAAGTCACTCCATGCGGATAGCTATACCCCGCGCTGATCGGATTGTTGGCCTCGCCGACCGTGAGCAGCTTGAGCTCGACGGTGTAGCTCCCGCCCGGATCGGTTCCGAAGTTCGTCACGGTCTGGGCGGGAATCGTCGTGTTGGCGAGATTGAGCGTGCTGTACGTGTTGGCGTTGCACCCGGGCGTGCACGCGGGAGTCCCGTCGGTCCAGCTCTCGGACCCGTAGACGTCGCCGATGAAGCCGTTCTGGAGCTCGCGGATCCCGCGCTCGATGCCGGCCTGGGCCAGCTCGAAGGCGCGATAGTCGGCGAGGCTCGCCGCGGCCGACTTGTTCTCGATCTGGGCGAGGTCGAACAGGGCGAGGCCCAGGATGGTGATGACGAGGAGGAGCATGAGGCTGATGATCAGCGCGCTGCCCCGCTCGCTGAATCGCTTCCCGATGGTCGAGATGCCGACGCGATCGTGGCTCGACGCCATGCTCAGTTCCTCGGCGTCAGGCTGAAGGCGAATCGGAGGCCGTTGATTGCGGCCTGGGCGTTGAAATTGACGCCGTCGCTCAGATCGAAGCGGACGTCCACGAGCGGCGAGACCACCTGCCTCCCTGGATCACCGCAGCTGCCAGACGAAGCGGGAAGACAGGCCACCCGCATGAATTGCGTATTGGCCACCCGGAGCGGGGCGTCGATCTGCGTGGAGATCTGGCTCTGGGTGAGCGTCAGCATGTTTTCCGTGGTGCCGCTCTGGCAAGTGTCGCCCACGGCAAAATTCGTGAGCTGGCAGCGAAAGAGCTGGGGGCCGGGCGGTGTGCTGATCGTTTGCTGCCAGAGGCAGAAGATCCTCTGGCTGCCCGCCGCTCCAGACCCTCCCGCCCCCGGCGTCACGTACATCACCGAGAGGTTGGCCGTCGAGTTCGGGCCGCAGTCGACTGTCTGGAGCGCGATCGATCCAACGAGCTCGCGCTGGATCCGTTCCTGGAGCAGCGTGCCGACGCGCTGGAGGTAGGCCTGGGAGGTCCCGTAGTTGTACGCCTGCTGCGACGTGGTGTAGAGCGTCATCATGCCGAATACGATGGTCATGAAGATGGCAGAGGTCACCACTGCCTCGAGGAGCGTGAACCCCCGGGCATCGCGCAGGAGACCGACCAGCGAGCGCGCGGTCATCGCTTCACCAGGACGGCCTGGATCACTATCGGCTGAGTCACGGGGTCGGTGAAATTGGTCGGGCCGTCGAGCACGCGCACCGACACCGTCACGAGCTTGGCCAGGAGCTGGCCGCTCGTGGGGCACCCACCGCTATTCCACGCCACGGAATAGTCCGTCGGGCACACTCCGGTGATGACGGTCTGCCGCCTGAAGCCGGGAACGGCGTCGTTGTCGCTGAAGTTGTCGATCTGCACGCCGGTCGCCGCCGTCTCCTCCCGGGGATCCGGCAGGCTGGTCGAGCCAAAGCCCGTCGAGCGGAGCTGCTCCATGCGCTGCTGCGCCACGTAGAAGGCGACGCGGTTGTCGCCTTCGGCATGGACGAAATTCTGGGCCGTGCCGAACATCATTGCGACGCCGATGGCGGCGATGCCTACGATGCCAGCAGCGATGAGGGCCTCGATGAGTGTGAACCCACGCTGCCCGATCGGAGGCCCGCCACCGTGCCGGGCAGAACCCGGATAGGTGCCAGGAAGCTTTACAACGCTGGGAAAGTCCTTCCGCATCGCTCCAGACCCCCTTCGCCGTGGGCCAAATCTATGTAATCTATCCACGCAAAGCGTTGACAGATCACTCATTTTTAAGGCACTCGAGGAAACTAACTCGACCCTGGCCGCCAAGTCAACCGTTTGAGCGGCCAATGACCCTATCGAGTGGGGGTCGATGACTTCTAACTGTGCGTTCTTACAAGGTCCATGCCATGCCGACCGCGCGGCAGGATTGGCTCAGGCTCCCTGCAGCCTTTCCATCTCGCCGGGAGGAGCCGAAGGCCCACCTCTGAGAGACGGCGGCGGCACACCCCTCCGACGCCGGCCTTCGGCAGCGGAGGCTAGCCGAGCACTTTCTTGTAGGTCGCCTCCTCGAAGCCCACGAGCAGAGTGCGCCCTCGCCTGAGCGTGGGTGCCCGCAGGTTGCCCGTCGGTCCGAGCAGGAGCTCGAGCAGATCGTTTCTGGGCGGCCGGCCCGACCGCAGATCCACGTGGACCACGCGCTTGCCCTTCGCCACATACATCTCGTCCACGTCGGCGAGCACGCTCAGGGCCTGCACGCCCTTGATCGTCTGCTTCTTGGCGTCGACCTGCGTCTTCGTCGTGATGCCTCGCTTCGCAAGGAACCCTTGCGTCTTGCCACAGGTCTGTCAGCCGTTGCGGTGATAGCTCCAATCCACTGACGCCATCGTGCAGCTCCTCTCGGTCAGGGGTCACGTTTTCAGCGTGTAGGTCCGGTCGATCCAGAGCGGGAAAGCGAGAACCGCCTCGTCGGCCACGGTCCACAGGACGTAGCTCCAGTGGAACCTGACTCGTATTCCCCCGTCGCGGCTCTCGATCAAGAGCTTCTGTGGCGGGAGGTCGAATCCGACCCGGCGAGCCCCGAGCAGAAGGGCGGTGCGGGTATCGGCGGCGAATTCCTGCAGGGCGGCCCCGGGCTGGGTGGGTGCCGCGGTAGTACGGACACGCTTGCTCGCCTCGTCCACGGCCTGGTCGACGAGGCTGCGCACCTGCAGGTAGCTGGAGCCGGCCGCGATGACCGCATAGCCCGCATAGGCCAGGACCACGAGCCACACGACGCGGTTGATGAACGTCCGGACTCTCATGCGCTCTCCGAAGCCTTCATGCGCTGCCACACTCTAAGCCCGCGCCGCGCGACGAGGCAAGAGCGCCCGCCTTGGCCGGCGCCGCGCGCGCGTGGTAGGGTGTCAGCGCCGTGTCATTCAGTACCATCCCCTGGCGCGCTATCCTCGTCGGCGGCCTCATCGGGCTCGCCGTGGCGCTGGTCGACGCCTATGACGTCTCGGGATTCCTCGCGAACATCGAGCTCAAGGCCCTGAACGAGCAGTTCTCGCTGCGGGGCTTCCGGGATCCCCAATCGCCCATTGTCATCGTCACCATCGACGAGGACTCCTTCGCCGAGCTCAATATCCCCTGGCCCTGGCCGCGGGCGCTCCACGCCAAGCTCGTCGACATCGTGAGCCGTGGCAAACCCGCCGCCATCGCGCTCGACATCCTGTTCCTCGAGCCGTCCGCGCGAGGGCCTGAGGACGATCAGGCCCTGGCCAAGGCCATCGCGCGCTCGGGAAGGGTCGTGCTCGCGGCTGGGCTCAGCGAAGTGCGGGAGCAGGGGTGGATCAAGGAGAAGCAGGACCTCAATCCTCCCTTGCCGCTGATTCGCGAGGGCGCGGCTGCCTGGGGTCCCGTGAACATCGTCACCGACCACGACGCGTACGTGCGCCGGAGCCGGCTCACCTTGAATTTCCAGGGTCGGGACTGGGCGGGATTCGACCTTCAGATCTATCGCCTCGCCAAGGCGCGCGGCATCCCGGCAGCGCCGCTGCCGACGGATCCGGAGCTGGTGATCAACTACGCGGGTCCGCCTGGCGCCTTCCCCCGCGTCGCCTATTCGCGCATCGTCAGCGGAGAGATCCCTCCGGAAGTCTTCGAGGGGCAGATCGTCATGGTGGGCGCCACCACCCAGATCCTCCAGGACGTCTTTCCCACCCCCTTCGCGCCGCGCCGCACCATGCCGGGCGTGCTCATCCACGCCAACGTCCTCGACACCCTGCTCTCGGGCATCCCGATCAGACGGGCGCCCATCTGGCTCGTGGCGTCACTGGCCGCCGTGGCGGGCGGCGGCGCGGCCTGGGCGGCCACAGCCCTCCGACCGCTCACGGCATTTCTTCTCGTGGCCGCCGTCGCCCTCGCGTACGTCGCGGGCACCCATGGGGCCTTCCGCTGGGGGCGCGTCTGGGTCGAGGTCTTCCCGGTGCCCATCGCCCTCCTCGTGCCCTATGTCGGCGTCGTCGCCAAGAACTTCGCGAAGGAGCAGGTCGAGAAGCGGCGCCTCTCGCGCTTCTTTTCCCCCTCGGTGGTGAAGGAGATCGTCCGGCAGAAGGACGACGCGGGGCTCGGGGCGGGGCGGCGCCGCATGACCGTGCTCTTCTCCGACATCCGCGGCTTCACCTCGATGTCCGAGAAGATGGAGCCGGAGGAGGTCGTGACCTTCCTGCGCGAATACCTCTCGGAGATGACGGAGGCCGTCTTCGTGCACGGCGGCACCGTGGACAAGTACATCGGCGACGCCATCATGGCGCTGTACAACGTACCCTTCGAGGCGCCCGACCACGCCGCCCAGGCCGTGCGCACGGCCCTGGAGTTTCAGAGGCGCCTGCAGCCGCTCGCCGAGCGCTTCGCGGTCAAGCACGGCAGCGAGCTTCGCTGCGGCGTGGGCATCAACACGGGAGACGCCGTGGTCGGCACCATCGGCTCACGCCAGCGCCTCGAGTACACCGCCATCGGCGACACCATCAACCTGGGCTCGCGGCTCGAGAGCATCACCAAGGACTTCAACGTGCCCGTGGTCATCAGCGAGGCGACGTGGCTCGAGGTCAAGGAGCTGTTCGACACGCGTTATCTGGGCGAGGTCACCGTCAAGGGCAAGGAGATCCCCGTCAAGATCTACACCGTGATGGATCGGACCCTCGACCCCGCGGGCCAGGAAGGCATGCCCGCGGCCGCCTCGACCACCAGCTAAGGTGCCGGTAGAAGCCCCGCAGGCGGCTCAAAAAGGTCCAGATGCGAGGCGGCGCCCGAAGGCCGCACGCGAGGCGTAGTCTCTCTACGTTGAGCGTGCGGTCGAGGGCGCCGCACTCCCGCAGATGGGCCTTTTTCAGCCGCCTGCGCCGCGGCCAGCGGAGAGCTGGATATTGATGGCCTGGTCGAGGTAGTCGAGGTCGAAGGGCTTGGGCACATAGTCGGCCGCGCCCAGCTGGAGCACCTTCGAGGTGATCTCGATGTCGGCATTGGCCGTGACCATGATCACGGGCAGGTTCGGATAGCCCGCCACGATCCGCCGCAGCGTCTCCATGCCGTCCATCTCGGGCATGGCGACATCGAGGAGCACCACGTCGGGCTTGACGGTGGCGAGAAGCTTGAGAGCCTGAACCCCGTCCTCGGCGAGCGTGACGTCATGACCCTTGCTGGTGAGGAAGTCGCGCGTGGCCATGCGCACCTCCCGGTCATCGTCGACGACGAGGATCTTGCCCGCGCCCATGTCCCTCTCCTCTCGCGGCTCTGTCGCCGCGAACACCCGTCCAAGCGTGCGAAAAGCATACTATCGCCGCTCCCGGCGACCGTCAACAAAAGCGCGCGGCTGCCGCGAGCGGGTAAGGCAGAATGAGATCCAGCGTGCTCGACGCCGGTACCACGGGGCCCTCAACGCACACTTCGGCGCTGCCGCATGCGTGGCGCGCCGAGCGCCACATCGACGACGACCCAGCCCACACACATCCAGGGCGCGAGTGGGCGCTCGCCCTGATCCCGGCCGCGGTGACCCTGGCCGTATTCCTTCCCATCCTCGGCAATGGCTTCGTCAACTGGGATGACCAGGCCAATCTGCTCGACAATCCCCACTACCGCGGCCTGGGATGGAGCCATCTCCGCTGGATGTTCACCACGGCGCACCTCGGGCACTATATTCCCGTCACGTGGCTCACCCTCGCCCTCGACTACACGGCGTGGGGGCTGAATCCAGTCGGCTATCATCTGACTTCGGCATTGTTCCACGCGGCCAACGCGCTCCTCGTCTATCGCCTGGCCGCGGCGCTCTTGACGGCGGCGGATCGGGGAACGAGCACGTGGTGGGACATCCGCCGGGGCGCGATGGCCGCCGCCCTCGTCTTCGCGCTCAACCCGCAGCGGGTGGAGTCCGTGGCGTGGGCGACGGAGCGGCGCGACGTGACCATGGGTCTCTTCGCGCTCCTGACGGTGCTGGCCTACCTGCGGGCGGTCCGCGAAAGCGCGGACGGCCGGGTGGATCGGCGCTGGTACTGGGCGTCCGTCGCCCTCTTCGGCGGAGCCTTGCTCTCGAAATCGCTCGTCATCGGCCTGCCCCTCGTGCTCTTCGTCCTCGATCTCTACCCCCTTCGGCGCCGGCCGCCCGCGCATCCGCGCGGGCTGGGCCGTATCGTGTGGCTGGGCCTCGTCGAGAAGTGGCCGTTCCTCGCCCTGAGCGGCGCCGTGGGCATCCTCATGCTCGCGCTGGGCGCGCAGCGCGGGAACATGACGGCTCTCGATGCCCTCGGCCTGGGCCAGCGGCTCGCCCTCACGGCGTATGGACTCGTCTTCTATCTCGGGAAGGCCGTGGTCCCGTGGCCCCTCTCGCCCCTCTACACGCTCTTCCATCCCGTCCGGCCGTGGGATCCTATGTACCTCGGTCCCATGGCGGCGATCACGCTCGTCACGGCCGTCCTGATCGCGTTGCGCCGACGCTGGCCCGCGGGACTCGCCGCCTGGGTTGCCTATGTCGTGCTCTTGCTGCCCGTGTCCGGGCTCTTTCACAACGGCCCCCAGATCGCCGCCGATCGCTACACCTACGCGGCGTCCATGAGCTGGGCTCTCCTCGTGGGTGCGGGGGTGGCGTGGTGTGGTCGCGCGCCACGGACGGGCCGGCTCTCCCGCCCGCTCGCCCACGGCCTGCTCGCCGCCCTCGCGCTCGTCCTCCTCGGCTGGGCGGCGCTCACCATTCGCCAGGAGCGGATCTGGCACGATTCGGTCACGCTCTGGTCTCGCGCCGCCCTCGTCGACTCTCAGAGCGACATCCCGATCTTCTACCTCGGCTGGTCCCTCGCCGACGCGGGCCGCTTCGACGACGCGCTCGAATACTTCAACCGCGCCCTCGCCCGCACTCCTGACGGCCTGCCTGCCCTCAAGGCCCAGCTCCTGCTCCACATGGGGCTGATCGAGCAGCGCGCCCGACGTCCGGCCGCTGCCGAGGAGCGCTTCCGTCAGGCGCTCGCCGTCGATCCCGATCATCCCGTCGCGCTGATTCGTCTAGGCTCGGCGCTCCTGCAGGGACGCGAGAGTGTCGAGGCCCAGGGCCTGCTCGAGCGGGCCGCGCAGCTCGGTCCCCGCTGGGGCGCTTATGACGCCGGAGAGCTGCGGAGCGCGGTGGCCCAGGTGCCACCCGAGGCGGGAGCGGTCAGAGGGCGGCTCGCCCATGCCATGGCCGGGCTCCTGCGGCGCCACGGTCATCTCGACGAGGCGCTCGAGCTCTACCGGCTCGCCGCCGAGCTTCTTCCCGCCAATGCCGCGGCCTGGAACGATCTCGGGGTCGCCTATGCCTTGCGAGGACGCAGCGGCGAGTCCGTGAGCGCCTTCGTGATCGCCCTCCGTGTGTCCCCGACGTCCCGGGAGGCCTGCGACAACCTCCGACGAATGGCGCAGACGCTCGCAACGGCGCCGCCGGAGCTCGTCGCCTGCTCGAAGGCCACGCCGTGAACGATCAGAGCCCAGAGTCGCCCGCGCCCGAGCGATGGATGCGCTGGGCGCCGCCGGCCCTGCTCGTCGCCTTGACCCTGGCCGCCTTCATGCCCACGCTCAGGAACGGGTTCGTGGCCTGGGACGATCTCGACAACTTCACGCTCAACCAGAGCTACCGGGGACTCGGCTGGCCGCAGATCAAGTGGATGTTCACCTCTGCCAAGCTCGGCCACTACATCCCCGTGACCTGGCTCACCCTCGGTCTGGACTACGTCCTCTGGGGCATGAACGCCGCCGGATACCATCTGACCAGCCTGCTCATTCATGCCGGAGGGGCCCTCGCCCTGTACTTCCTCGCCCTCCGCCTCTTCGAGCTCGCGCGGCCCGAGGCGCCTCCCCTCGACCTTCGCGTGGGCGCCTTTCTCGCGTCGCTCGTCTTTGCCGTGCACCCGTTCCGCGTGGAGTCCGTGGCGTGGGTGACCGAGCGGCGCGACGTCGTCTCCGGTCTCTTCTACGTCCTCACGGTCCTCGCCTATCTCAAGGCCGTGGCCGGCCGGGAGCGACCGCGCCCGGGCTGGTACGTCGCCTCCCTTGGACTCTTCGCCGCGGCCCTCCTCTCCAAGTCCATCGTCGTCACGCTCCCCGCCGCGCTCGTGATCCTCGACGTCTATCCCCTGCGCCGCCTGGGCGGGGCGCGCGGGTGGCTCCGGTGGCGAGTGTGGCTCGAGAAGCTCCCCTATCTCGCCCTGAGCGCGATCACGACCTTGATCGCCTTCATGGCCCTCTTCACGCTGCAGAACACGCGCTCGCTCGAACACATGAGTGTTCTCCACCGGATCGTGCTGTCCGTGTACGGCCTGACCTTCTATCTCGTGAAGACGGTGGCGCCCCTCGAGCTGGCGCCCCTCTACGAGCTGGCCGTGGTGTTCGTGCCGTGGTGGTACTTCGCGTTCGTGCTCGCCGCCATCACGGTCTGCGTCGTCTTTCGCCGGCGCTGGCCGGCCCTCACCGCGGGCGGCGCCCTGTACATCGTGACCCTCGCGCCCGTCCTCGGAACGTTTCAGAACGGGCCCCAGGCCGCGGCGGATCGCTACACGTACCTCGCGTGTCTCGGCTGGGCCCTGCTCCTGGGCGCGGCGGCGGTGGGAGGCTGGGTCGGATCGAACGTGACGAGAGGCGTGCTCGCGATCTGGATCCTTGCCCTGATGCCGCTGACGTGGCAGCAGGTGCACGTCTGGCACGATCCCGTCACCATGTGGCAGCACGACGTCGCGGTGTATCCCAATGCCCGCGCGGGAAACTACAACCTGGCCGCGGCCTACGAGAACGCCGGCCGCTACGCCGAGGCCATCGTGCACTACCGGGAGATCCAGCGTCTCTCCGTGCGGAAGGCACAGTGGTACGTGCCCATGGGAGAGGTCTACGAGAAAGCGAAGGTCTACCGGCTGGCGATCGAATCCTTCCGCGAGGCCCTGCGACTCGATCCCGACCTGAGCAAGCCCGCGTGCGCCGGACTTATGCGCATCCGCGAGCGGACTTCACTCAGCGTCGAGGTGCCGCAGGTCTGCCAGGGCGCGCGATTCTAGACGCGCCCGCGGCCGTCCCTCCCGCCCGCGCGGCCCGGGCGGGAGCGCGCGTAACCGACTAGCAGGCGTTCCCGGAGCTGGTGCTCGCCGGCGGCGTCACGCTCGTGGTGTCGCAGCGCAGGGTCACACCGGACGTCTCTGCAAACATGGCCAGCGACAACCCGTCGGTGTTCTTGCCCGCGACTCCCGACACCGTGATTGTTCCGAGCAACGCCGGCGGCGTGCCCGAGACCGACAGCTGCGCCGTCGAGACCAGCCATCGGCCGTCATAGGTCTTGCCGGCCGTGTCGAGCCCAACTCGCTGCTGCACCTCGCTGACCACGCAGTTGCCACCCGAGCCCTTGACCTGCACGCAGCCCGACAGCGACGTCATGGCCGAGCCAGCCAGGGCCTTGGCCTCGGCCAGGCGGGCGTCGCTCGTGTACCCGAGATACAGCGGCAGGGCCACCGCCGAGAGAATGCCCACGATCAGAATGACGATGAGCAACTCGACCAGCGTGAAGCCGGCCTGCCCGCTCGAGCCGAAAAGCTTGTCCCTGACTCCGATCACCATTGCCACCCTCCCGCTTCGACCCACATGCACTGCGTCACCGGACTTGCGTGGAGCCATCCCGCGCCTCGGAGCGCTGATTCTCCCAGCTGGGTGTTCCGGGGCTGCAAAGCCTATCCTCTTCCGAGCGAAAGCGCCAACGTTTTTCGTGGGCGCCTCTTCCATCCTGAAGGGTCCGGCGAGGGCAAAATGGGGCCTGAGAGCTGGAAAGGAAGGTGGGTGTGGCCCGGATGCGCGTACCGCCCGCCCCATGCCCTTGTAGGCAGATGTCCTCGATCAACGAGTGGTTGTGGAGGAGGAGTCGGATCTGAGGGGAACGGAGGGCGGGGACGGCCCCTCGACTACTTCAGGCGGCCGAGCGAGGAAGGGGCCGGTGAGCCCCTCCCTCGCCCGAACCGGATCAGCAGGAGATGCCGGAGCTGGTGCTGGCCGGGGGCGTCGCGCTCGTCACGTCACAGCGCAACGACACCCCGGTGGTTTCCGCAAACATCGCAAGCGAGATGCCGGTGGCGTTGCCGCCGATTCCCGACACCGTGATGGTTCCCGTGAGACCCGGCGGCGTGCCCGAGACCGTCAGCTGCGCCGTGGACATCTGCCACCGCCCATCGTACGTCGTGTTGGCGGTGTCGAGCCCGATCCGCTGCTGCACTTCGCTGACCACGCAGTTGCCGCCCGTGCCCTTGACCTGCA